>Ga0256405_10010071_pt1 | contig 12641 bp, 10 predicted proteins | sample RumenRJG_02DNA_FD_189096 | JGI IMG/M metagenome (GOLD analysis project Ga0256405, IMG submission 189096) | Bovine rumen microbial communities from Lethbridge, Alberta, Canada - RJG_02 | ecosystem: Host-associated > Mammals > Digestive system > Stomach > Rumen | place: Canada: Alberta...
TGGAGGCCGAAGGCGATTCAGTTTCTGGCAAAGCAGGTCAGGGAGCACCACCAGGCTTATGTGATCTGCCCGATGGTCGAGGAGTCAGAGGAGATTGAGGCGGAAAATGTGATCGACTACACGCAGTCTCTGCGTGACGCGCTCAAACAATATCTTCCGGACATCTGTGTGGAATACCTGCATGGAAGAATGAAGGGCGGCGAGAAGCAGGCGGTGATGGACAACTTCGCAGCGAACCGGATCCAGGTTCTTGTCTCCACGACCGTGGTGGAGGTAGGCGTCAATGTCCCGAACGCGACCGTGATGATGGTAGAGAATGCGGAGCGATTCGGCCTTGCCCAGCTGCATCAGCTGCGCGGCAGAGTCGGGAGGGGAAAGGATCAGTCCTACTGTATCTTCATCAGCCCGATGCAAAGCGAGGAGAGCAAACAGCGGCTGAACATCCTGGCCTCCTCCAATGACGGATTTGAGATTGCCAGAAAGGACCTGGAGCTGAGAGGGCCGGGGGAATTGTTCGGCGTCAGGCAGAGCGGCGAGCTAGGCTTCGTTCTGGCGGACATCTATGCGGATGCCGGGGTGATGCGTCAGGCTGCAGATGCCGCCGGGAAGCTTCTGGAAGAGGATCCGCTTCTGCAGGATGCTTCCCATGCAAAGATTGCCAGAGAGCTGAGACAGCTGCAGAAGACAGAGGAAAGTCACAGCGTATTGTAACATATGCTGTATATTAACATGTATAAGCGTGTTTTTGACCTTTAAGACTTGAAAAGCCTGTATGAATGGAGTATGATCCACAAAGAGTGAAAGCAAATCTTTTGACAGGTGTATTTCAGGAGGAGGTTTTTACTGATGAAGGAAGTCAAGAAAGCGGTTGCCGCTAAGAAGGAAGAAGCAAAGGCTGAGGCAGCCGTGAAGGCTGTGAAGGCGGTAAAGAAAGCTGCGACGACTGCGAAGAAGGTTGAAAAGGAAGTAAAGGCTGCCGAGAAGAAGGCGGCATCTACTGCGAAGAAGACGGAGAAGGCTGTCAAGGCAGCAAACGCTGTTTCGGCGGCGAAGAAGGCGGAGAGCGTTGTGAAGGAAGTCAAGGCTGCGGAGAAGAAGGCCGAGACCGCTGCAAAGCAGGCAGAGAAGGAAGTCAAGGCGGAAGTAAAGCAGGCTGAGAAGGAAGTCAAGGCGGAAGTGAAGAAGGCGGAGGAAGTGAAGAAAGCTCCGGCCAAAAAGGCGGAAGCGGAAAAGAAAGCTCCGGCGAAGAAAGCCGCGGCGAAGAAGGCTCCGGCAAAGAAAGCAGCTGCAGCGGAGAAGATCTCCCTTCAGTACCTTGGCAAGGACATCAAGATTGATGATATCAAAGAGGCTGTGAAGAAGATCTGGACCGGCGAGCTGAAGAAGAAGGCTTCTGATCTGGAGAGCATCGATCTGTACCTGAAGCCGGAAGACAACGCGGCTTACTATGTTCTCAACGGTTCCTTTACAGGAAAGGTTGATCTTTGATTGATTGATCCGCTTCATCCGGTATCTGACTGGTTTTGAAGACAAGGATATCATCCGATTCCATTCGGAATGGGTAACCCCCCGGCATTAGCGGGTGCAACTTAGGGATTTCACAATCCAGGAAAATTCGGCGTAGTCGTAAATTCGGCTGCGCCGTTTCCCTTTTCTGTGTAGGTATCGGCGGTGTAAATTCCCCGATGCAGTTCCAAACAATCCTGATCCGTTGAACCTTTTTGCCATTGACGCGCTCTGCCTGATGAACGTAAATCCGCTCTACGAACTCCCGGATGACCTCGGCGGTCAGTTCCCGTATGTCGGTGTACTTCCGTACCAGGTCGAGGAACCGTCCCATATTGACGTTGGCTTCCTGCTCAGAGGCAATCAAGCAGCGCAGTTCAGACACACGGCTTTCGAGCGTTTTTTGCTCATTCTCGTAGTTTTCGCTCAGCTTCACAAAACGCTCATCGCTGATTTTGCCTTCAAGGTTGTCTTCGTACAGATGCTGGATGATATCGTCCAGCTTGCGGATACGGGTCTGCGCCTGTTCCAGTTCACGTTTTCCGTCCCGCAGGCTGCGGTCAACCTCGGCGCGTTTCTTCTTCGTGACCATCTCCACGAATTCATCCTCATGGTCTCTGGCGAAAGCGCTCACCGACCGGATGCCGTCGAGAAGAAGTTCTTCCAGCACACAGTTCCGAATCTGGTGTGAAGAGCAGATTTCCTTGCCCTTCTTACGGTATGTGGCACATACCATGTGCTCCTGCTCATGCGTCCATCCACGATACCGCACCTGATACAGTTTCGCTCCGCAGTCGGCGCAGAATACCATGCCGGATAAGATGGGCATCTCGCCCATAGGAGTCACCCTGCGCCTGCCGTCCCTGATGCGCTGCACAATATTGTAGATCTCCTGATCGATGATGGCTTCGTGAGTGTTCTCGAAAATCTGCCACTCTGATGGATCGTTCTTCAGCTTCTTTTTCTGCTTGTATGACTTGCGATAGGTTTTGAAGTTGACAGTGTGACCGAGGTATTCCGGTCTGGAGAGCATATGGGAAACGGTGCTGCCTATCCAAGTGTAATCGTCGGTGTCACTGCGGTTGTCAGCAATCTGTCGTCCGTTGGCCTTGGCATAAGCCGTGGGATTGTTCTGTGCCAGAACCGACACCAGTTTTTCCGTTGTCACATCATCCAGATACAGTTTCAGTGGGACTTTTTCCACAAAGCGGGATAGCTCCCCGACAACCTTCTCCAACTCCGCCATGTCCGCTTTCTCTTTGGAAATCTGATCCTCCAGCGCTTTCTGCTGCCGTTCCAGCAGACGTTTACGTACCTGGCTCATCTCAAAGGCCGGAGCATTCTGAAAGTTGTATTCCGTTTCGTATTTGTTCAGCGGTTTAATCATGTGATTCAGGACAGCGGATTTGCGCTCGGAGGGCCGCATGATGCTCATCTCGTCAAGGCAGAGTGTTCGCACCAATCCTCCTTCGGCCATATCTCATACTTACCCTGTTCGGCAGTAGCCATTACCGACAAGGCACATGTTGCCGGGAGATCAACCGGAGTCTGCGTGCTTTCCGCAACTGCTGATACATAATCGCCTATGACATCCGGCAGCGCGTCTACCGGGAAGGACGGAAGTTTGAATTCATCAAACGGGATCGGTTCTTCCCATTCTCCGGGAGCAGCAGGTTGTTCTGTTCGTATCAGCGCGATCGGTGCTTTCACGCCACAGTCCTTCCCACAATCGAAACAGTGAACATGCTTGATACGATCACAGGTTACGGGCTTGTCCTCCTTGGCGGCATGGATGTACTTCCGTTCCGTTTCCTGATAGCTGTATCCGGGATACGGGTTGCTTATTTCATGGATCACATCATGCCCGTCTGCCGTTTGTGCCAGATTCGTAATTGCCGCGTACCAGTCAGGTTCCGAGAGGCTTACGGCATCATCCCGGCAGTGCTGAAGAAAGCAGCACTTGTCGATCAGTTCGCGTGCGCTGCCTGTTCCCATAAGGGAAAAGTTGTCTGCATCATTACTTACGGCTGATGTGATTTTCTTTTCTGAAGGGAGCCGCTTCGAGTATGTTTCAAAGTCGGCTGGAACATACCTTGTGTCAGATGCTTCTATGATCCGGCATTGCAGCTTGTCCGATGTTTTGAAATTTGTGGTATCCGGTGCCCGGAGCATGCGTGCAAGATCGGCAACATGATCGAAATTCCATCCATGGAGCGAATAAGCCTGTTCGCTGACATACTGTTCATAACCGGAAAGCAGCCCACTGATAAAGTTTCGGTCATCGTCTGACTTTATCTGGAAAGGCTTTTTGAGCAGCCAATAGCAATGTATGCCGTTACCGGATATCACGATGATGGATGGCTTCATGGGAAGTTGATGTATGAAGGCTTGCAGTTTCTCTGCTGTCTCCGGCAGGCGCTTCTCTTTATGCGCTTCACCTTTTATGTCGAAATCCATATACAGACCAACCACTTCCGAAACATCTGTGCTATCACCACGATGGCAGGTATCAAGCGCGTTTTGCCGGGGATTGATATTGATGTAAGTGTTGTACTGTTTTCCACATTTCCTGATGAAGGCCGCCATATCGTCAAGCTGATCACGGGTAAACCACTTTGAGACCGGTGCGTTGCCAGGCTTTATATAGGAAACGCCTAAAGCGCCGCTGTTCGTTTTTTCATAGAGGGCATTGATAAAGCCCCCGATATTCATTTCCATTACAGCTGCTCCTTCTGCGAGTGGATAACGAGCCATTCTTTGAATGCGTCTACCGGGATCAGAATTCTTGTTCCGATGCGGATGACAGGGAAATCCGGCTCCTTCGTCAGCGCATATGCCTTCGGCAGGCTGATGCCCATCCGCGTGGAGAGTTCCTGAACGCTTATAGTTTCTTTATCCATATCCAGTCCTTCCTTTCTGTAAATTCGTCCGTAAGGGCAACAAAAAATCACCGGCTCTCTGATTGACTCAGATTGCCGGTGATTGGCGTAGTTTTCATTATTTGGCTATGATTGACTCAGATTCCCGAATGGGCTGGCAAAGGATACAGAATCCCTTGCGAGTATATTGTATCACTTCAAGTGAGTGTTGTCAACGCTAAAACTCACAATATGTTAGAATTTAATAAAATATTTGTAACCTCTTTATTAACAGCACATCGAATATCTTGTATTTCAGTCCCATTTTCGTTATAATGGATGGTGAATTGTTATGTAATGAGAAAGGAGCGTTAGAATGGGCTTCCCGGAAAGATTGAAACAGCTCAGAAAAGAAAAAGGGCTGTCACAGATCACGTTGGCGAAGGAACTGGGCGTGTCTGGCGGTACAGTCGCAATGTGGGAAACAGGCAAGCGTAAGCCGCAGTTTGAGATGTTCGATAAACTGTGTACGTTTTTCGACCGGAGCATGGACTACATTCTCGGCGCTTCCGATGATGACAGAAGTTTTACCCTGATAAATGAAGAAGCCCAGCAGCTTGGCGACTGGCAGGTTGAGGAGCAATACGAGGATATGCTCAGAAAATATACCCTGCTTGATGATTATGGCAAGGATGCCGTAGATGCCGTTCTCAGGAAGGAATTCAATCGGGCGCAGGAACAGGGAACGCTCAACAACAGCATGAGCATATCCGTTTCTGTGCGTTCAAAGCCAATAGCAGAATAATATATTGCCATAGAACATTATGGAGGAATCACCATGATCAAAGACATTATTATATCTAACGAGAATGTTACTCCCAACAATAGGGAGATTGAAATACTGAAGGAGAACTTCCCGTCCTGCTTCCGCTCTGACGGCAGCTTCGACATTATCCGTTTCAAGGAATATATGGGGGACAAGGTCACTGTCTCTCAGGAGGGTTATGAACTGCGATTCCTTGGAAAAAGCTACGCGAAAATGCTGGCTGCGCTGGACACCGAGACGGTTATTGTCCCCGACGAAGAACATAATTCAAAACAAGAGAACAGGGATAGTCAGAATGTGTATATCAGTGGTGATAATCTGGACGGACTGAAGCATCTGCTCAAATCCTATGCTGGACAAATAAAGTGCATCTATATCGACCCACCCTATAATACAGGGACGGATGGATTTGTGTACAATGACAGATTCAATTTTACCGTACCGGTATTAATGGAAAAGTTAAGCATCACCGAAGAACAGGCAACAAGGATACTTGACCTGACAAATCGTGGTAGCGCTGCTCATTCAGCCTGGCTTATGTTTATGTATCCAAGGCTTCAGTTGGCACGTGATTTACTATCTGATGACGGGGCAATATTCATTTCTATAGATGACAATGAACAGGCAAATCTAAAACTGATTTGCGATGATATCTTTGGTGAAGAAAATTGTATGGGAACAATTGCTCGTGCAACCGGGCAGACAACCGGCCAAGATAGTGGCGGTTTTGGTTCTTCTTTTGATTATGCATTTGTATATGGTCGCCAGCCGGAGTTGGATATTGCAGGTATTCCGCTTAACAGCCATGACCTTAAACGATTTGATAATGAGGACGAGCGCGGATGGTATGCTTATGATCAATTAAGAAAAACTGGAAGTAATGACCGAAGAGAAGATCGTCCAAATATGTACTATGCAATTCAAGACCCGGATGGAAATGAATTGTATCCTACAGCGGTTGCAGGGTATGACAGCCGCTGGCGCGTTGAAAGAAAAACATATGATCAATTGGTTGCTGATAACTATATTCTGTGGAAAAAAACAGTTCGAAATAATCAGGAAGTGTGGTGGCCTTATGTAAAATATTACGCTGAAGGCCGCACAAAACGCCCCTCTCCATTATGGAATGATCTTGATGGTAACAAAAAAGCAACACGCGAAGTAAGAAAGCTGTTTGATGATGTAAAAGTATTCGACTATGTAAAACCAGTGGCGTTTATTGAGCGGATCATACAAGTTGCTCCAAATATGAAACCCGGTGATATCGTGTTGGATTTCTTCGCTGGGTCAGCGACAACTGCGCATGCTGTGATGAAATGGAATGCAGAGCATGATTCCCAGTATAAATTTATCATGATTCAACTTCCTGCTGAGCTCGATGTATCGATTAGTTCACAAAAGGTCACCCATGACTATCTGATCAATATTGGAAGAAACGGTACACTGGATGAAGTTGGACAGGAACGGATTATTCGCGCTGCAAACGTGATTAAGGAGAATCCTGATATCACCGCCGATCTGGGTTTCAAACACTACACTCTTAAAACCATAGACGAGCCTACTCTGGATAAACTGGAAAAATTCGACAACTCCGGCTTTGTCACCGACAGGACGGTGTATGATCTGTTCGGCTCAAACACGATTCTGACCACATGGCTCATCCATGATGGGTATTCCTTTACCAACAGATGCCAGATGATCAACCTCGCCGGATACACGGCATACTGGTGTGAAAACCATATGTATCTGATAAATCCCGGCATGGAAGAAGAATCCATCAAGGCACTGATTGATCGCTACAATACCGAAGGGGTATTCAATCCGCAGAATATCGTGGTATTCGGATACAGCTTCAATTTTGTGAATATGGAAAACCTCAAAACCAATGTAAAAATCCTGCGTGATTCTGAGAAGAATTTAAAGGTCAATATTGATGTTCGGTATTAAGGAGGTGGCAGCGTGGAACTGATACTTGAACGCAGTCTTGAGCATCAGCAAAAAGCAGTAGACTCTATTGCCGCTGTGCTCGAAGGCGCAGCTATTACACCGCCAACCGTTGCATATCAGAATCCGACGTTTTCTTATAATGATATACGTGCCCTGGAGAATGTTCGCAATCTTCAGAAAAACATCCGGGAGGATTACAGGCACAACGCCAATCCTGACAACGGTAGCTATTTGAATATAGATATTAAGATGGAGACCGGCACAGGCAAAACCTATGTGTACACACAGACCATCTTTGAACTGCATAAACGATATGGATTCAACAAATTCATCATCGCTGTGCCCTCACTGCCAATAAAAGCCGGAACAAAGCAGTTTATCGGGGACAAATATGTTCGACATCACTTTGCGGACGCCTGTGGTTATAACTGCGAAATTGAACTCGGTGTACTGGAAAGCTCGAAACAGAAGAAAAAGGGCTTTTTAGCCATGCCTGCGCCTGTCCGTGATTATGTGACGGGATCGTGTCAGAACACGAACAGGATTTATGTCCTTCTCGTCAATATGCAGCTGCTTACAAACGGTAATATGCTCACTCGGTCGGATTATGACTATCTCGTCGAAGGCTTTTACAGGCCGTTTGATGCGCTGCGTGCGACAAAGCCTGTGGTGATAATCGATGAACCGCACCGCTTTGCCCGTGACCAGAAAGCATATCAGGCTATTGCAACAGAACTGCAGCCGCAGATGATCATCCGCTTTGGCGCTACTTTCCCCGAGATTACCGTTGGAAAAGGAAAAAACAAGGTTTCTGTCAAGGATTACAATCATCTGATCTATGAGCTGAATGCCTGTGATTCCTTCAATCGGAATCTGATCAAGGGTGTTGCTAAGGAGCATTTTGAGCCTCTTTCGGCAAAGGAAGAGAAGGTGAAAATCGTTTCTGTTGTGTCTAAGACATCAGCTAATTTCCAATTCCGTAGACAAGGAGAGACTCCTAAAACCGTTACGCTCGGTGCCGGGGATTCCCTTTCCATGATCGATCCTGTATTTGAGGGAATCGGTATCACTGCTGTTGGAAAGAACTTCATAGAGCTGTCTAATGGTCAAACGAAATATCAGGGGGAGGAATTCAATACAGACATTTACTCATCATCTTACCAGGAGCAAATGGTTAAGCTGGCTATCCAGCGTCATTTTGAGACCGAACGGCAGAATTTCTCCGGTCGGCAGTTTAAAATCAAAACACTGGCGCTGTTCTTCATTGACGACATTACTTCCTACCGTGAGTCTGATGACGGGAAGGCCCCTTATCTTAGAGAGATATTTGAAAGGCTACTTTCTGAAAAACTGACGGAATTGATTGATACATTACCGCCTGAGGAGGCTGAGTATCGGGACTACGTGAAAGCCAGCCTTGCTGATATACCGGCCTGCCATGCGGGATATTTTGCACAGGATAACAGCGATTCCGATGAGGAAATTGCAAAGGAAGTGGATGATATTCTTCGTAACAAGAAGGGACTTCTCTCATTTAAGAACGAGGATGGATCGTATAATGTTCGTCGCTTCTTGTTTTCCAAATGGACACTTAAAGAGGGCTGGGACAACCCGAATGTATTCACAATCACAAAACTTCGCTCCAGTGGCAGCGAAAACAGTAAACTGCAGGAGGTTGGTCGCGGTCTTCGGCTTCCGGTCGATGAAAACGGCAATCGTATCTCGAATGAAGAATTTCAGTTGAACTACATCGTTGATTTTACGGAGGCAGATTTTGCACAGCGTCTTGTAGATGAGATCAATGGCGAGCTTCCAGAGACGATGAAGATTGACCCGAATGAATTGGATCGCGTAGCAAAGGCAAGAGGAACAGATTCAACATCGCTACTCGTCGAGCTGTTGACAAAGAAGTATGTCGACCCTCATATGAATATCAGCACTGAGTATCGTAATTCCTTCTTTGCGGATTATCCCGAATTTGCATCCGGAGTTAAGAGCGGTAAAGTAACAGACAGAAATAAGAAAAATACAGGAACCGTTAAAATCCGCAAGGCGGTTTATTCGGAGTTGAAGGAACTGTGGGAAGCAATAAACAGGAAGTATTACCTGTTTTATGAGCGTGAACTGGAAGATGAAATTCCAGGCGTATTGCTCGGCATTCTCTCAGAACACGATACATTTGCCCAGACAACTATCTACAGCCGCCGTCAAGAAGTTGCAGTAAATAATGATAATGGCAGAATGGAACTGCAAGAAGACAGCGGTGTAACATATACAGTTGATCATCCGCTGGCATATAACGAGTTTATAAGAAGAATAAGCACGCAGACAAGCATACCGATTACAGTGATTCATAGCGCTATGTGTAAGCTGGCAGAAAGCCGTGACATTGGAAATGACGTTATCAATGAATACTCCGCAGCTCAGATAGTCGGTAAATTCCGTGACTGGAAGATAAACAATACCCAGACAAGGTTCCGATATGCCAAATCGCAGCAGCCGGTAACAGAGACTGCACTTACATACAAGGATGGGCAGCCGAGGGAAGTCCTCAAACAGGGCATTGTCGGAACGGTGCTTATTCCTGGTACGCCATCGGCAAAGTATCTATACGATACGATTGCTTTTGACTCTCCGTTGGAAAAGGACAATATCATGACCGACATCACTGAGGTTGTAGTATATGGCAAAATTCCTCGCTCAAGTATTGCAATCCCTACGATCGTGGATGAAAACTACAGTCCTGACTTTATGTATGTAGTAAAGAAGACTGATGGGACGAAGGAACTAAATATCGTTGTCGAAACAAAGCTGGTCGAGAATCAATCGACGTTGCGCGGTAAAGAGGATGCAAAGATAAAGTGCGCAGAGATCTTTTTCAAGCAGCTGACGGTTGACGGCTACAAAGTATCCTTCCACACTCAGCTGAGCAACAAGAAGGTAAAGCAGATAATTGACGAAGTGATAAGATAAATAGCTAAGTGGCGATGACCAGGGCCGGGTTCAAATCTCTGTATTCCTTGCCGCCACAGACCGCCGCCCCCTCTCGCGTAAATTTCCGCGAAATTGCATAGGGGGATATCGAAAACTGCCGGAGGTGCTGAATTCCTTTTGAAATCAGCACTTCTGGCAGTTTTTGCCCTGTAAACAGCAGAGAAAATCTACATAGAATGTTTCATTTTTTCTTAATTGTTCAGGGGTTTCGTGGTCACTGTCACATGGATAATACCCCCGGTTTGACCTGGTTATTGGCTTAAAAGTTTCACCCAGCCGCTTTAGCAGTATTTGCCGCTTTTACTGCATCGCGCTTGGTTTTCTGGTTTGCCCGGAACTTCTTCGCATCTGCTTTGTTGCGAAATGCGCTATGCCCGGAAAGGTTCCGGAGCAGAATCTTCCGCGCTGCCTTGCTATCGCTTCCGATGAAGCCCAGCCGCAAGAGGAAGCACCGGAATGCGCACTTCTCGCTTTCCACCTCGGTCTCTTTGGCGAGAACCCGCTTGGCTTCTTTCGCCATCGTGCAAAGGGCGGTTAGGAAACTCATGTAAGCCTGCGTCTATTCAGGCTCCGGCATCCTATCCCACCAAGGGAAGGAAACCTTGTTGCCCGCCACCCTGATGTCGAGCCGATCTGTTCCTAACGCTTTCGTGATTAGGTTGGCCTTGGCATCCACCAGCTTCCGCAGGTTTTCAAGGGAAGCCTCTGTGAAGCCCTCCTCCGGCAGGCTGACCGTCAAGCCAATGTTCTCAGTGTGCTCTGCGGCGTCATCGCTCTTGGCGGTGAAGCCCACCTCCGCAAGCACGACGAGGATGTCGGAATCATCCGGGTAAATGATGTTACCGTCCTTGGTGACGGTGATGTCGCCAATGTCGTAGTTGTAGGTGGGCATCTTGCGGTAGATGGGCCGCTCCCCGGTAATCTCTGCAATAGCAGCGACGAGTGCTTTGCGCGTGGTTCCGTTAAGGTTCATTTTCGTTGTCATGGTATGTACCTCCGTAAAAATGTGATTTTCTCTTGGGGTACTGTATAAATCACTCTACGGCGGCAGAATAGCAAGTTAATTCTGAGCATAATCTATACAAACATTCGGGGCGGAAAACATTAAGGAAGTAATTTTGAGAATTTCATTCCATCCACACAAATTTAACAATTTGCATACTGTTCAGGGTCCGAAGTCTGTGGTACAGTATCTCTTAGAAAGGAGGGTGAAATGATGGCAAATGTTTTTGATACAGCAAAATATATTTTAGAGCAGCTTGGTTCTATGTCAACAATGAAGCTTCAGAAACTGTGCTATTATTCTCAAGCATGGTCACTTGTTTGGGATGATTCTCCTTTATTTGAGGAAGATTTTCAGGCATGGGCTAACGGCCCGGTATGTCCTGAATTGTTTTTCAAAACACAAGGAAAATATTCAGCAAGTGCCAGCGATGAAACTGGTGGAGAGGGCAATTTATCTGAAAATCAAAAAGACACCATAGATAAAGTCTTAGAGCACTATGGTGGCCACAATGCTCAATGGCTTAGTCAGTTGACACATATGGAGGATCCGTGGATTAAAGCGAGAGAAGGTGTTCCGTCTGGTGCAGGGTGTAGTAATGTGATTACGAAGGAAAGCATGGCGGTATACTATGGCGGACTCTAAAAGAAAAAAAGAAGTAAAACAAAAAGAAGTTCCTAAGGGGAAAATTATCGCTCAGGGTGGAGATCCTGAGCGATATTATTCAGAAAACCCTGCTTGGACGTTTGCGAATGCTGATCAGGAGATGTGGGCATTCTCTCGAGATCATATCGGAACTGCTATTTGGTCGGAGATACTTCCAAGGCTACAAGCATTTGAAACCCAGACTTGGGGTGAAATACTGGTTCGCAATAAGAAACAAAATCATTCGTTGGATTTGAATGAGCTGAACAAAGTAGCGCAGGATAGACTTGCCGAAAGGTATATAGAGGCAGAGTCGTTGATTTCATTAAGGATTACTGGTAATCATAGATTGTATGGTTACATGACCGGTAGGGTTTTCAATATACTATGGTATGATGATAACCACGGAGATAATAAAACATGTGTATGTAGATCTCGTTTAAAACATACATAAAGAAAACGGCTTCACAGGAGCGTCTATGCTCCCATGAAGCCGTTTTCCGTTGTTTCCGCCCGAAGAATGCTGGCTCAAATTAACTTGTTACCTAAATCCCTAATTTGAACCACCTTTTGCCGGGTTTTTTTTACTCCATGGAAAAATTGTTACTATTCACGGTTGTGAATGTCAAGCAGTTTTTTAGGTAATGCGGTAAACAGTTTTTTCAGTACTATGGTAAGCAGTTTTTATACCATTACGGTAAGCACTTTTTTCAGTGGTATGGTAAGGAGTTTTTGGGGTAAGGTAACTCCATTCCCATAGATGTTCCTTGGCAACTTTATATCAGGTCAGGTAAACAGCTCCGGATGCTTCAACCGGTAGGACTCTCCCCGGAGAGAGAAGCAGGCCGCATGGTGAAGTATC
>Ga0256405_10010072_pt1 | contig 12641 bp, 10 predicted proteins | sample RumenRJG_02DNA_FD_189096 | JGI IMG/M metagenome (GOLD analysis project Ga0256405, IMG submission 189096) | Bovine rumen microbial communities from Lethbridge, Alberta, Canada - RJG_02 | ecosystem: Host-associated > Mammals > Digestive system > Stomach > Rumen | place: Canada: Alberta...
TCCGGCATCATGCCGGCGGTCAACCCGGGCATCTCTGTTTCCCGTGTTGGCGGAAATGCACAGATCAAGGCAATGAAGAAGGTGGCCGGTTCACTCAAACTGATCTATTCCCAGTATCGTGAACTGCAGTCCTTTGCCCAGTTCGGATCGGATCTGGATGCGGATACAAAAGCGCGTCTGGCTCAGGGCGAACGCGTGGTGGAAGTGCTGAAGCAGGGACGGAATTCACCGGTGCCGGTTGAAAAGCAGGTCTGTATTATCTATGCCGTCACGCACGATTTCCTGAAAGAAGTGCCGGTTGATCGTGTTGCACTGTATGAGCAGGGCCTGTATGCCAGACTGGATTCGCAGCATCAGGATGTGCTGAATGAGATCCGGACGACCGGTAAATTTGAAAAAGAGACGGAAGATAAACTGGTCAGAGCGCTGACGGATTATACGAAAGACTTTCTGGCAAAGTAAAGGGAGGGATTTGACATGGCCGGTGCATCCATGAAGGATATCAAACTGCGCATCAAAAGCGTGGAAAGCACCATGCAAATCACGAAGGCAATGGAGCTGGTTGCCTCCTCCAAGCTGCGTCGCGCAAAAGAGCGTGAGGAAAGAGCTTATCCGTATTTTTCTGCACTGCGCGATACGATGGACAGGATTGAGGATTCCACGACGGACTTTTCCTCACCTTATCAGGTCAGACGGCCCATTGAGAGTCAGTGTCTGATCGTGATCGCCGGTGATCGCGGACTTGCGGGCGGATACAACAGCAACGTGTTCCGGTATTATGAAGCACTGATGCGGGAGAATCCCATCAAGACCTGCATTATTCCCATCGGAAAAAGGGCCTATGAGTATTTTCAGCGCAGAGGTGCCGATATAGTCACGGATGCGTTTGTTGAGGCAGCCGGGATTATGGTCGGCGACTGCTTTGAGCTTGCACGCCTGATTACAAAGGGATATCTGGCAGGTGAGTTTGACAGGGTAAGTGTCATCTATACACGTTTCGTGTCGCTTCTGACTCAGACAACGGATTCTGTGCAGCTTCTGCCGCTGGTCGATTACAGGGAAGAAAAGAAGGAACAGACAGAAAAAGGCATTGAGCCGCTTGTCCTTTATGAGCCGAGTGCCAATGCGGTCTATGATGCGATTGTTCCGAACTATATTTCCGGTATGATCTACGGTGCCATGTGTGAGTCTGTGGCCAGCGAACTTGGTGCACGGCGTACAGCGATGGATGCGGCAAGCAAAAATGCATCCGCAATGATTGAAGATCTGAGTCTGCGTTACAACCGTGCGCGTCAGGGTGCCATTACACAGGAAATTACGGAAATTGTTGCCGGTGCAGAGCACTGATTAAGGGATAAGGATGAAGGGTTCCTGACCAGGACCGGCAGTTTGCCCGGGCTTTTCCGGGCAGCGGGCTTTGATCATGAACCCGGATGGAGTGGCTCTGCGCCTGAGACAGGGGTTTGACCACTCCGACAAGAGATAAGCATGAGGCCTGTAAAGGCGTGATCCTGTTACACAGCGACAGAGACGTTCCGGCTCAGGCCTCAGACAAAGCATCGCAGGCAAATGACAACATGATGCCTGTAAAGGAGCGACATTATGGCAAAGGGAAATGTCGGCACCGTTGACCAGGTGATTGGTCCGGTGCTGGATATAAAATTTGAAGATGGCCAGTTGCCGCAGCTGCTGAATGCCGTTGAGGTACGCAGCGGAGACCGACGGATTGTGGCTGAGGTTGCGCAGCATATCGGTGATGATGTGGTTCGCTGCATTGCCATGAGCAGTACCGATGGTCTGGTTCGCGGCACAGAGGCGGTGGACACCGGAAGCCCAATCACCGTTCCGGTGGGTGAAAAGTGTCTTGGCCGTATCTTTAATCTGCTTGGTGAACCGGTCGATAATCAGCCGGCTCCCGAGGATGTGGAGCGGTGGCCGATTCATCGGGATCCTCCGTCCTATGATGAGCAGGAAACCTCTACGGAAATGCTGGAAACCGGCATCAAGGTCGTTGATCTGATTGCACCGTATGCAAAAGGCGGAAAGATCGGTCTTTTCGGCGGTGCAGGCGTTGGAAAGACCGTTCTGATCATGGAACTGATCAACAATGTTGCCAAGGAGCACGGCGGACTTTCTGTCTTCACCGGTGTTGGTGAGCGTACCCGTGAGGGAAACGATCTGTACTATGAAATGAAGGAGAGCGGTGTTTTAAGCAAGACCGCCCTCGTCTATGGTCAGATGAATGAGCCCCCGGGGGCCCGTATGCGGGTTGGTCTTTCCGGACTGACCATGGCTGAGTACTTCCGGGACCGTGAAGGACAGGACGTTCTTCTGTTCATCGACAATATTTTCCGTTTCACGCAGGCCGGTTCTGAGGTATCCGCTCTGCTGGGACGTATGCCCAGCGCGGTTGGCTATCAGCCGACACTGGCAACGGAAATGGGTGCCCTTCAGGAGCGCATTACCTCCACGAAGCGCGGATCCATTACCTCCGTTCAGGCGGTCTATGTCCCTGCGGATGACCTGACTGACCCGGCACCTGCAACGACATTTGCACACCTGGATGCAACGACGGTTCTTTCAAGAGCGATTGCCTCGCTGGGCATTTATCCGGCCGTGGATCCGCTGGAGAGTACCAGCCGTATCCTGACGCCGGATGTGGTGGGCGAGGAGCATTACAGGGTTGCCCGCGAGGTTCAGCGTATTCTGCAGCGTTATCGTGAACTGCAGGACATCATCGCTATCATGGGCATGGATGAACTCTCTGAGGAGGATAAGCTGATTGTCTCCCGTGCACGTAAGATTCAGCGCTTCCTGTCTCAGCCGTTCAGCGTGGCAGAGCAGTTTACCGGCTATCAGGGAAAATATGTGCCGGTAAAGGAAACGGTACGCGGATTCAGGGAGATCATCGAAGGAAAGCATGACGATCTTCCGGAGAGCGCTTTCCTGTTTGTCGGGTCGATTGATGAGGCGGTTGAAAAAGCGAAAAAGGGTGATCGCTCATGAGTACATTTCACCTGACGGTCAGCACACCGGACGGACGGATGTTTGACGGCGAGGTACAGTCTCTTCGTCTGCGGATGCTCGATGGTGATCTCGGCCTTCTGCCGCATCATGAAAATTATGTGGCAGGTGTCGGAGCAGGTGAGGCGTTGATTGTCACGGAAAACGGAGAAAAGCGGAAGGCTGCCTGTATCGGCGGAATGCTGTCCATGCTGGATAACCGTGCAAACCTTCTGCCTACGACGTTTGAGTGGGCGGAAAATATCGATGCCGAACGTGCCAGAAAGGCGAAAGAAGTCGCGGAGCATCGGATTAGCGAAGCAAAAGGTGACAAGGAACTGTTGTTGGCTCGGGCAAAGCTTGAGCGTGCACTGGTACGCTTAAAGGTCAGGGGCTGATAAAAAAAGCTGTGGGCTTGCCCACAGCTTTTGTATTTCTCAGTTTTTGCGGCTGCGACTGCCTCTGCCCCAGTACAGATGCAGGTCGTTGTTGATATAGCCGGCAAGAATTTCAGTGATCTTGGCGTTTTTCCCGCCGCCGGCGACGATGACATCGGCATACTGTTCATAGTTGCGGATATACTGATCGAACATCGGTTTGACGGTGGTCATGTACTGATTAGCGATGTTGTCAATGTCCCTTCCGCGTTCGACGATGTCGCGCTGGATGCGGCGCAGAAGACAGATGTCGGATTCCACGTGCATGTACAGACGAAGGTCCATCTGGTTGCGCAGGCGCTCATCATAGAAAGCGTGAATGCCCTCAAGAATGATGACATCGTGGGGCTCAAGAAATTCATCCGTCTGGTCGGCGCGGCAGTGCCGGGTGTAGTCATACCGTTTTCTGGGAACCCTCTGCCCATCCAGGAGAGAGGAGATGTCCCGGAGAATGAGATCGTGATCAAAGATGCCAGGCTCATCGAAATTGAGATGACAGCGTTCCTCGAAGGTCATATCCGGATGATCAAAGTAATAGGCGTCCTGATTGATAATGAGAATACTTTTATTGACCATGGTAGCGAGTTCCTGGGCAAGAGTCGATTTACCGCTTCCGCTTGCACCGCAGATTCCAATAAACAGCATCGTCAGTCCTCCTTTTTATGAGCCATAGCTTGACTTTTTTGGCATCGTTGAACGGTCATGTCCGACAAACTGCCGCCGCAGCGGCAGGAAAATCCCGATTGTCAGTTATCATTGTTAAGCGCTGATTCGGCTTTTTCCCATTCCTGAAACAGATCTTCCAGTTCTTTCTGTGCCTGCTGATAGCGCAGCTGAATGGCCAGTGCCTTTTCCGTGTCCTGATAAAGCGCGGACTGACTCAGCTGGCTTTCCAGCTCGGCAATTTCCGCTTCTTTTTCCGTAACGGCTTTTTCCGCCTGATTGCGCTGCTGAATCAGCTGCTTTTCCGCCTGCCGGCTGAGTTTTTCCTTTTTCTTTTCTTTTTCGATCAGCGTCCGTGTTTTTCCGGCTTCCCGGATGACCTCTTTCGGTGCGTTCTTCTTCTCCAGATACTCGTCATAATTGCCCAGATACAGCGTAATGCCATCCGGCTGCATCTCAATAATCCGGTCGGCAATCCGGTTGATAAAATACCGGTCATGCGAGACAGTAATAATGGTTCCGTTGAAATCGGAGAGGGCATTTTCGAGCACTTCCCGGGAATCCATATCCAGATGGTTGGTGGGTTCATCCAGAAGAAGAAGGTTGTCATGGCGCAGCATGAGAATGGTCAGCGCCACCCGGCCGCGTTCACCGCCGGAGAGGGTGCGGATCGGCTGATAGACATCATCGCCGGTAAAGAGAAACATCCCCAGTGCGCCGCGGACATCGGACTGTTCCATGGCAGGGAACCGGTCCCACACCTCATCCAGAACGGTTTTATTCGGGTCCAGTGTGCTCTGGTGCTGATCGTAATACCCGATATCGACATTTGCGCCAAAGGAGATCTGGCCGGCATCGGGGTCAAGATCACCGAGAAGCATGCGGATCAGCGTTGTTTTTCCAATCCCGTTGGGGCCGATGATGGCAATGTGTTCGCCGGCACGGACGTGAAGATTTAAATCGTCAAAGAGAGGTTTATGTTCAAAGGACTTGGCCAGATGCTCGACCTGAAGGACATCCTCTCCGGTCCGGCGTTTTGCCTCGAACCGGAAACGGATGGTTTTGTCCTCTACCGGCTTTTCAAGGCGCTCCATCCGGTCCAGTGCCTTTTCCCTGCTCTCTGCGGCGCGGATGGATTTTTCCCGGTTGAACATCCGGAAACGGGCGATAATGGCCTCCTGCCGTTCGATTTCTTTCTGCTGAAGCTCATAGGCACGAAGGCGGGTTTCAAGGCGTTCCATCCGCTGACGCATGAAAGCGGTATAATTCCCGCGGTACTGTTCGCTTCGTCCGGATACGATTTCAATGATATTGTTGCAGATATGGTCAAGGAAATACCGGTCATGAGAGATGACAAGAACGGTTCCCTGGTAGGAGGTCAGATAGTTTTCAAGCCAGCTGAGGGTATCCATGTCCAAATGGTTGGTCGGTTCATCCAGCATCAGCAGATCCGGCTTCAGAAGCAGAAGACGGGCAAGGGTAAATCTGGTACGTTCGCCGCCTGACAGGGTGCTCAGAGGATAATCATACTGTTCCGGTTTAAATCCGAGCCCGTTCAGCACCCCGATAATCTGGCTTTTCCAGGAATAGCCGCCGGCATCCTCAAAAGTGGCCATGAGACGGTCGTACTGAGTGGAAAGATTCTCAAACAGCTGCGAATCCTCATGATGAGCGGCAATCTCGGCCTCAAGGAGACGCAGTCGCTCTTCCATCCGGAATACCGGCTCAAAAACCGAGGTCAGCTCCTCCCAGATGGTGCCGCTTTCCTGAAGGGTATCCTGCTGCGCAAGATAGCCGATACGGAGCCCTTTGGCCATGGCAATGGTGCCATCATCCGCGGAATCCAGTCCGGCCAGGATGCGCATCAGCGTGGTTTTTCCGCAGCCGTTCACACCGACAATACCGGCTCTGTCGCCTGACTGAAGGGAAAACGTGATATTCTTAAGGACTTCATTGATACCGAACGATTTGGTAAGTCCGGTAACCTGTAAACTGATCATATTGAACTCCAGATGTTCCATGAAACGAAGCGCTGTTTCCGGAACTTTCGTAATACGGAAAGACATCAGTCATCATCAGGACCGGATGTCTGACAGATTCATTATACGCGATAAAGATGCAGAATGGCAAGCAAAATCGATTCACGCCCGGGAATCCCGCGAGACCCGCCGGGAATGGACCTGTCTCCCGGGAAATTGGCTGTCTGAGGGGCATTTGCCGATTTTTGCATCTGCCGCAAAGATGTGTTATAATAACGCGATCATTAGCCGGTGTGCGGTCAAAAGGCTTCCCCGGCGTGAATTGACATGGCAAGGAGGCATTTGGCCTGTGATACAGTTGGACTGTCCGTTGATTCTGGCATCCGGATCTCCCAGAAGAGAGAGTCTTCTATCTCTGATTGTGCCGAAATTCGTGATTGAGGTATCGGATGTGGATGAAAACTGCACGGGATCGCCGGAGGAACGGGTACGGACCCTCAGCGACCGGAAAGCCTCTGCAGTGGCACAGAAGCACAATGATGCAATTGTGATCGGGGCGGACACGCTTGTCTATGGAAAGACCATTCTGGGAAAACCGCATACGGCGGAGAATGCGGTCAGGATGCTTGAGAGCCTCTCCGGCATCTGGCATGAGGTCTATACCGGAATTACGATGATTGACGCGAGAAACGGACGGAAGATTCAGCGCTGTGAGGTGACCCGGGTTCATTTCAGGCCGCTGCGGCAGGAGGAAATTGAGGCTTATGCGGCAAGCGGTGAACCGCTTGACAAGGCAGGCGCCTATGCCATTCAGGGGGCAGGGGATGCCTTTATTGACCGGATTGAAGGCTCCTACAGCAATGTGGTCGGCCTTCCGCTCTCTGTACTGGCAGAGATGTTTTATGAACTAGGAAATAAGGAGTAATGGATGCCGATTTTTCAGTTTTCACATGATGTGGCCATTGATATGGGGACGTGCAATACCCGCATTTATGTAAAGAATAAGGGGATTGTGATCAATGAAGCGTCCATGCTGGTTTTGAGAGTGAGCGGACGTCATTCGCCGGTGGTTGCCATTGGCGACAGCTGCGAAGAATTTGTGGGACGAGCCAATTCGGAATACAAAGTCGTCCGGCCGATTCGTTCCGGGATCATTGTGGATTATGAGAACGCACAGATCATGCTGCATTATTTCCTGACGAAAGCGATTGGCAGCCGTTTTACGTTTAAACCGCGTGCCATTGTCACCATTCCGGGACTGGCCAATGCGGTTCAGCGTCAGTCTCTGATCAACGTTCTGGGAAAGAGCGGTGTCCGGCAGATTCATGTGGTGGAGCAGTCCTATGCGGCGGCGATCGCGGAAAACAATGCGGGGAAAAATGAAAAGGCGACGTTTGTGGTGGACATTGGTGCCGGAACAACCGAGGCAGCGCTGATTTCCCTGGATGGAACAGTCGCCTCCCGGTCTGCCCAGATGGGCGGGGATCTGATTGATGAGACGATCCGGGAACATCTGAACAGACGGTATGGAATTGAGATCACGGAACGAATTGCGGAACAGATCAAGTATGATCTGACGGATGTCCGGGAAGAGGAAAACCAGGACAGGATTGCGGTGGTCCGGGGACGGGATAAGGCAACCGGAATGCCCTTTACGCAGGATGTGAAAACCTCCGAGATCTGCAAGGCGATTCATCCGGTGCTGATGAATATCATCGGGGAGATTCGCCAGGTGCTGGAAATGACCCCGCCGGAACTGTGCGAGGATATTATGCGGGGCGGCATTATTCTGACAGGCGGAAGTGCACAGCTTCCCGGACTGGATGCGTTGATTGTCGATGAACTTGGCATACCGGTTTCGGTTGGCCGTGTGGCCGAGGAATCGACGATTCTGGGAGCAGGCGCCATGGCGGATCACTTTGAGGAGGTCGTCGGGCAGAATCAGACAGGAAAACCGAACGGGTAATGGTCAGGGTTTCGCCGGGGGCGGATATCGGATGAAATCAAAGGACAGATCATCAGGAATGGAGAGAAATCAGTGAAGAAAAAACATCCTGTTCTGTATGCTTACCTAAAACGGATTGTGATTGTTCTTCTGGTTTTAATCATGGGGTTTACGATTTTCCAGCAGGTGACCGGAAGGACCAGAATTTTCGAAATGGGGCTCTCCTTTATCATCACCCCGGTGCAGAATCTGGTTTCAACGGTCATGCATGAGTTTTCAGCGTATCTGTACAGACTGAAACTGAGAGGAAACATCGAATATGAGTATAATCAGCTCAAGGCACAGAACGATGAGCTGATCCTGCGTACGATTCTGTATGAGGAACTGGAAGAGGAAAACAATCAGCTTCGGGCACTGCTCGGGGAGTATGAGACACGTGCCACGATGAACCCCATTCTGGCCAGGGTAATCGCCAGTGAAACAGGAAACTATTTTTCAACCTTCACCATCAATAAAGGGTCGATTGACGGCGTGGATTCCCAGATGGCCGTCATCACGGCCCAGGGCCTGATCGGCTATGTGTACGAGGTTTATCCGACGACCTCAAAGGTCATTACGATTATTGATGACCAGGCCAGTCTGGCGGCGCTGATCGAAAGCAGCCGTGACCAGGGAGCCATCAAGGGAACGCTGGGCAGCACGGGTGAACCGCTGTGCCGGATGTACTACCTGTCAGCAGACAGTGTGCCAAGGCCGGGCGATCGGGTGATTACATCCGGTGTCGGCGTCTCCTTCCCGAAAGGCCTTCTGATCGGGTATGTGCGCGAGAGCACGAGAGCCATTGAGGATAACAAGCATTATATTGTTGTGGAGCCGGCAGCGGACTTTGAGCATGTGGAAAATGTCCTTGTTCTCCGGTATTACGCGGAGATTGAGGAAATGCCGGATAATTACAACAATACGGAAGTGATCCTGGCTCCGGTGGCAACAGCACGTCCGCAGGCCGTCATTGAAGAGGAACGCCTCAATGCCTCGACGCCGGTCCCGCTTCCGGATGCGCCGGGAGCGCCAACCGCCTCACCTCAGCTGGAGGTTCTTGATGTCATGATTGACGAGGAGGCGATGGGAGATTCCGCGGGCAGGTATGCAACACCGACGCCTGAACCAACGGAGGAGCCGATCGAGACGCCGACACCGACGCCAACCCCCCCGTCGGATCTTCCGTCGGAATCGGAAGATCCGGACCTCTATCTTGAGGAGGATGAACCGGCAGAATTCCCTGAGGATTTCTAATCGCCAGGGGGAAGCATGCCGGAAATGGATGCTTTGTCAACGGATCATCAGTTAAAACAACAGGGAAGAGAGAGGAGGAACAAGGATGACGCGCTTTCTGAAACTGTTCTTTCTTTCTCTTCTGGTCTGTGTCCTTCAGACAGAGGTCGCCAGGTATTTCCGGATTTTTACGGTTGCGCCGGATTTTATGATCATTTTTCTGGTGCTTCTGACCGATGAGTACGGGCTGTTCGGCGGATTTGTGGCGGGAGCGCTGGTCGGCCTGTTTTACGACACGACGACCGGGTATGCGCCGGCCATCAATCTGGTTACCTATACGTTCATTGGCTATATTTCGGCCCTGATTCGCGGAGGACTGAATAATGCATTCAGAAAGATGAAGCACAAGCGTTTTCTGGAATATGCGATTATTACGTTCTCGATGACGATGGTCCGGGAATTTGTTTATATCGGGTATCTCTTTCTGGTTGGCGCGGAACAGGGCTATGTCACCTTCTTCCGCATGTTTGTCTGTGTCATACTCACGACGGTTCTGGTCATTCTCGCAGCGGCGGCCGTGGACCTTTTCAGAAGAACCAGACAGCGCCGAAAAGAAATGCGGAAGAAAGATGCTGAATTTAGGAGGATTAACATCAAGTGAAAGAACAGTATACAGGTCGTTTTATCACAGTGATGGTGATTATCCTGTTAATGTTTTCCGTTCTGATTGTGCGTCTTTTTGATCTTCAGGTAATCTCCTATGAGGATAACCTGGCCAGTGCTGAGAGAAAAAAGACCAAGACGATCAACAGTCAGGGCAACCGCGGTTCAATCATGGATTCGAATTCGCTGACCCTTGCCTATGACAAGCAGATTTACAATGTGAAGTTTTACCGGGACCCCAATTTTGTTCCAAGTGAAACCGATGCGGAGGGGAGAACGCTCTCGCAGTATCAGGTCTATACCAGCGCGATTATTGATGTCATCGATATTGTCGAGAAAAACGGCGGGAAAATGGACACGGCATTTTCAATGGTGCGTGATCCGATGACCGGTCTCTGGGTATTTACATGGAACAATAATGATTATACGCTTGCCCAGCAAAACGCACGTGAGGAGATGTGGCGCAGCAACTTCTACGTGCAGAGCGTGACGAGATTTCCGCAGCAGGAACTTGTTGATACCTTATGCCGGCGTTATCGGATTCCGGAGGATATGAGCGAGGAGAAGAAGATTAAGATCCTGGCTGTCTGGGAAACCATGCAGAATAACGCCTTCCTTTCGCAGCCGATTACCATCGCTTCCAATGTCAGCTGGGAGACGGTCATTGAGATTGAGGCAAAAGCGCTGAAGCTCACCGGAATCAGCGTTTCGGTCAGCACGCAGCGGGTTTATCCGAACGGAACAATGGCCTGTCATGTCATCGGCTATATTGGAAAAATCCAGAATTACGACACCTATTATGCGCAGTACAGGGATAAGGGATACGCACTGTCTGACCTGATCGGGCTGGACGGCGTGGAAAAATCAATGGAGGACTGGCTGACGCCGTGCACCTCTCAGCGGGTCGGAAAACGTGTGGTGGAAATTGACCGTTACGGGGCGGTCAGCCGGACGCTTTCGACGACGGAGGCCACGGATGGAAACAATATCAAGCTGACCATTGATTCCAATCTGCAGCGGGTTGCCGAATCGGCTCTGGAGGAAAATATCAATTACATCCGCGATGAGCAGGAGCGGCTACTGAACAGCGATACATGGCTGGATACAAACAAAACGGTTCTCCAGGGAACCACACGGGATTTTGACTCGAATCCGATTGAACTGGCTGAAAAAGGCGCGGTTGTCATCATTGACATGCAGGGGAAAGTGCTCTCTCTGGCCAGCTATCCGCCTTTTGATCCCAATGCGTTCATTAAAGGCGGCGAATCCGCTGCATCCATTCTTCTGGATTCAAGAAATCCGCTGGTCAATTATGCCATTGGTTCACGGGATACGCCGGGCTCCATCTTCAAACTGGTAACGGCCACAGCGGGACTGACCTCCGGTGTCCTGACGATGGATGAAACCATTGATGACAAGGGCTACTTTGATGTCTATGACAAGAGCAATCCGCCGAGGTGCTGGATCAATCAGAAACAGCTGCAAAGACATGCCAACCAGACGGTGTCAGAGGGACTGACCCATTCCTGCAACTATTTCTTTTATACCGTCGGCTCGAGGCTGTATGAGAACACGGATGACCAGCTGTACAAAACAGCGGCCCTGTATGGCCTGACAACCCGGACCGGCATTGATCTTCCGGGTGAACTGCAGGGATATGTGGGCTCACAGACGTCGCTGTATGACAAAAACAAGGCGATCTCGGCAGCGGAGCAGTGTACCTGGCGTCCCTCCATCGTGTTTAATAACATCAAAAAGCATCTGATCAGCGTCGGCGATGATTACGGCATGATTTTTGATGAGGGAAAACTGAATAAATGCGTGAAGCGGCTGATGGATATGGCCGTGGATTCCAACCAGTCAGAGTGGCTGCCGCAGATCCGTACCATTCTGATGGAAGAGCTGGATATGCCGCGTGAGCTGGTATATCTGCAGATTGTCGCCGGTGATACCTATATCATGCTGAACGAAATTAAATGGGGTGGTTCAGAGGCCATCATGTGCGCCGTCGGCCAGTCCATTACCACCATTACGCCGGTTGCTGTCGCACGGTATATTGCCGCGGTGGCAAATGGAGGATATGTGTATGATCTTCGGCTGGTGGATTCGATCATTTCGCCGGAGGGCGAGGTGATCAGCCAGAGCTCGCCGATTCTTGCCTCGCAGATTGAACACCCTGAAATTGACGCCTATTATGCCAAGATACGCCAGGGGATGTACGGCGTTACGGAGGCAGAAGGTACGGCAACCCGGTTTTTCAGCGGAACAGATCTGGGCAAACAGATCGGCGCTAAAACGGGAACGGCAGAAAAGACGAAAGTCGACCTTGAGAATAACGCGTGGATGGTCGCCTTTGCGCCGTATGAAAATCCGGAAATTGCCATCGCGGTGTATATTCCGCACGGATACAGCGGATCCTATTGTTCCATTACGATTCGTGAAGTTGTTGAGTACTATCTGGATCATCGCAGCCTGGGCGGAGATGATCTGATTGCGCCGTCGAATTCGCTGGCGTATTAATTGACGGACCTGCACAGGCAAACGATGAGCGGACAGGAGAGGTTATGGGAAAGATTTGGATGATCGCCTCCGGCAGCGGAGGTTCGGGGAAATCCAGCGTTGCGGTGGGGCTGGCGCAGACAGCCGCCGGAAACGGGCGGAAAACGCTGCTCCTTGATA
>Ga0256405_10010075_pt1 | contig 12634 bp, 12 predicted proteins | sample RumenRJG_02DNA_FD_189096 | JGI IMG/M metagenome (GOLD analysis project Ga0256405, IMG submission 189096) | Bovine rumen microbial communities from Lethbridge, Alberta, Canada - RJG_02 | ecosystem: Host-associated > Mammals > Digestive system > Stomach > Rumen | place: Canada: Alberta...
AAGGCTACGACAATCTGCGGTCATTCCGCCAGGAGTCTGCGGCAGATTCCGGTACGGCACAATCGGGGAGGTAAATTCACCTAAAACAAAGCGCGGTTTGCACCTCCCACAATGTGCCGTCTGACAACTGAATATGGAAAAGATTTATTCCCAGCATTTCTAAGCTTTGCATATGAGCCAGTGTATTGATAATTAGCTAATTGAATTTTCAAAACAAATTGCTCCCTTCATTTCGGCAAATAAAAAAGACGCATTATTCAATAGTTTTTCAATCCATTGAAAAAATACGCCTTCCATTGCTATTTTTTATATCGGCAGGTTATTATAAACACTTTACCCTTTTAATCCTACTTTATCCTACTTTTATGATGTTATTTATAACCGATAACAGAAATAATTTGATTATCCTTCAGCAAAAAGCATACTTGCTTCCCCTCTTGAATCAAATCTACTGTCGCAGTAATAATATTTGTGTTCGCTTGTGAGGGTAACTCATATTCAACAGAATATCCTTCATGAGAAACACCTATATAAATATCTTTTACAATTTCCTCAATTTTTTCTAGACTCATTTCCTTTTCTGGAAGCCAAGAAAAAATGTCTAATATATCCATATGCTTTCACACCTGATTTATCTATAGTTTTATATTCTAAAATCCATCCCTCTGGTAAATGTCTCGCCATACTGGCCCTGCGTTTTTACAAGAGATTTTTCTATAGATTCTCTTGTTATTCCATCAAGTGCTCCTTCAGGGATCTTCTTGCCTGGCTTCCATGTCGGATCAGCAGCTTTTACAGCATCTTCAAAAGCTTTATTATATTGCCTTTCATACTGTTCTAACGTCCAAGTTCCTTTTAATCTATCTGCCTTCTTTGCACCTTTCTGATAGTTTAAGAACACATCTGATCTTTTTGTAGTATCTCCATTTGCAACGCCATTTTCCTCTAAGAATTCTCGCTTAGCATTATCAAACATTTCCTGTCTATTTTTCTCAGGAATATTAATCAACACATGGCGTTTAGATAACGGAATATTAGTTGCATCCATACCTGCAATTCCAGAAGGAGAAATTAAATCCCCATCTGCATCGTAGCTTTGCATAAGATTTTTTATTCCTTGAATATTTGTCATGGCCAGCGGATGTTTACTGATTTCTGACATGACACGTTTATACTGCTTACTGTTGGTATCGATGCCAGCAGCACGGAGCTGAGATTGAACAGCCTTACTATTAGCATTATTTACTCGAAAGCGCCCAAATGAATCTACTCCTGAAGATTTATTCATGCTTTGAAATAGAAAACTATAATCCATTATTCTAGACATAAGCATACCTCTCATTCATCAGAATGCGGGTGCTCAGATTGTCCAAGCACCCAATTTATAAACAAATGTGTAGTACACACACAGGTTTAGCAATTACTTAACATCTACATTTTTAGATGCATAATAGTCATCAAAGAGCTTATTAGCTGCGTTTAGGGTATCCTTACATATTCCTGGAAGTTCCTGTCCCCATGCTTTCGTAGCCTGCTTAAAGCCTTTTTCCATTGCAGCCTGCATTTCTTTCATCTTCTCTACATCATCACCGGCTAATGCACTGGCAAAATCAAATAAACGTTGTGAAGTCTGCTTTACACCCCAGTATCCATCTTCAGAAATATCGTCTTTAGCTTTAGCTATATCCTCTGCACTAACATTTCTAAGCCTATCTGGAGTAAATAAATCCGCAAGTTTGGAAGTTCCTGCCTGCTTTGATAACATCTGACTTACAAGATCAGAAAGCTGATTCTTTCTATTTGCCAAATCTTTTTTCATCTGCTCAACAATAGCAGCTCTATCCGCAGCACTCTTCTTGTTGATTGAATATGTTGCTTTCTTTTCTTCACCTTTTCCTGGTTCGTAAACAGCACCTTTAGCGTTCTCTTCATCAACCTTGTGAGCCATCTTTACTGAGCCAGCAACACCCTGCATTTTCTCATCTGCAAATTTCTTGTCTACTGCCATACGCTCAATGTCTGCATTTGAGAATATAACAGTTGTATCTTTACCTTGACCTTTTGCTAGAGCCTGCATATCATCTGTTCTATTGCCAACAACAATATCGTAATCTCCGTATTGTTTTCTTAAGTCAGCCAAATATTTCTGCGCCTTAGTAGATAATTTTTCCTCATTCTTTTTTGAAATATCATATCCTTGCTGGTTATATACCTGCTGGTTACTTCCTACAGCACCTACATCCATACTCATATTTCACTCCCCCTTAGATCCACTTATCAAAAAGCCCTGAAAGCGAACTAGATAATGTTCCATTACTTGAATACATACTTGAACTTCTAACAGCTGCACTTCCTATTGCACTTGCATTATTTGCTATCTGAGAGGCATATGAATGGTTGCCTGAGAATAATGCCTTTACATCCTTTGCATCCGCTTTCTTAAGAGCTTCCTCATCTACAGATAATTTTCCATCCGCGCCAACTGTCACTCCAACTTTTGATAATGAACCAGACATAGTCTTTGTCATGCTCATCATATATCCAGTCTGCTGTGTTACATCTTTAGAGCTTACTTTTGAAGACTGGGTAAGGACATCATTATACTCGCTAGCAAACTTCTTTACTGCACTTGCAACCTTATCCTGATCATAAGCGCCATCTTTCTGTTTCCACAAATCATCCTTGTTAAAAGCTTCTGTGGCTGCCTTAAGACCATCTGCTTCAGACTTCATTTTAGACAAGCCTGTTGTATCTTTTACCTCTGTTGTCTTTTTCTTTGTAGTCTTATCAGCCTTTGGAGCTGTCTCTTTCCGCTGTGAATAATAAGACTTCATAAGTTTCTTGTAGCTACCACTCTTAATCAAAGAATAGTCACTAAAATTGATAGAGCCGAAGCCTCCCTTTGAGTTATTAAAGAATGACGATATATTAAATCCTGCCATATCTGCCTCCTATCCTCTGAAATCTACGTGCTGTCCAACCATCTTCTCTGTATCGGTTTGAACACTATCGCTTCTTTCAGCAAATGTATAATCACTAATCTTATTCATTAATTCTTCGATTGAATTTGCTGTTATCGTTACAGTCTCTTCATCATCTATATTATCAATATCTTTAGATTTATCTGCTTTAGACGACCTTGACTTTTCAAGTCTGGCTTCTTCTTTTTTCTTCTCTGCCTTCTTTTCAGCAGCTTTTTTCTCTGCTTTCTTCTTCTCAGCCGACTTCTCTATTCTAGCTTTCTGATCAGAGGATGACTTTTTCATAACAGCGAAAAAGGAAGTTGTTCCTCCATCATTAACTTGCATGCCATAGCCTTTTACATTGGCACCGGATTTCTCCATGCTGGATTTTAGCTGTTCCAACTGCGATGATGCCCCACTTAAGATTCCTTCATACTTCTTGCGGTAACTCTCATCTGTAGCCATTCGCTCTATCTTGTCTTCATCAATCAAAACAACGGTCTTAATGTTGTTTGCATATTTACCTGCATTTGCCTGAGCATTTGCTTTCTGATCTTCGCTTACAAGGATAAAATCATAATTACCAAATTTCTTTTTTAGCTTGTCATAATACTTCTGCGCTTCTTTAGAAAGCTTTGGTTCACCTATTGTCTTTCCAAGGTTCTGAGACTCTTTAGTTTTTTCTTCCTTCTTTACTTCTGTAGCCTCATTCTGCTTAGTAGTTTTTGTAGTAGATGTGCTGCTAGCACTATAACTTTGTGCATATACATTTGAAACGACTGAACTCGTATTGATTGCCATTTTGCTACCTCCTTAAATCACAAGATCTACATGATTGAGAGTTCCAACCGCTCCTGTGCTCTCTCTCAAATAAATACCTGTCTTTTTGATTTCAGCATTTAATTTGTTTACATCATCCTTCAGACTAAACTGAGTATCCGCATTTCTAAGATATATTGCTCCAACATCAGCTTTTTTCAAATCAATAAGGAAATCATTTCCATTCTCATCCTTGGTCCATACCTTTAATCGATTAAAAATGCTGTCATTTTCATCTATCCAGCCATTTCCATCTTCATCATATTCGGCCAAATCCTTAAATCCGTCTCCACTGCTTGTTCCGAAAAGTTCAGAACCATCATTGATTTTTCCATCACCATTTTTGTCTAATGCTAAAAATCCAGAGCCCTTACCTGCGAATGAGATTTTTTCTTCCTTTCCATCTGAATCCAAATCAAAGAAAAATTTCTGGTCACTTACTGAACCAATATTTGTATCAAGGTTAATCATTAAAGGATCTGTTTTAATATAATCCTTAACCTCTAATAGGTTTGTCTCCTGCATAACTGCTCTCGACATTGACACTTCCATATTAAAATCTATGCTTCTTCCATCTGCGGTCTGAACAATTCCCTTTGTTGCAAAGGTTGTACTCTCAGACTCACTTGTAAATCCACTTGTAGCAGTAATCTTCTGCCAAGTAGTACCAGAACCTGTTGTTCCTATTCCTCCAATAGAAACTGCTCCTAAACTAACTGCTGTTTTAGATGAAAGATTAAACGCAAATCCATCCAGCTTCTTGAACTGCGCAGAGCGAAGATCTGTTACGCTTCCATTATCGCTAGGCTTCACTTTGCAGTCTTCAGGAACCTTTTCGCCTCTGAGCGCTGCAAGAATCTGTCTGAGCATTTTTATTTTCATATCTATATCGTCCGGAATATCATACTGATTTCCAGTTTGTTCCGTTCTCATGCGCTCAGCCATCTCTTGAATAGATCTAGCCTCGTTTTCCTGTTGTCTCTTTTTAGCCTCTTCCTTCTCTTGCTTCTGGTAATCAACCATCGCATCTTTAACGCTCTTGCCACTTGCTTCCTGCGAAAGAGTAAGAATCGCTCCCACTACATCTTTTGATTTTGCAGCCTCCATCGTCATAGACTCTTTATAAGAAAAAGATGTCTCATGATGCGATGCAGCCATAGTAATTGAACTGTTTTGTATTTTCATACTGGACTTGTATGATGTTTTCAGAAGCTAAAACATCACTTTTCCTTTCTTTTGTTGATGTGACATACAATACATTCAGATGCTGTGGACTTTAGATATTTTTCCTGTAGTCCAACTACTTGAAGGAGTGTATTGCCACGGTTTTATCTGAATTGTTTATAAGCAGGATGTTGCCGGGAGATCATCTCCCTAGTACTTATTTCAATCAAGTCTATGAGGATAAACGCCTGTGGATTGTCACAGCATCCAATACACTCGGAAAGGAAGGTTTTATGATTTACGCTGGCATTGATATTGCCAAACTCAACCATTTCGCCTCTGCGATTTCCTCAGATGGTGAAGTAGTACTTAAGCCGTTTAAATTCACCAATGACTATGATGGCTTCTCTAAGCTGAAATCCAGTCTCGATTCATTCGATCCTGATCAGCTCATCATAGGTCTTGAGTCAACGGCTCACTATGGCAACAACCTTGTTGAATTCCTTGTTAACAACAACTACAAGGTTTGTGTCATTAACCCTATCCAGACATCGACCTTACGAAAGAACAACATACGCAAGACCAAGACTGATAAGGTCGATACCTTAGTCATTGCTAAGGCTTTGATGATGAATCCTACCCGTTTCTTTACGAAGTATGATATTTCTCTGCTTCATCTTAAGGAACTGGGACGATTCAGGCTTAAGCTGATCAAGAAGCGCACACAGGCTAAAATTCAACTGACTTCTTATGTAGACCAGGCTTTTCCTGAACTCCAATATTACTTTAATGGAATTCATCATAAGAGCTGCTATGCGCTTCTCAAGGAAGCTCCGACTGCCGCCAAGATTGTGTCTATGCATATGACTCATCTATCGCATCTCATTGAAGTTGCTTCCCACGGCCATTTCAATAAGGAGACAGCGAAGGAATTAAGAGTTCTCGCACAGACATCTGTCGGCATTGATGACAGCTCTGTTGCTCTCCAGATAACTCAGACTATTGAACTTATCGAGCTTCTGGACAAGCAGGTTAAAACTGTGGAATCCGATATGGAGTCTATTGTAAAATCCTTGGATTCCGTTATTATGACCATTCCTGGCATTGGATATATCAATGGCGGAATGATACTGGGAGAGATTGGGGATATATCCCGTTTCTCGAACCCTTCAAAGGTACTCGCATTTGCCGGCCTTGATCCTGCTGTCTATCAGTCAGGATTCTTTGAAGCAAGAAGCACAAAGATGTCTAAGCGAGGGTCCAAAGCGCTTCGCTTTGCACTGGTAAATGCTGCTCACAACGTTGTTAAGAACAATAAAACTTTTAAAGACTACTATGCCCAGAAGCGATCTGAAGGCAAGTCTCATTACAATGCCCTTGGTCATTGCGCAGGAAAGCTTGTTCGCATCATTTATAAGATGCTCACTGACAACGTTGCTTTTAATTTAGACTGACACAACCGTATTACATAGATTTTGTTAGCACCAAATGCTATTAGCTGTTCCCATCATCTTCACCGTCGGCAAAAACCGAACCGCGTTTCCAGCAGGTTCAGTCAAGGATGGCGGACCGGATCAACAGAATTACTATTCTTGTATATCCTATGTTCTCCGCTTATCAGCTAATGTATCCTCTTGCTAACGTTTTCAAAATCCTCATTTAATGAGGATTATTAAGGTCACCCATTTTTACGGTCATATCACAAACGAAAATATTTGCTAATCTATACTTGACTTTTCATAGCAGGTCTCCTTTCCAAATGAACTGGTAATTCCTTTTACCAAAATACACATATCAATTAACTGGCTATAGGATTTGGGAAACATGTAAGAATATACTAAAGATGCGCAAATAAGATATAGTAATTCTACTATACCTAAAAAATCTCAATCCCTGAGAACATACAGTCCGAAATCCTTTTCGACCAATTAAAAATGATAAATTAAGCTTTCTATAACTCTTATCGGCTGAAAAATTAAATTACTTAACCCCTTTTATCTTACTTTATCATATTTTATCCTACTTTGTCATATGCTATCTCACTTATTGGTAAAATACCCAATAAAGGAGGCCGATAATATGCGACCATTAAAAGAAAAAGTGAGCATTACATTAGATAGTGATGTAGTTCAAAGAATAAAAGAATTAGCTGAAGCTGATGACCGTTCTTTTAGTCAATATATAAATATGATATTAAAAGAGCATGTTCAACCACAAGATTCTACGAATGAAGAGAAATAGGTAACACCCCATTTATGATATGTAAAGGTAAATCCACCTTGACATATCACAAATGGGGTGTTTGTTTATAATCAAGCACTTAAGGATAAGTGCAATATCCATTTTCATATCAAAAGTTGACATCAGGGTGCGCCCTGACACCACAAAAAAAAATCGCGTAAACCCTTGAATTTACGCGATTTTTGCGTGGACTAGACGAGAATCGAACTCGTGTCCGAAAGAAAATCCCCTGTCCTTCTACGAGTGTAGTTTGTCATTTGGCATTCCCTCTGCTGGACGGGAACAAACACCCTTCCAGTTTCAGTAGCTTCATGATACGCCCATATGCTCAAAGCTTTGCATAAGTCGTTTCTCACATAGTCGAAGCCTGGGTCCTAATGTGTGAGTGCACTAGGTCAGACTGCTGCAACTAGGCAGCGTATGCTAAATTATCGTTAGCGTTTAATTTTAATTTGGCCATTTAACGCATTACCATACGACTCGCTTCTCCAGCTTCAGTTCCCCCGTCGAAACCTTTACTAGCCCAAATATTAAATTGTAAGACCTTATCGGCCTATATATATGATAACACACTTTCGTGTGTGATATCCATAAACTCAGAGTTGCATTGACTCTTTCTTACCCATATTGATCAGGGATTTAACCTCAAAATTCTGACACCAATTTGACACCAATTTTGATGATTTATTATGCCTTTTTGTGGCTCAAAACGGCTCCAAACGATTTTCCAAAAATCCGCAAACCCTTGAAAACACTAGATTTCTTGCATTTCCCAAAGTTGAGCAGATTTGAGTCGAACCCGTGTCCAAAAACCAATTCCCTGTCCTTCTACGAGTGTAGTTTATTCTTTGACATTCCCTCCGCCACACGAAAACAAACATCCTTGTGGTTTTAGTAGCTTCATGATACGCCCACAGGTGCAAAGCTTAGCCTGCGTCGTTTCTCACAGAGTCGAAGCCTGGGTCCTAAAGTGTGAGTGCCCTAGGTCAGACTGCTGCCATTAGGCAGCGTATGCTAAATTATCTTCAGCGTTTAATTTTAATTGTGGAATTTAACGTATCCCGTACGACTCGCTTCTCCAGCTGCATGATCCCTGTCGAAACCATTACTAGCCCCTGCAATGTTTTTTGCGAAACGCCTATCCAAGATTCCGCACTTTGAAATCCCGTTCGGCTTCCCGCCGCTGGTCTTTTTTGGCAATGTCCTGACGCTTATCGTAAAGCTTCTTTCCTTTTGCCAGAGCAACCTGCACTTTTACAAGACTTCCCTTGAAGTATACTTCCACCGGAACAATCGTGTATCCTTTCTGCGCGATCTTACCGACCATCTTCTGAATCTCTTTCTTGTGCATCAGAAGCTTGCGCGGCCGGAGCGGATCTTTGTTGAAAATATTTCCCTTCTCATATGGGCTGATATGCATGCCGTAGAGGATCACCTCTCCATTTTCAATATGGATAAAGGATTCCTTGATGCTGCACTTGCCCATGCGCATGGACTTTACTTCGGTTCCAGCAAGAGCGATACCGGCTTCAAAAGTCTCTTCGAGAAAATAATCGTGATAGACTTTTTTATTGTTGGCTATTAACTTCTTCGGTTGTTTCGCCATCCCGGCTCCCTCCTTTTTGTCCTGTAAACTCAGTGTATATGATTTTCCTGCAAAATGCAATAAACTGCTGCTTTTATTTTGAAAATTTTAAGAATTCCATCAATTTTCGTCAGAATCTGCAAGTGTAAAATCAATCGTCCGCATGATCCGGTCACAGTTATCCACCGTCACGCGCACCTGCTGCCCCAGTTTAAACCGGCGGTTCGTCGCTTCTCCCACCAGTTCATAAGTTTCTTCATAATACTGATAAAAATCATCGGTAAGGGAAGTCACACGCACCAGACCCTCCACAGTATTTTCCAGCTCAACGAAAAATCCGTACTCTGCGACTCCGGAAATAACACCGGCAAAGGTTTCTCCGATATGGTTTTCCATATACTGCACTTTTTTCAACTTAATCGTCTCCCGCTCGGCCTCATCTGCACGCCGTTCCATCTCACTGGCATGCTTTGCGACCTCCGGCAGTATCTGCGTATAGTGGCCGATGCGCTTTTCGCCCAGACGCCCCCGCAGACTGTCCTTGATAATCCGGTGGATCTGCAGATCCGGATACCGGCGGATCGGTGAAGTAAAATGGCAGTAACAATCCGCTGCCAGACCAAAATGCCCGGTATTTTCCACCGTATAACGTGCCTGCTTCATCGAACGAAGAGTCAGACGGCTGATCAGCGGTTCCTCCGAAGTTCCGTCGATCTTTTCCAGCAGCTTCTGCAGTTCTTTCGGATGCACCTCATCACTTCCTATGTGGAGAGAGTACCCGAAATTATTGATAAATGTGGATAGTTTCTGTATTTTTTCCGCATCGGGCTGCTCATGCGTACGATAGACAAACGGAAGTTCTCTCCAGTAATATTCGGCTGCCACCGTCTCGTTTGCAGCAAGCATAAAATCCTCGATCAGTTTCGTTGCCACATTGCGGTCATACGGACGGATATCTACCGGATTTCCATTCTTATCCAGAATCACCTTTGTTTCCGGAAAATCAAAGTCGATGGAACCACGCTTCATACGTTTTTTACGAAGAATTGCTGCCAGTTCTGTCATCTTTTCAAACATCGGAACCAGTGGCTCATATTCCGCCATCACCTCCGGATCATGGTCTGCCAGAATTTTTTTCACATTGGTATACGTCATACGCCGGTCCACGCAGATAACGGACTCTGTGATTGTGTGATCGATAATTTCGCCCTTAGGATTGACCGTCATGATGCAGCTGAGTGCCAGCCTCTCTTCCCCCTGGTTAAGGGAACAGATTCCGTTTGACAGGGCATGCGGCAGCATCGGAATCACCCGGTCCACCAGATATACAGAAGTTCCTCTCTTCAACGCTTCCGTGTCAAGAGCACTGTGCTCCTGCACATAATTGGACACATCCGCAATATGCACACCCAGAATATAATTTTCATGGTCCATGGTAAGTGACACCGCATCATCCAGATCCTTGGCATCTTCGCCATCGATGGTCACCATCTGCCAGTCGCGCAGATCCATGCGTCCTGCCATATCCGCTTCCGATACCGGCTTTGCCACATGCTCTACCTGCGTCATGACCTTCGGATCAAATTCCACCGGAAGACCATAAGCGCGCACAATAGAAAGGATATCCACCCCCGGATCATTGATATGCCCGAGAATCTCCACCACTTTTCCTTCCGGATTCTTTCCCTTTTTCCCGTACTGTGTGATTTCAACAACAACTTTATGACCGTTTACAGCTCCTTTCGAGCGCTCCAGCGGAATAAAAATATCCGACCCGAACTTTGGATTATCCGGCACTGCAAATCCAAAATTTTTATTCAGCTGATACGTGCATACCACCTGCTTCATGCCCCTCTCAAGCACATGCAGCACCTTTCCCTCCTTGCGGCGTCCGGTCACTGCAGGTGATACGGAAATCTCTACCGTATCCATATGCATCGCACCATTGGTCTCGGATTCCGGAATAAAGATATCTTCCTTTTCCCCCTCCACGCTGACAAATCCGAATCCTTTCGGATGTGCCTGGAACGTGCCTGTGATCTTTTTCTCTTCGGATTTGCTGAACTTTCCTCTCTTTGAACAGACAATGCGCCCTTCTGTCATCAGTTCATTTAATATCTGTTCCAGCTGTGGGCGCTGATCCTTCTTCACTCCGAGGACGATCGCCAGTTCCTTGATTTTCATCGGAACATACATATCATCACACATAAAGTCATATATCATTTTTTTTCGCTGTTCATACTTTGCGTCCATACCCAGATCTTCTCCTTATATAATGAAACAAAAAAAGCTGCCGATGTAATCGACAGCTTCCGGTTTCTACCAGATTCCCAAATTCAGAACCATTGCAATGACAAGGAACAGAATCACAAAAATTCTTGTAAGCTTTACAAGCATTCCTTCCATGGAACGTCCCTTATTTTTGCCCCAGTAAGTATCTGCTGCTCCGGCGATCGCGCCAAGACCTGCAGATTTACCCTCCTGCATTAAGATAATCACTGTAATTACAATACTCAGTATAATAAATACAATAGTTAAAATCGTATTTAAAACGGTCACGATTTCCACCTCCTAATTCTAAACTCACGACTAATCGAGTATATCATAAAAGGGAAGTCTTTTCAACATTTTTTTATATTTTCCTTTTCATTTCCATTAGAATCCTTTATAATGAAATACAGATAATATAGAGCTTACTGTATCATTAGGAGTATACCATGAAATCCTGTCAAATGTACAGATTTATTCCGATTATGTTACTGTGTGTCTGTCTGTTCACTGGCGGATGTTCCCAAAACAAGGATCAGCCCTCTGCCGCGCACAACCAGACCCCGGCTACAGAAGCTGCCTCCCATACGGATCACACCCCACAGGTACTTACCCCGCAGGCAGACGGCACCAAAACTTTTACAACAGATACTGCAGTTATTGATATCTCCCACACGCAAGAAGGATATATTATGGCAAAATACACCGGTTCCAATGCCAAACCCAAACTGCAGCTGACCGGGACAGACGGCATCACATATACATACAGTCTTTACAAAGATTATAGTACCTTTCCCCTTACTTCCGGAGATGGAACCTATCAGGTCGGTGTCTACGAAAATGTTTCCGATGACCGTTACACAACGCTGCTCTCCGAGACATTTTCTGTCACACTTACAGATCCGCTGAAGCCTTATCTGTATCCGAACCAGTACGTGAACTTCACCGCCGATTCCCTCCCTGTGGCCAAGGCCGAAGAACTTGCAGACGGTGTTTCCAGCGATCTGGACATCATCAGCAGTGTATATAATTATATCATTACACATTTTACCTATGATTATTCCAAAGCTTCCAGTGTAACAAGCGGATATCTTCCCGATATCGATGAGGTTTTCACCTCTGAGAAAGGAATCTGTTTTGATTACGCTGCAGTCATGGCCTGTATGCTCCGGAGCCAGGGAATTCCTACCCGGCTGGAAGTCGGATATATGAAGGAACAATACCATGCCTGGGTCAGCACATATATACCGGAAAAAGGCTGGATCAACGGTGTCATCCGCTTTGACGGAAAGGACTGGGAAATGATGGACCCTACGTTCGCATCCACAAGCCATTCTCCGAAAAAATTTGTCACGGAAAACGATAATTATACTACCAAATATATCTATTAGGAGGACTTATGACTACGAAGAAACAACTCACACAGTCGGAAATCAGTGCATTCTGCCAGCAGATTGTCATGGTCATCAGAGCCGGGCTCCCAACTTACTACGGTGTTTCCATTCTGCGGGATGAAGCGCCGGACGAACAGACGGCTGCCCTGCTTTCCCGGATTTACGAACCTATGGAAAACGGAGCTTCCTTATATGAAGCA
>Ga0256405_10010078_pt1 | contig 12631 bp, 7 predicted proteins | sample RumenRJG_02DNA_FD_189096 | JGI IMG/M metagenome (GOLD analysis project Ga0256405, IMG submission 189096) | Bovine rumen microbial communities from Lethbridge, Alberta, Canada - RJG_02 | ecosystem: Host-associated > Mammals > Digestive system > Stomach > Rumen | place: Canada: Alberta | collected...
TAGACGCAGTCCTTCATTTGCCTGGGTTACCTGACCCGTTGAATTTTTCAAAATAATATATATTCTATTAATCACCTTCGAACATATAGTCGGCCACAATGATTCAAAAGAATACTGATCTCGTATATCCTTATCAAAGAATCTCTCATATGCAGTCTCAAGATTCTTCTTAGTGACAGCAAGACCTTCATTATCTTCATATGCAATTTGGTCTTTCAAGATTTGAATATTGGTACTAACAAGACGGTATATCGTATCATGATCACTAACATTACGATGCGAATGGATGATCATCTCACTTGTTAATATTCCTCTCTTAACCATTATTGCGCTAGCAACTATATAATGTCTAATAGCGTTCCTTAGAGAATCAGCCATTACACCATCGCCAATATCTTGTTGATCCGCGTCTTCTACAATTTCAATAGCATCAGAGCCATAAAGATGATAATAATCAGCACCACAATATCCCTCCCCCGGCTCAATTAATCTTATTGTTTCAGGACGGAGACGGCTAAATTCATCCTGGAAAATTAATGCTTGAGGTGTTGCAGTCACTGATAGGTAAATTGGATCATTAAGTAAATCCTTCATCCTTACAATAGCTGCATATGTTGCGGATGCTTCAGCTGCTCTGTTCCGTATGTTTGTATTTAAACTAGCCTGATCACCTTCATCGTCAATAATAAAGGCTCTCAGGTTCGATTTATCAATTCTATTCAGAAGATCATTTACTTTTCCCATAGCTGCTGGTCTCTTCATAGAGATTAGGAAAATTGGCTTATTGGCTGCTAAAAGATCCTCGATTATTTCATCATCTACCGTAAGCAATTGTGCACTATCATCGGACGAAAAGACTACTGGTAGAGAATCATCATAGTTTGTGTCAGACGGAATATCGAAAGTTTTTTTAAATCTATTAGTGGTCTGTCCTAACAAAGTATTATCATAACCACCATATATCACGACCAAATTAAAACCATTATCAAACGCTAATGCAGTAAAAAGTTCTAGATTTGAGGTTTTTCCTGACTGTACTTTTCCAACAAGCAATATATTGTTGCTTTTATTAGGGTCTTTCTCTTGAATTAGAGCCTCTCTAAAAGTGCTCATAATATTATCCCTAATATTGGCCGCCCCAAAAGCTCCATAGGATTCTATGTGTTTTTCCTGGATCTTCTCAAAATATTTTCCTTGAACTATGGTAATACTTTCCATATTATTCTCACCTGCGTTGATAGTATATCTTTCCATCAATTATTGTCCTCCGCAAGTTTAGCCAAATATTTATTCATATAGTTCTTTATTACATTAACAGGAATATACCCTTCTCTATTGGAAGACATTTTTGCTTGTCGTTCAGATAAAACAAAAGCTATCGTAAATTTTTCTAAAACTCTTTTGAAATTTTCATCTTTGGAGAATGGTATAAAGAACGGATGATCAATATTTATCAACACATCATAGTTATCAGTAGATATCTCATTATATTCAATCCAATAATTTCTATTTCCTATTGCCCATTGAACACTAAATTGAACAGTAATAACCGCATCAATAGGAATTGTATAATCTCTCCTAGTTCCAACTAGTGTTTCATCCGTATCCTGGTTTAATACGGTATCAACATATTCTCTTACCTCATCACTGTCTGATTCATCGGATCTATTTTCATAGTTGCCTTGTGATTCTATACCACCTGTTTCTTCCTCATCGGCTTGATGTGAATTACTTTCATCCTCCGAAACAACTTGCCCCTGCCCAAATGCATTATTTAGGTCATTGGTTACATCATTGTGTAAATCTTCTGACGCTTCATCTGAATACTGAGTTTCGTCGTCCCTTTCTTTAATCGACATTCTTGCTATTGTAATATACTCTTGTATATTATTTTTTAATTCCTCAATAAACGCATCTTCTAGTCCATCATCCCAAACAAAACCATCCTTGGCTTGATTGACAGGGAAATCGTTCATATTAAGTTCGCCGAAGAGTTTCAGCGATATCTGGCTCTGAGCCTGTCCAAAGATTTGTGATGGCTTATAGTTAGCATCATTTCCACCGACAACAACTCTATCCTGCCGAAACAAAGCAAATCCCGCTTTGGCAAAACTTCCTGGGTTTAAAATTCCTACAAACCCGGTAACATGGTAATCCACTTCGTTAAATGTTACTATAAAATTTAGGTCTTTCTTCCATGATTTACCTCTAAAATTCGTTAAGATCTTATAAGGTTCAAAGTATATTGGCTCGTCATTAAACCAAATCTCAATGTTTCTATTATTAATATCCCGCCTATACATGCTGGAAAGCAAATCTCTAATCTTCCCAATTGTTCTTGACGCAGTTATTCTCTTTGTTACCTCTTCAATAAGAATCTGCGTTCCGTGTGTTGACTCCAATACATAATCTCTATGTATTTGAATACTGTTCAATCCACTTCGTTTTAACTCCGGGATATCAACTCTTGCCTCATATTTGTTCTTAGAGCCATACTGCGTGCTACTTACAGACCAAATATTACCAAACCACGAAGCTGCGGTTTTTAAACCCATTCCAAATTCATTCCTGCCCGACTGGGATTCATTTCTTGAGTCAAGTAAAATTGCATCCTTAAATCGGTCTAATTCCATACCAAACGCGTTATCTGTTATGCTTAATGTATTCTTATGTGAATCATATTTGACTGTAACTACCAACTTGTCAAAATCGGGGGCATTATCAAGAACCGACTCATGCGATATATAAGACTGAGTTGAATTATCAACAAATTCTGCTATCGCATACCACGGTTTGTAACTCAATCTAGAAAAGACATTCAAAATGCTCGCTGCTGGCTGGATATTTAGTTCTATTGTATCTAGTTGTTCATTGGACGATTGCAATATAAAATCCGTTGGATTAGATAAAACAATTGGTTTTAACCCCGGCGTTCTTGCGACAGACTCACTCGCTTTAGCTTGTCTATTTTTTGCTGCTCTTTTGGTTTTTCTCTTATTCATTTTCTTCTCCGTTGTTATTGTATTTGCCACCGGAATTTTTTCTAAATCAATATTTACCCCACAATCTTTTATTGATGCAGCACATGCTCTTAATAATCCAGGCTGACCATTATTTACGCTCTCCCTATATGCGTAATTACCCTTAACTGCAGAAAGTGCAATCTTAAAAGCATCTAGTCCAAAATCCTTATAAATGCTATCTAGTAAGAATTTCGTGAACGATTCGCTCGTTCCCATTTTGTAGCATTTCCCCAATCTCATGCAGGAATAAATGTTAAAATACATCTTCCACGAAGATTCGGTTCCCAATACTTTCCCTTTTAATGAAAGGAGGCCAAACTTTGCAGAGTATTTTTCTTCAAAAACATCCTTCGCAACACTATATATTACTTGCATCTCCGATACGTCTGTTACTGCCCTGCCCATCGTCTTCTCCTTTATTCTTGATCGACTTTCCGCAAATCAAAGAGATTTTTACATATTATCTTTAGAACTCTTACGTTCACTGAGTTTCCTAATTGTTGATAAATTTGTTTATTTGTTCCCGTAAATCTATAACTCTTTTTGAAGTTCTGTAAATTGGCAGCTTCGCGAGTTGTGATATATCGATAGGCATTAAGGTTATCATCCCAGATGATAGGAGTATTTACAATTGCAACTAGTGAGGGAAAAAATGTCGTTCTTTTTACCCTTATTCCAGATTGCCTAATCTGAATTATTCCATCATGCATACTTTTTACATCTGTTCCGCAATTCCATTCAAACTTTTGGTATAGCTTGATCTTATTCAGCATATCATGCCGCGTAATCCAATCATCTATAAACTTTCTATGGCATAAATAAAATTCTCTATTTTTATTAACAAAATTCTTCTTCCATGTGGGCATATCTTCATACTTTAGTCTTGACTTTAATTCTTCGGTATCCTCTTCTCCAACGCCAAAACAATGAATCCAAATCGGGAATCCAATAACAGTTATTCCTGTTCCAATTCTAAATTCGTCCCAGGCGTCTATCATAGCTGCTTCTTCTTTTGGGATGATATAATCAGTTGATACATTTTTTTCAAGGATGCTCAACGCATCACCCTCTTTGCATTTTTTCAAATACTTCTTTAAATTCAAGTCATCGAAATCGATACACCCCTTGTCTTGAATCTCCTTGAGGCAATGCCCTTTTTTTACCCCCAAAATATAAACTCGTTCACGAATCTGAGGTATTCCGAAATCTGAAGGAGATAGTATAAGCGGGTCCCTTGTAATAATAAAATCACGCTTTAATAATTCAGAACTGATAATCTCCCAATTCTCTGTCTTATCTGCAAGATTCCGAACATTTTCCAGGACAACAAATTCCACTTCTGGATGTACATCCAATATGTCCAGTATCTTATAAAACAAATTACCGCTCTTTTCGTCATTGAAGCCTTGTTGTAAACCCGCCTTACTAAATGGCTGACAAGGAAAACCTGCGCATAGAACATCGAACGGTGCTATGTCTTTGGGATTAATTTTATTTACATCTCCGCGAACATTACCTTCAGTTGTCTTGAAATTTAAATTATATGTATTTACACATGCCTGATTTTTTTCTGCAGCCATCACGCAACGTCCACCAAGATAATGCATTGCTTGATGAAATCCGCCAATACCAGCGAACAAATCTATGAAGGTAAATTCTCCATCAAGTTTTTCGAATTTTGGCTTTCTTCGTCCATCTTCGGGTTTATCCGTATTCACTGGTATCATCCAGCGGCCTTTAACTTTTTTAACCCCCTCAATTTGACCCTTTGCACACATAACGGTAACTCTGACAGGAGTAATGCCCCACTTTGCTGCTATTTCTTGTGCTGAAATGTATCCTGCCATACTACCGCTTCCGCCTTCTCTATATCTTAAAGGATTTTTGTTATTGTTAGTTTCTTTAGTCAATGTAAGACAATTAACTAACATATAGCATATTCCATCTTTGATTTTTTATCAACTTTAAATCTTTCTGTTACCGTTGAGTTTAATCAAGTAAAAATTCTCCAATCTGCCGTACTATATAAATCGCCGCATAAATAGGCTATTCCATTAATCTTGTGCTTTATATTCGACAATTAACTGATAAGAACGATCCAAAATCAGGTTCTTTAGTCCTGCATTTTTCTCTGCATGATTTCAAAACATCCTCGAAAAGTCTTTAAATATAGTGCTGAATATACTATAATCGTACTATATTTAGGAGGTATTTATGAAGGTTTCAGAGCACATCCGCAAGGTTCCAAGACCAATAAATACAATCGTTGAAAATAATGGTAAGCCAGGTCCTAATCAATACGCTGTCAGAGAAAGAGCCGGAATTATATATGTATCCGTCGGCAACCCAAAGCCAAAGAACGGACATGTCATAGGACATATCATTGATAACAAATATATACCTCTCCATGACATTCAGGAGTTTGCTAAACCTGACAGTTTATCATATGGTTCTGCAGCACTTGTAAGATCAGTATCAAAAAATCTTGTCGATGATCTTCTGGCTGTATACCCCTGCAGATACATACGCATCATGTCAGTTGCTTCGCTCAGGGTAATAAGACCTTCGATATCCAACTATCTTATCTCACAGCAGTACAAGAAATCATTTGTAAGTGTCTTCTATCCCGGAGTTTCAGTTTCGCCAAACTCAGTAAGTAATCTGCTGGAAAATCTCGGTATGGATGGTGAAAAACGTAAAGCTTTTTTTAAGAGGAGAATCGCAGCTATATCAAAGGAACATCACATTGCTATAGATGGCACTCTGAAGCAGGATACAAGCACAGTTAATGATCTGTCAAACTTCTCTTACAAAGGCAGGGTAAAGAGATACAAAGAGATCTCAGTGCTGTATGCATATGATCTTGAGCGAATGGAACCTGTATGTGCCGACGTCTTTCCCGGCAACAGTATTGATGCGTCTTCATATCCTTCATTCATAAGAGATAACGATATCAAAGACGGTATCATTGTTGCTGATAAAGGCTTTCCTCATGCCAGGATCAAAGAAGAGTTATCTGCAAGGCCTAGCCTCCATTTCCTCACTCCCATGAATGATGTGAGAATAGCTAACAACGGTATGCTGGACATTGAAGGAGTTCTGACTGGTATCGAAAAGCAGGTTCTTTACAAGAAAGCAGCTATCAAAGGCGGCCACTATCTGTATGCATTCAAGGACACCGGAAAGTACGCGGCTGAAGAAACAACCTTCCTCTCAAGAGCCAAACTGATGATAACTTTGACCAGACCAAGTATGAACACAAGAAGGAAACATTTTATATGATCGAACTTGAATCTGATATAGATTTCTGCCCCGAGTCTGCCAGACTAACAGCTATAGTACGGCAGATTGGGAAACTTATATTCGAAGATACTACCACTGGAAAGGAGTGAACTGTACATTTTTATTTTCCCATTTTTGTACATTCATATATTGACATTTCCAGTTGACATTCTTAACGCAATCAACCATACTGATACCTTGCCATTTTGGGCTTTTTAGGCTACAGAAATATTGTTAATTATTTTCAGTTCAGATCTGATATATCCGCATTGCAAACGATCTGCTTTACATCTATTTCTGAACGATCAGCATGATTGGTGAGTTCAGCCCATTCCTTCTCAGTTCCGCCATAATATACTTTTTCAACATTAAAGAAATATTCATAAAAGCCATAACTTTCTTCGGGATCTGGCTGTAATGAGGCTGGAATATATATGAATTCAACACCACAGCTATTGAAAGTGTTATTCTCCATAGTTTGTAGGCCCTCAGGTAAAATGCAGCTTTTTATATTCTTTAAAGCAAAAACACCATCAGCAAAAGAAACTACATTGTACTCTTCACCGTCAATTGCATATGTTGAGGCAATTCTTATCTTCTTATCCTTTCCCTTGTATTCTTTTATGTATATGTCATTACCATCAACGTAGTAATCAAAATCATCTATCGGTGTGACATCGGTTGTCCAAATGCTCTTTTCCTTTGCAGACTTCTTTGATGATTTATCAGAAGTATCATCTGTATCCTTTGAAGATGGTTCTCTTGATTCAGCGACTGTTGCATCTTTATCCTCTGTATCACTGCTTGAATCTGAACTACCGGCAACCAAAGCTGCTGCAAAAATAATAGCAAAAAACAATAGTATTGACTTTCCGATCAGTCCAACTGCCGCAGAATGCCGTTCATTATTTACGTCATCTGCAGTAAAATAGTCAAAATTAAAGCCACAATCCTGGCATACAGCTTCTCTCTTAAATTTATAACTTGTTCCAGACTTGCCTCCGAAGAGCCCCCCAAACAAATGAAAGCCTCCACTTGATGCACCTGCTCCACCTCCGCTATAACTGGAATCTTGCCCACTCATTACAGAACGGATTCGCACATTTGTGCTACCACAGTTTGGACACCTCATGATGCTCGGAGTCAGCCTTTTAGCATTGTTATATCGTGACAGAGCAGATATGAATAATACGATAGATATAATCAGAAATGCTATTACGCCCGCGATAATACCTAAGGCTGCAGCCACGGCAAATATTGTAGTAATAATAGCAATTATTATGCCAGACACATATTCATTCCCCCTCTTCAATAAAGGCATAAAAGTTTGAGGCTTCGGGCATGATTGTGGGTAACACCCTCCGCCTTAACAATAAAATTTAAGATTGAAAAACCACTTTGATTCCTGTAAAGTATCAGTGACAAACCCTAACTTAAGAGGAAAAATAAGGCTACTGATACTATATTAAAGAATCTGCTCAATGTCAAGAACACTGTTGTTATATCCCATAAATTTTATGAGGATAGCAACCAGGTTAAGCACCTCCGCATCAAAGCGTGTCCGAACCGCTGGCATCAGAATGATTGTCCATTCTGTGACCGAAGCTGTGGTAGGTATGATAAGACAGCCAGGCTATCCAGGATATGGAGAGGGCTGGGTTTTGGCGGCATACTCGTTGAAATAGAATGCCCTACTCATCGTATCTACTGCCCTGAACATGGTGTTGTCACTGCAGCTATTACATAGACTTATCCAGGAAGCAGCTTCACTAGGGACTTCGATATGACTGTTGCCTAGGTTGCTAAGTATCTTTTAAGGAGTGCTGTCTCCAACTACATGCGCATAGACCGGAAAACCGTAGGCAACTGCATCAAAAGATCAAACGCCATAAAAAACATATCCTTAACACGATTCGTATAGGACTTAGTAATGCCAGGATCTAAGCAACAAATAGCAAAATCAAGTTAAGACTTCTCGTGTCAGGTAACGTTTTTTATCTGTAAGCGCTTTGCGCTTACTTGGTCGTAGCCGACTCTCCCACCTTGCGGCGGGTCCCTCTCTACGACAACCATAGCTTCGCCACTGGACGTTGTTGGCGGCCATGAGGTGGAGCTATGATCGTCTACGCATGTACTGTACCCGAAGTAACTTGCACAATTGTAGATTGCTTGTTCTGGATTGCACGAAGTGCAATCCTTAGCGGCACCGCTAAAGCGGTGTCACAACACCCTAAGTAACTTGCACAGTCCATGTATGCTTGTTTTTCGTTGGCAAAGACTTCCCGTGCCAGGTACAATAAAATTTCTCAAAACTGCATAGCAGTTTAGATAAATTTTATTGGACCAGGCACTGTTCAATAGTCTGAAAACCAATGGGTTTTCGAAATTTTAAGAATCTCTTAATTCTTAAAAGATGTTAACACTCTTTATCACGGATGTCAAGGTTTTTGGTCATAATTTTTAAGCTTGTGATGTTGGCTACCAATATCTGACAGTCCGAAAAATCATAGGTTTTCAAACTCCACCTTTTTTCGCATTTTGCTGTGATATAATAAATCTGTTGTCGTTCACCTTCCAATCACAGAAAGGATGTGAGTTTGATTTACTCATTAGCAAAGTGTCGTAGGCGAAAAAAGCCCGGCAGTCTTGCAACTGTCGGGCTTTGACTTTATTTCTTTTTACCGGATGACTCTTTTAGTTTTTTAACCTTTGTAACAATGCCATTTTTATTTACATAATATCTCTTATTTTTTATCGTCACCCAGGTGTTCTTCTTCAGAGCTCCGGATTTTCCGGCGATATAATATTTTCCCTTAAGCTTTACGAGCTTATTCTTAATTACAGCGCCTTTCTTATCCGTAATGTAGAGCTTGCTGCCTGACTTAACTATTGAGCTTCTTACAAGCTTCCCCTTGCTGTTATAGCAGTAGGTCTTGCTGCTGCCCTTCTTGGTCTTAAGTGTAGCCTTTACTATCTTAGTTGTCTTAGTAACGGCACTTGTTGTCGCAGCTGCCGATGAAGGTGTTTTATCATTTTCATTTATCGCGGTTTCGGTTACTGTCTTATCGCCTTTATCTTCAGGCTTTACTTCGGCTGCAGGCTCGGTTTGAGGCTTATCTTCGTTCTTCGTCTCGGGAACCGTTACAGCAGGGGTTTCAGGTACCGTTACGGTGCTTGAGCTTCCGTTGCCTGATGAGCTGCTGTTTGAGCTGCTGCCCGAGGAACTGCTGTTAGAGTTATTTCCTGATGAGCTGCTACCTGAATTACTTCCCGATTCCTTATTATCCGAAGGCTTATCCGGTTCAGCCGGCTCTACCGGTTCCTCCGGCTCTATTTTTTCTTCAGGGTAGAGGACCAGGGTAGCGTCATCAAATGAGCCCCAGGCCTTGGCAGGCATCTTAGCATTTACGGTAATCGTAAGCTTGCCGTCCGCCGCCTTAATCATCTCATCGGTTACTTTTATTGACGTCTTCAAAAGCTTCCAGTTCTTCCAGCCTTCGAGGGTCACATTTTCACTTGTTACAGTTGTATCACCGCATGAAGCTGAAATAGTAAGCTCACTGCTGTCGCCTACATCACCACCCTGGGCATAGATAGATGCTTCGTAGGTTCCGGCCTCTGATATCGCGACTTCCTTTGAGAAGTTAAATGTAAAGTCTTCGCCATACCAGAAATGAAGGGTCTTAGCACCTGTACGAGGATCATTTGTACCAATCTTCGCTGAACCGTCAGTGTTTACATCAAGTCCCTTTGAATCAGAAGAAACCATCCATCCGCTCTCATCGCTGTCCTCAAAGGAAGGATTTGCGAAGAGGTTCCTTGGAACGAGCTTAACGGTGCATGCTACCGTAAACTCCTTCCCATTTATTGTTACAGTGCCATTTACGGTAAAGGTCTTATCTACATTTTTGTTATCCGCTATAAATGCGTTTGCGGAGGCTATATCATTTTCTGACCAGACTACTGCTTCCTTGGAGCTCGAATCATCGTCAAATACGACAATAGCTGTCTCAGGTAAATTCGCCGCTGTTATGGTGCTCCCTGCCTCTGTCTCAACCTCTTCACCGCATTCAGCGCTTACAGGGGCTGCCGTTAATTCAAAAGGCTTGTAATCAGGTGAAAATGTAGTGATTGATTTACGCGGATATCCATTTTCATCAAAGAAGCACTGGTTATCTACAGCGCTGCCGCCGTACCATTTTCCCGCATCCTTTGCGTCATATTCTCCCGCAAATGAAGCGGCCCAGCCTGAACCGTATTTCTCCCAGAGTTCCTTATTCTTAGCAATTGCGGCATCACGGGCTTCTCCGGTGAGACCGTCCACATTTATAAGGTCAATCCAGGTTCCTTCCCAGTAAAACGCGCCGAGTCCCGCATGGCTGCCATCCTTAGCCGCAATTGAGCGGACTGCCTTCTCAACAGCCTGGAACTCTTCAGCCTGGCCGAGCTCGTTAAATGCCCAGACTAAATCGTCGCCGGTATCATTTGTTCCCTTGCGAACCGTATTTCCGTGCCCGTCAAAATCCTTAAGTGTGTTGGCATAGCTAGTCTCAGCTACCATTACCTTCTTGCCGTAGGTCTTGGCTATTCCGTGAAGAACCGAACGGAGGTTCTCAAGGCTGCCGTGCCAGTATGGATAATAGGATGTGGCAAATACATCGTAGCTTACGCCTTCCTTCTTACCATCGTTATCGCCGTCGTACTGGGCCATATTCCAGGCATATGACTCTTCGTTGCTGCCGGTAGGGTTAGCAAAATGAACTACAGCGAGAATTTCCCTGTTATATTTTGCCGCAACCTCGTGAACCGCGTCGCAGCCTGCGTCAAGAAGCTTATTTAAGCCCTTATTCGGATCATTTTTATCAAAACCGATTCCGCACATCCAGCCGTGGGTCTCGTTTCCGACCTGAACCATCGTAACATTTACACCGGCATCGAGTAATTTGTTAAGGCTCTCTGTCGTATAATCAGCTACTGCAGTCGCAAGCTCATCCTCTGACTTTCCTTCCCAGGCCTTTGGTACGCTCTGCTTAGCAGGATCTGCCCAGAAGTCCGAGTTGTGGAAATCGATAAGAACCTTCATGCCGGCGTTTGTGGCATATTTTCCCATCTCGATAGCCTTAGCGAGGTCGTTGTTACCACCGCCGTAGCCGTTTCCGTTTGCGTCATAAGGATTGTTCCATACACGGAGACGGACATAGTTCATACCTGTCGAAGCAAGGAAATTAAAGAAGGCCTGATCCTTAATTATATTGCCATCGTTGTCCTTGAAGCCATATTTTTCTGTGCCTTCTTCGGCGTTCAAGGCATCAAAGGAATCCTGAAGAGAAATATAAGAGCTAACGTCCATACCGCGGATTGCATCTGACAAATCTGCGTCAAGAACCTCATCGGACTTGTCCTCTTCCGGCTCGGATGGTTCCGGCTCAACAGGATCTGTATTGTCATCTGATGAAGAACCACCAATGGCCGAGAGATTATCTGTTATCGTCCAGTCCTTAAGGATATAAGCGGATTTTCCGGTAAAGAGCTTTTCATACTCTGCCTTATTGGTATTATCCCAAGGACCGAATGACATAAACTTTGTGGTTCCTTTATCGGTGTAAATATCAAAGCCATCGTCATCGGATGATTTACCTTTAACTTCGAATTCAACCTGATACCAATTATCTTTATCAGGAACCTTTTGTAAGGCAGCTTCCTGCTTCTCCCACCCAAAAGCATCTGATGTAACATCGCTTGCAGTAAAATCAAGAGCATTTCTCTTCCAAATATCAGCTGTAAGTTGTTCTGTTCCCTCATAATATACATACAGCATAAATGTCCTGCTTGCCGCTTCTTCCGCTGCCCGGGCGTTTATCTTGCCACCCGCAGGAAGCAGCGTAATCATCAGCGCTAACATTAGCATAAACGATAGTAACTTCTTGACCTGTTTTAACATACCTTGCTCCTTTGTATAGTATGCGCAATTTGCGTTTATTACTTGTTTGTGAAAGATTGCTAAATTTAAATCAAGCATTCTTTCTCCAGTGCAAGATTTATTATACAGGGTCGGGTTGATTTTGTAAATACGTTAAATTTTCACAAAGTTCAGATTATATATTTGTGCATATTTACTAATAGCGGCATATGCATTAGCGCAACTTGCGCACCCCGTGTTAAATTTAATTAAGTTTCTGCATTTTCGCTCATTAGACGCTTATTTTTAATCAATTTTTTACATCTTTGATTTTTACGGTTTTCAAAGTCTGAAAACGGTGGTATACTTTTTGAGAATGCTAAGCATTCTGTATTTAACTTAAACTTTTTTCAGAAACTTGGAGGTT
>Ga0256405_10010080_pt1 | contig 12628 bp, 9 predicted proteins | sample RumenRJG_02DNA_FD_189096 | JGI IMG/M metagenome (GOLD analysis project Ga0256405, IMG submission 189096) | Bovine rumen microbial communities from Lethbridge, Alberta, Canada - RJG_02 | ecosystem: Host-associated > Mammals > Digestive system > Stomach > Rumen | place: Canada: Alberta | collected...
CTGCGAGAATACTCACTTTAAGAACCCCGACGGTCTGCACGATCCCGACCACTACACCACCGCGCGCGATTTGTACAAAATTTCAAAATACGCGCTCACACTGCCTTATTTTGAGCAGATTTCAAACGCCACCGAGTACACCTGCGAGGGCGATGATTCTCCGCTTGTAACCACAAACTACCTCATTGACGAGGCTCGCGGCGGAGAGTATTACTACACCTACGCCAAAGGTATCAAGACAGGTACAACCGACGAAGCCGGCAGATGCCTTGTAACAACCGCGTCAGCCGACGGCCATTCATATATTGCGGTTCTTCTCGGTGCTCCGTATAAGGAGGGCGAGATGGAGGAGTATTACACCTTCACCGACGCCGCCGATTTGTTCCGCTGGGCGCTTGTAGACCTCGAAATGCAGACGATTAAAAGCGCTCAAACCCCTGTATGCGAGCAAAAGGTAAAGCTTGCGTGGGGAAGAGACTCGGTATCGCTCGTTCCCGAAAAGAACCTAAACGCTATCGTTCCCAAGGGCTATAAGCCGAGCAATATTGTTGTCGAAACCGACACACCCGAGGAAGCAAGGGCTCCTCTCTACACCGACAAGCCCGTCGGTACTGCGTCCGTATATTACGTTGAGGAGGGCAAGGAAAAACAGCTCATCGCAACGGTAAACCTTGTTCCGATTGAACAAATTGATAAGAGTGGGATTCTGGAGGTGCTCGATGTCGCAGGTACGATATTCAAATCCTATTGGTTTCTCGTTATCATTGGAATTATCGTCATCCTTCTGATTATCTACTTTATCTCGTCAAGGGTACACCGTGCGCGTAAAAAGCGCAACCGCAGGGTTAAGCGTTACCGCAACCTCTAAGCCTGATTTATACCTGAAAATCAAGCTCTATATTGTAACCATATTGTAAATAAAATGTTGTTGTATTTTTCTTTATATATGTGTTATAATTGTTTTAAGGAATAATAGAGGTGTTGTTTATGAAGTGTCCGTATTGCAGCTATGAGGAAAGCAAGGTTATAGATTCACGCTCCGCAGACGACGGAGAGAGAATCCGCCGCCGCAGAGAATGTCTTAACTGCGGCAAGCGTTTTACAACTCACGAGGTTATTGAAACCGTGCCGATTATCGTGGTCAAACGCGATAAATCGCGCGAGGTTTTCGACCGCAACAAGCTGACCGCAGGTATTCTAAGAGCCTGCGAAAAACGCCCTGTTTCTCTAACTCAGATTGAGAAAATGGTAGATAATATCGAAGCAAAAATCCAGAGCAGTCTTGACCGTGAAATTACCACAATGCAAATCGGCGAGCTAGCTATGGAGGAAATAAAAAAGGTTGATGAGGTTTCCTACGTCCGTTTTGCCTCAGTATACCGCCAGTTCAAGGACATTAACACCTTTATGGAAGAGCTCAACAAGCTCCTTACAGAGAAAAAATAACATTTTTATTAAACAGTCATCCTATACAGAACGCCGCAGTTTTCTGCGGCGTTTACGCTTTTAAAACAAAACTGCCGTCTGCACCTCGCAAACGGCAGTTTTTATATACTATGCAAATTTCTTTGCCTCGGCAACAGCCAGTCTGTCGCACCTTTCGTTTTCGGGATGTCCCGCGTGACCTTTAACCCAGTTAATTTCGAGTGTGTGAACCTCGCACAGCTTTAGCAGCTTTTCCCATAATTCAGGGTTAAGCGCAGGCTCTTTTTTATTGCGCATCCAGCCGTTAGCCTGCCATTTTTTAGCCCAGCCCAGCTTAAGCGCGTTGCAAACATACTGTGAATCGCTGTAAAGCTCAACCTCGCACGGCTCTTTAAGCGCCTCAAGACCTTTGATAACCGCAGTAAGTTCCATACGGTTGTTGGTCGTAACTTTTTCTCCGCCCGAAAGTTCCTTTTCAACTCCGTTATATCTCAAAATCGTGCCCCAGCCGCCCGGACCGGGATTTCCGCTGCAAGCGCCGTCGGTAAAAATTTGTACTCTTTTCAAAACCGAAACTCCTTTTTCTCATTGTCTAACCTATATTTTGCCATAAATGGGGGATAATAACAATAGTATTTCCTGAATTTCCCAAAAATTTTTTAAGATAGACATTTATAATTCTTTTATCATATTGACATTGAGGCTTGTTTTAAGTTAAAATAAAATGAATATGTATGCTTGGGGTATTCTACCCATTTATTAAAATTATATATAAATCCCTCGTCTTGGGATTAAAATAAATGAACGGAAAATATATAGAAACACGGAGGTAATTTTGTGAGTTCAACCGGAAAAAACAAGAATTTTAAGCTAAAGCAAAATCGGAACTCAAAAAACGTAAAATCAAGATCGGACAACACAAGGCAGAGTTATAATAAAATCACCCGTAAAAAGGGCAAACCGAGCCAGCCTAAGCAGGTCAATAAACCCTCGGTAAAAATCTCGTTTTTGGGCGGACTTAATGAGATTGGAAAGAACATCACCCTAATCGAGTGCGAAAACGACATCATCATCGTCGACTGCGGAATGGCATTTCCCGATGGCGATATGCTCGGCGTAGACCTTGTAATCCCCGATTTTACTTATATTGAGCAAAATGTAGACAAGGTAAAGGGAATAGTCCTCACCCACGGACACGAGGACCACATCGGCGGACTGCCGTTCCTTCTCTCAAGGGTAGACGTTCCGATTTACGGCACACCCTTAACCCTCGGACTTCTCGGCAATAAGCTCAGAGAGCACAGCCTGTTTAACAAATCAAGGCTCAACGAGGTTCAGGCAGGCGAGACAATCAAGCTTGGCTGTATGAAAATTAAATTTATCCACGTCAATCACTCAATTCCCGACTCGGTGGCGTTTGCAATCGAAACCCCGGGCGGAACCATCGTCCACACAGGCGACTTCAAAATCGACTGTACGCCGATTTCAGGCGATATGATTGACCTTTCAAGCTTCGCGCGCGTTGGCGACGACGGAGTTTTGGCACTCCTTGCAGAGAGTACAAACGCCGAACGCCCCGGCTATACGCCGACCGAAATGCTCGTTTCCGAAAGCCTTGACAACCTTTTCAAAAAGGCTGAAAACTACAGAATAATCATTGCGACCTTCGCTTCAAACGTCAACAGGGTTCAGCAGATTATCAACTGCGCCGACAAATACGGCAGAAAAGTCGCGTTCTCGGGCAGAAGTATGGTCAACTATATGGACGTTGCGCAAAAGCTCGGCTATCTGACCGTACCCAGGAATATCCTCATTGACATTGATATGCTCGACAAATACCCGGCTAATCAGATTGTGCTCGTTACAACCGGCAGTCAGGGCGAACCGATGAGCGCACTGTCGCGTATGGCGTACTCCGACCACCGCAAGGTAATGGTGGGCGAGGGCGACTTCATCATCATCTCGGCAAATCCGATTCCCGGCAACGAAAAGACCGTCGGCAACGTAGTAGATGAGCTCTTAAAGCGCGGATGTAAGGTAATTTACGAGAGTATGTACGACGTCCACGTATCAGGCCACGCCTGTCAGGAGGAGCTTAAAATCATCCACAGGCTCGTCAGACCTAAGTACTTTATCCCCGTGCACGGCGAGCAAAAGCACCTTCGCAAGCACGCGGAGCTTGCCGAGTTCCTCGGAATGGACAAGAAAAATATCTTCATTCCCGATGTCGGCACAACCGTTGAGGTAAACGAAAATTATATGAAGGAAGCGCCGTCAGTACCCGCAGGCAAGGTATTTGTCGATGGTCTCGGCGTAGGCGACGTCGGAAGCATCGTTCTGCGCGACCGTAAGCATTTGGGACAGGACGGACTGATTATCATAGTAGCCTCTCTCGACGTTTACGACGGCCACGTTATCAGCGGACCGGACATCGTATCACGCGGATTTGTTTATGTGCGCGAGAGCGAGGGACTGCTTGACGAAGTCAAAAAGCTCGCGCTTGATATTCTCGAGGATTGCGCCGAGAAGAATATCCACGAGTGGGGTATAATTAAAAACAGAATTAAAGACGAAATTTCCAAGCTGATTGCGCAGAGAACACGACGCGCTCCTATGATTCTCCCGATTCTCCAGGAGGTATAATCAGCAAATAAGAGGTATTTAATGAAAAGAAGACTTTGGACGCTTGCTCCGTGGTTTATAATATTCAGCGTAGTGATGTTCGCAATGGCGACCTTCACCTTCCAATACAGCAGAGCTCTGTGTTATATTGAGTCCGGAATTGCAACCGCGGCGGCAGTGCTCGTAGCAGCGTTTTCATTTTGGTTTCGCGGATATATCCGCAATATGGTAAAAAACACCGCAAACCACATCAGCGGCTTTGACGCGGATTATCTTGACAGATACAAATATCCCGTAGTCGCAGTGGGCGAAAAGGGCGATATTTTCTGGTGCAATTCGCGTTTTAGAAGAGTTCTCGGAAGCCGAAGCCCCGAGGGAGAGAGCATTAACTCTTACCTTTCGGGCAAGGACGTTTTCAGTATTGTCGATTCCGACGGCACGGACGTCGCGATTAACGGCAAGGAATTCACCGTATACGCGCTTTGGGCAGGCGACAGCGTAATCTGCCATTTTATCGAGAACACCTACTACAAGGCGGTTCTCAGGGAATACAACGCTTCGTTGCCCTGCGTTGCGTTTATCACCTTTGATAACGCCGACGACTTTGTAACAAGCTCAGAGGAATTTTATTCCACCGTTGCTATTTCCGTTGAGGCTAATCTTCAGGGCTGGGCAGGCGACTACAACGCCATGTACAAAAAAATCAGCAACAACCGCTATATGATTATCTTCCGTGATACTGATGTCGATAAAATGATATCGCAGCGTTTCCCGATTCTCAAAAACATCCGCTCAATCGGCACGGCGCGTCACATCCCGACAATCTCCGTCGGCTTGGCACGCGGCTGTAAAACCGTTCACGACAGCGAAATCGCCGCCCGTAAGGCGCTCGAAATGTCGCTCGGCAGAGGCGGAGACCAGGTTGCGATTATCAAGGACAACGCCTATGAGTTCTTCGGCGGCACTGCCACAACAACCGAAAAGGTAAGCAAGGTTCGAATGAGGGTAATCGCCAACGCAATCAGCCGCGCGGTTGCCGATTCCGATAAGGTTTACATAATGGGGCACCGCTTTTCCGACCTCGACTGTATCGGCGCAGGTATCGGATTGCAGTGCATAATGGAAAAGAGCTTTAGAAAATACAGCAAGGTTGTCGTCAACGAGGAAACCTCAATGGCGCGTCAGCTTATTGACTACGTCCGCGAAAAGCTCGAAAGCGAAGTGTTCATCACTCCTTCCGAGGCGATAAAGGGCGTAACCGCCAGAACTCTGCTGATTATCGTGGACACGCACATCAAAACCTCGCTCGAAAGCGCTGAGCTTTACGAAAAGTGCAAAAAGGTAGTTCTGATTGACCACCACCGCAGAGCGGTTAATTATATCGACAATTCGCTTGTATTCTGTCACGAGCCATCGGCGTCGTCCGCGAGTGAAATGTGCAGTGAGATTATAAGCTATCTCGACGACAAGCCGCTCGGCTATATTCAGGCTGACGCTCTGCTCTCGGGAATTATGCTCGACACCAAAAATTTCGTGCTCAAAACAGGCGTAAGAACCTTTGAGGCTGCGGCTTATCTAAGGCGCAAGGGCGCAAACACCCTAACTGTTAAGGAAATGTTCTCCGGAAGCATCGACACCTATCGCGAGAAGGTAGATTTTGTTGTAAATAGCGAGGTTTTCCGCGGCTGCGCTATCTCCGGTATGGAAAAACAAGCTAAGGATATCCGTATCGCGGCGGCTCAGGCGGCTGACGAAATGCTCACATTACAGGGAATTGTAGCCTCATTTGTGCTGTTCAAAGCCGAAAACAAGCTCAATATCTCCGCGCGAAGCTACGGAAGATTAAACGTTCAGCTCGTTATGGAAAAGCTCGGCGGCGGCGGACACCAGACAATGGCGGCAACTCAGCTCGTCAATACTCCGCTCGAATCCGCGGTTGAACAGCTAAAGCTCGCAATAGCCGAGGTAATTGACAACAGCGAGGAATAAATATTAAAAATGTAGGGGCGGACCCGTGTGTCCGCCCGTGATAAAGGCAGATACCTTGAAGTTTCAGGGTAATCAAAGAAAGGAAAATAATTATGAAGGTAATTTTATTACAGGACGTTAAGTCGCTCGGCAAAAAAGGCGAGCTCGTAGAGGTTTCCGAGGGATACGGAAGAAATTTTCTTCTCCCCAGAAACATCGCGAAAGAGGCTAACGCCCAGGCAATGAACGAATATAAAAACGCGGAAAACTCAAAGAAGTACAAAATCGATACCGCAAAGGCTCAGGCTGAGTCTTACAAAAAGCAGCTTGAGGGCAAGACCTTCAAAATGACTGCAAAGGCAGGCAAGGGCGGCAAGCTTTTCGGAAGTATCACCGCAAAGCAGGTTGCCGAGGAAATCAAAAAGCAGTACAACATCTCCGTTGACAAGCGCAAGGTTGTTTTGGAGCGCGACATCAAGGAGTTTGGTACATACAAGGCGGAGGTTAAGCTGTTCACAGGCATCTCCGCACAGATTGATATTCAGGTATCGGAAGCTTAAGATAATTGATAATGGAAAATGGATAATTGAGGGTCGCTCCGCTCAGATTTAAAATATTTAAAGCCTCCACCGTCACTTGTTACGGGGGAGGTGACAGACGTTTCCGATACCGCCAACCTACCCTTTACAATTGTAGGGGCGGACCCGTGTGTCCGCCCGGGGAACGTGAACCGTGTTTACCGGACAATCTGATTTTATCGCGATAAACGGACGTGTAATTCAGCACACATAAAAACAACTGAAATTAAATATTATGTTCCTGTCCTGCGGGCGGACACACGGGTCCGCCCCTACGGTGTAAATCATATATTTTTCGTGTTTTTATAACGTGGCTAAATGCACCATATTAATTCATTCGGGAACAAAACGTCTCGGTAATGTCAACTTACGTTCCCGACCGAAATTATCAATTATCAACTATCAATTATCCATTCAAAAAAGGAAAACCACAATGGCTAATACGGAATTCACAAGCGAGTTTTCAACGTTGCCGTACAGCGCCGAGGCAGAGCAGGCAGTGCTCGGAGCAATTATCCTCGACAGCTCGGTTTTCGATAAGGTGCTCGACCACGTAAAATCATCCGATTATTTCTATATCGGACTGCACAAGCAAATTTTCCAGCAAATGCAGGATATGATGAACTTCGGCACTTCAATCGACGTTGTAACTCTGCTTGACAGACTAAAAAAGAGCGGCGCGTTCGACGAGGCGAGCGGCAAGACCTACATTATGGATTTGGCGGAGAACTGTCCGTCAATCTCAAACGCCGAGGAATACGCCAAAATAATTAAAGAAAAATACCAGCTCAGGCTGTTAATCACCGCTTCGCGAAAGACAATTGACGAGGCTTCGGCAGGCGAGGGCGATACCTCTTTGCTCCTCGATTCAGCCGAACAGCGCCTGTTTGATATCCGTTCGGACAGCAGCAAAACAGGTCTTGAACGCATTGATTCGGTGCTGTTCCAAACCTTTGCAAGGCTCGATTCTCTCAACAAAGAAGCCGACGACGGACTAAAACCCGTACCAACGGGTATCGAGGATTTGGACAGGATGATTACGGGGCTCAACCGCTCCGACCTTATCATCCTCGCGGCTCGTCCCGGTATGGGTAAAACGAGCTTTGCACTCAATATCGCGCGAAATGTAGCGTGCAGGTCGAAAAAGACCGTAGCGTTTTTCTCGCTCGAAATGCCCAAGGAACAGCTTGCAAGCCGTCTTTTATCCTCTGAGGCTAAAGTCGGCGGCACTAAGCTGAGAACAGGCAAGCTCAACGATGAGGACTGGAACCGTCTGATTCCTGCGAGCGACGTGCTGAGAAGAGCTCCTATGTACCTCGACGATACCTCGACAATCACAATTACCGAAATGAAGTCGCGCCTGCGCAGGCTTAAGGAAATTGATTTAGTCGTAATCGACTATTTGCAGTTGATGGCGAGCGGCAGAAGAATTGACAACCGTGTTCAGGAAATTTCCGCCATCACACGTAACCTCAAGATTATGGCGAAGGAGCTTAACGTCCCGATTATCACGCTGTCACAGCTTTCGCGTGCCTCGGAACAGCGCACGGGCGACCACCGTCCGCAGCTTTCCGACCTGAGAGATTCGGGTTCAATCGAGCAGGACGCCGACATCGTTCTTTTCCTGTACCGCGAGGGCTACTACGATAAAGCGGAGGGCGACAACGCCGCTCCGACAGCCGACGTAAACTCAGGCGAATGTATTGTAGCCAAGAACCGTCACGGCGAGACCAACACCGTCAAGCTCCACTGGCAGGGCGAATTTATGAGCTTTACCGGCATTGATAACCGCCACAATGAGCCGTAAGCCCGATATTGCCGCCGATACCTTGAACAAGGTAATCGAAACGGCAGAAAAATATAAATTAATTTCCGACGGCGATACTATTGTTGCAGCGCTGTCGGGCGGAGCGGATTCGGTCACGCTTTTAAACGTCTTATATTCTTTTAAAGAAAAATACAATTTAACGCTTTACGCCGCGCACCTCAACCACGGAATTCGCGGAAACGAAGCCGATAATGATGAAAAATTCTGTAAAATTCTATGCGAGAATTATAATATCGAGTTTTTTGTAAAGCATATTGATGTCCCCAAGCTTTGCGCAGAGCAAAAAATCAGCGCGGAGCTCTGCGGAAGAAATGAGCGGTACAAGTTTTTTGACGAGCTCAGCGCTAAGCTGAACGCCAAAATTGCCACGGCTCACACCGCAAGCGACAACGCCGAAACCCTGCTGTTTAATTTAACCAGGGGCAGTTCGCTTTTAGGCGCGTCGGCAATTCCCCCAAAGCGCGGGAATATCATCCGTCCGTTAATTGAGCTTGACAGGGGAGAGATTGAGGCGTATTGCGAGGCAAATTCACTCGCCTACGTCACCGACAGCACAAACCTGTCCGACGACTACACGCGCAACAGAATCCGCCATAATATCATCCCAGAATTAAAGGAGATTAATCCGCGCTCAGAGCAGTCTATGCTTGATTTTTCACGCGACTGCGCGGAAGTCAGCGGATTTTTGGAGCAGTGCGCGAAAAACGCTCTTAATTCTGCAAAAGAAAAATACGGTTATAATTCGGGGTTTTTATTAAATCAAAACCCTGCCGTTTTAAAAGCCGCTATAGCAAAGCTGTGCAGAGAGAACAACTGTGACGCCGAAAGACGGCACATCGAGCTGATAATCTCAATCCTCAGCCGCGGCGGAGCGGTAGAGCTTAAAAACGGAAGAAAAGCCGTTTGTGCTCAGAAAACACTCAGAATTATAACAAATTCAACCGAAAACACTTCTTTTTTCCTCGTTTTTGATAAAAACGTCACCTTTGAATACCTTGGAAAGGTCATTGAAGCAAAGGCGGACTTTTCCTTATTAAAGCCGTCAAAAGCCGTGTTCAGAACTCGCGAAAGCGGAGATTTTTTCACCTTTTACAAGCGGAATATAACAAAGCCGCTGCGCAAGGCGCTTAATGAACAAGGCGTTCCAAAGGAGCTTCGCGATACTCAGCTTCTGCTATGCGACGGCAGCGAGGTGCTCTGGTGCGAAGCCCTGGGCTTTTCAAAGAGGGGAAAAGAGCTTAATATAAAAATTAATATTCGCTAAAAGAAATATACAATAAACAAAGGAGCTTTATTATGCACAAGGACGTAGAATCAGTATTACTTTCGGAAAAGCAACTTGAAAAAATTGTGAACTCGCTTGCAAAAAAAATCGAAAAAGATTATAATGGCAAGGAGTTCATTATGGTTGGTCTGCTAAAGGGCAGCGTTGCTTTTATGGCGGATTTGATGAAAAAGATTGACCTTGATTTCTCAATCGACTTTATGGTGGCTTCAAGCTACGGCAGCGGTACAGAGAGCTCGGGCAAAATCAAAATCATCAGCGACCTTACCCAGCCTGTTGAGGGCAAGAACGTTCTTATTGTTGAAGATATCGTCGATTCGGGCAATACGCTTAACTTTATCTGCAACTACCTTGTTACCAAGGGAGCAAAGGACGTTCGCGTTGTAACGCTTTGCGACAAGCCTGCGCGCCGTAAGGTTCCGTTCACGCCCGATTATGTGGGCACCGAAATCCCCGACGAGTTCATTGTCGGCTACGGACTTGACTATGATGAAAAGTACAGAAATCTTCCGTACATAGGAATTTTAAAGCGTTCCGTTTATGAGTAATCATTCACTTGTAATTAAGCACATCAGTTAAAGGAGTGATGTAATTTGGATAATAAAAGAAGAGGACCGAGCCTGCTGCTCTACCTCGCGATACCGATAATTCTCATTATCGTAGCCGCGATTTTCCTGGGCACGAGGCAGACCGATTCGCCTAAGACCTATCAGCTCGTTCAGTACTTTGTTGACGGCAAGGTTGACAGCTACACCGTAAACTACGGTTCGGGAGTAGTTGAGCTCACCCTTAAAGAGGGTGAGAAAGAATATCCCAACGAGGAGGAAGCTACCGCTTCAAACTCAGGCAACCCGCTTACAAACGCGCTGAACCCTGCAAATAATAGCAGCGATTCAGATACAAAGCAAAAGACGGTTGTTAAGGGACAGCTTGCCGATATCCGCAAGTTTTTGGACGACATCAAGCCCTATCAAAAGGACAAGGACGGAAAGCAAATTCCGTATAACCTGATAAGAGCAAGTGATAATTCTTTCCTGTTCGAGATTATCCCCACCGTTTTGATGGTTGTAATCTTCATCGTCGCATGGCTGTTCATTATGAAGCGAATGGGCGGCGGCGGAATCGGCAAAGAGATGAACTTCGGCAAGGCGAAGATTAAGAACACAAACGACGACAAGCGAAAAACCACCTTTGACGACGTAGCAGGAGCTGACGAGGAGAAGGAGGAGCTTGAGGAGGTTGTAGAATTTCTTAAGTCACCCGACAAGTTCAATAAGCTCGGCGCACGTATTCCCAAGGGCGTACTGCTCGTAGGCCCTCCGGGTACAGGTAAAACCCTGCTCGCAAGAGCGGTTGCGGGTGAGGCAGGAGTTCCGTTCTTCTCTATTTCGGGCTCTGACTTTGTAGAGATGTTTGTCGGCGTCGGCGCTTCGCGTGTGCGCGATTTGTTCGACCAGGCAAAGAAAAACTCACCTTGTATTATTTTTATCGATGAAATCGACGCCGTAGGCCGTCAGAGAGGCGCAGGCCTCGGCGGAGGTAACGACGAACGTGAGCAAACCCTTAACCAGTTGCTCGTAGAGATGGACGGCTTCGGCGTAAACGAGGGCGTAATCCTTATCGCCGCGACCAACCGTCCCGACGTACTCGATCCGGCGCTTCTCCGTCCGGGCAGATTTGACCGTCAGGTTGTTGTAAGCTATCCCGACGTAAACGGCCGTGAGGCTATCCTTAAGGTTCACGCGCGTACAAAGCCGCTTGCTCCCGATGTTAAGCTAAAGACTATCGCAAAGACAACCGCAGGCTTTACCGGCGCGGACCTTGAAAACCTGCTCAACGAGGCGGCACTGCTTGCGGCACGTGCCGATAAAAAGGCTATCACAATGAAGGAGATTGAGGAAGCTACAATCAAGGTTGTTGTGGGAGCCGAGAAGAAGTCCAAGGTTATGAGCGAGAAGGAAAAGAAGCTGACCGCGTATCATGAGGCAGGTCACGCTATTCTGTTTGACGTGCTCGAAACTCAGGATCCCGTCCACGAAATCTCCATCATTCCGCGCGGTATGGCAGGCGGCTACACAATGCCCTTGCCGACTGAGGATAAGTCCTACAACTCGCGCAGGGAGATGCAGGAGGATATTATCGTATCCCTCGGCGGACGTGTTGCAGAGGCGCTTATTCTCGACGATATCTCGACAGGCGCTTCCAACGATATCGAAAAGGCAACCAAAACCGCACGCGCAATGGTTACCAAGTACGGTATGACCAAGGAGCTCGGCTGCGTTAACTATGGCAGCGAGAGCGGAAGCGTGTTCCTCGGCAGAGATTACGGCAGAACCCAGGATTATTCCGAGGCTACCGCCGCCAAGATTGACGAGCTTGTTCTTAAGATTGTCAACGACGCTTACGCTCAGGCAGAAAAGCTCCTTAGCGCCAACATCGACAAGCTGCACGAGATTGCCGCTTACCTCATCAAGCACGAGAAGATGAACAGCGAGGACTTTGAGGCGGTTATGAACGGCACATATGTTGAGCCGTTCGAAGAACCCGACGATGACGACGAGGTTGAGGTTCTGACGGATGTATTCGAGGATTTTGCGTATAAGTCAGACGGCGAAAATACAGACGTTAACCCCGAAACCCCATTTGATAATAATTCTACAGAAGAATAAAACAGGTATTAATTTAACGTTTATAGCCTCCCCCGTACAAACAGGGGAGGCTTACGTTTACGGTAAAGCAATGTTTTCAAACACAATCGTAGGGGCAGCCGCAAGGGCTGCCCCTGCGATTATCAGCAAACGTTTCCTGTGAAATTTCTTAGACAATTAAAAATCCACCGGCTTAGCCGGTGGATTTTCTTATGCGCCTTAAAGGCTATTGTATTAGCCGCGCCTCAAGGCGCATTGCGGTCCGACACTTGCG
>Ga0256405_10010083_pt1 | contig 12626 bp, 11 predicted proteins | sample RumenRJG_02DNA_FD_189096 | JGI IMG/M metagenome (GOLD analysis project Ga0256405, IMG submission 189096) | Bovine rumen microbial communities from Lethbridge, Alberta, Canada - RJG_02 | ecosystem: Host-associated > Mammals > Digestive system > Stomach > Rumen | place: Canada: Alberta...
AACGGGATGTTCCTTGCCGAGCTTGTGGAGGCTCTGAAATACGAAAAGCTGGGCTGAGCGCGATGCGCTCAGCCCTTTTTTTCAAATTCCGCGGCGACGTCCGCCAGCAGGTCGCGGATATGCAGGTGCTGCGGGCAGACCCTTTCGCATTTGCCGCAGCGGATGCAGTCGGAGGCCCTGCCGCCGCTCTTGGTGTAGGTCTCGTCATAATAGTAGTCTGCGTTCCAGTCGCGGTGGATCTGCTTGGCGTTCATCACCGCGAAAAGGTCGGGGATCGAGATGTGCTGCGGGCAGCCGGCCGTGCAGTATCGGCAGGCCGTGCAGGGGATGAGGCTCTTACTGCGGAAGATCTCCTGCACCCTTTTGACCGCGGCAAGCTCCGTCTCGTCGAGCGGCTTAAAGTCGCGCATGAAGGCAATGTTGTCCTCCACCTGCCGCAGGTCGCTCATGCCGGAGAGCACCATCCTAATGCCCGGGAAGCCCGCCGCGAAGCGGATGGCGTAGCTCGCGCTGCTGCCGCCGTGCAGGGCGTCCAGCACCGCTGCGGCGTCCTCCGGCAGATCGGCGAGATTGCCGCCCTTGACCGGCTCCATCACGATGACAGGCTTGCCGTGCTTCCGGCAGACCTCGTAGCACCTGCGGCTCTGCACGGCGGGATCGTCGTAGTCCACATAGTTGAACTGCAGCTGCACGGCCTCGAGCTGCGGGTATTCGGTCAGGATGCGGTCGAGCATCTCCGCGCTATCGTGGAACGAGATGCCGACGTGGCGCACCTTGCCCTCGGCCTTGAGCGCAAACGCCGTTTCATAGGCGCGGCAGGCCTTGAAATGCTCAAAATTTTTCATGCTCTGCGCGTGCATCAGATAGAAGTCGAAATCGTCCACACCGCAGGCGGCGAGCTGGCTTTCAAAAAAGGGGCGGATGTCCGCCTCCGTTTTGAAGAAGTTCGCCGTCAGCTTGTTGGTCAGAACATAGTCCTCACGCGGATAGCGGCTCGTCAGGCAGGCCTTCAGCGCCGTTTCGCTCCTCCCGTCCAGATAGCCGTGGGCGGTGTCAAAATAGTTGAAGCCGGCTGCCAGAAAGGCGTCCACCATCTGCTGCGTCTGCGCGAGGTCGACCTCCTCTCCCTGCATCGGCAGGCGCATAAAGCCAAAGCCAAGATTCTTTTTGATCTTTTCCATATCCGCTTCTCCTCTCGTTTCCCCTCCGACGTCGGTCCGTTGTTTTTTTATGATAGCATAACTCGTGCCGCCGAGAAATACCCTTTTCTCGTTTTTTAACAAAACTTACCTCCTTTCGCTTTGCATACCGGCAAAAAATCCGGCAAAGCTATGTTTGCGATACCCAAAAGCAACAAACCCAACCAAACATTCAAACAAAAGGAGAAAATCATTATGTCCAGCAAGAATACCAACAAGCTCAACGTTCCCGAGGCCCGCGCGGCCATGAACAAGTTCAAGATGGAAGCCGCCAACGAGGTCGGCGTCAACCTCAAGCAGGGCTACAACGGCGACCTGACCTCCCGCGAGGCCGGTTCCGTCGGTGGCCAGATGGTCAAGAAGATGAAACCCGTACGGCGCGCGAGCGTCGTACGGGTGGATCGCTGTAGGATCGGGCATCGGTGCGTGGTTACCTATCAGGTGGGGCTGGGGGCGTGAGGAGCGCTGCGCAGACGATTCCTTGCCGTCGCCTTTATTACCTTTGCAATCAAGCGCTTTCGTTTTTCGCTGCCACGGCGTGCTCATATAGATACTGCGGCGCGATATCTATCGCTCCGTCATTCCACACAGGGATTCCATAATCAATATAGACCCCTCTAAACGTTCCCAAATCCGTCAATGGGCGGAACGCTTCCTGCTTCAACAACGGCGAAAAATCGAACACTTTTGCTTCTCCGGTACTGAAACGCAGCCAAAGCTTGTAATCGTCCATCGCGCGAATACCATAGACCGTGATTTCTTTTTCCTGCTCTCCGGCATAAGCAATACCATCAATCACATACATGTTCAGCGCCTCCTTTACCTCAGCGGCTCAATCTTACCGAAGGGGATGTTTCGCACCGCGTTGTTCCACGCAGCATAACGCTCATCCTTATGGATAGCCGCCCATGCCTGTACCAGCTTCAACTGTTTTTACCGGGAGTCTTCCAGCCAGGAGTTCGCCGTCTACGCCAACTGATGCCTCATATTCTTCATAATACACATGAAAATGAGGCCGATGATGCTGTGAATTATCACTGTAAATCATCTTGATAACAATGTTATAGAATCGACATAACTCCGGCATCTTGCACCTCCCAAAAGAAATGTTCTTATTGTATCCATATTGGGGCAGAAAGTCAACCTCAGGCGGAGTAAGACCATCTTCTCGATTCGTATGTCACATAGATGCTCACTCCTCGTACGGCGTTCGAGCGTCGTACGGGTTTTGCGTTATGGGGTCGGGCATCGGTGCGTGGTCACCTATCAGGTGGGTCGGGGCGTGAGGACGACTCATCTAGCAATGAAGGATATTCCCCTATGCATTAGCGAATCATTTTCTCCAAAACCACTTTACACTCTGCACTTAAGCCATCGGGCAAATCGTATTCCAGATTACTCAGATGAACCCGAAGAATCAGGAGGAAAACAGAGCGCAAAGTTTGTATGCCGTTCCAGAGAATGCAAATCCTGCTTGACAAATGTCCACGACTCTTTATAACCTGTTACAACCGAAAAAACAGAGTCTGAGAAAAAAGCCTTGAATTCCTGCACTCGATCCCTATACTGCACAGCAAACCTGTATGAGTTTTCTTCCTTTTCCTTATCACTTGTATTCAATTTATCGTACAATACATGATCCAAATTACAGGACATATAGAATATCCGATACGGAACCTTCCATATTCTCTTGCAGCTGATTAACTTGTTAATATTGCCTTTCTTTTGCTGATTACGCTTCTCTATGGCGCTTTTACTCTTGGCGCGAATCTCTGTCGGAGAATAAATGACCCCAGAAGCCGAAATGTCTTCAATAATACGGTCTTCAGGAATATATGCCCCATCCGTGTCTACAACGTGAATGATCTCTTGAAAGTCTTTCTCTGTAAAATGGTTGGCTTCCGCATATGCGCGTATTTCATTTCCAAGCTTTGCTACCACTGTGTCTGGAGTCACTTTATCAGAAGTCGTAATATCGCCGTGCATGATGTGAACATGCACTTTTTGCTTATCAAAGATTTTTGTCAAAGCAAGGCCCAAGGCCTCTTCATCCGACTTGCCCTCCACTATGACAAATACTATTTTTTTACGAGCCACTCATCTCACCCGCCTCTCGGAAAGCAAGCGCGATCTCGAAGTTGTTCGTCGGCTCATAGACTTCTTCACTTTGTTCTCCAAGTATGATATCGCGATAATAAAAATCGCGCAGGTTGTTGTTTGGCTTCACGTTGCTCATACGAATATATCGATTATTTGGATTGGTTGTGGTAAAAGCAATAAAGCCCCGGTCAATTGTCTCCAGCGGTCTGAGATTATGTGAGGTAAAAACCAGTTGCCCCTTGCCTTTCTCAGAGATGATCCGCAGCAGCTCGCCCAAAAGGTATTCAAAAATGCCGGAGTCCAACTCATCAATCACAACCGTGATCGACTTTTCGTTATACATCACTATAAGCAGTTGAAGTACCGCGATGATTTTTTTGATGCCTTCGGATTCATACTGTAGCGGGATATCTTTATTGTTCTTATGAGATACCATTTGAACGCGCATACTCGCTCGCCCGTCCGGCAGCAGTTCCGCCCCAAGCTCCCGAAGCCCAATCGTCAGCCCAGGGACCAACTGCGTTAATACGATGTTCATACTGGATACGACCTTCTTGACAATCTCATAGGCATCCATCGGTATCACAGCAGGTTTGTCCAGGCGAATGCCCAAATTGCCAAATGTTTTTTTCTCGTTCTCAGTATACCGAAACATCCAGGGCAACTCATTAAAAGAAATCACGCTGGAATCCGAAGTGCGAAAAATAAACAATTCAAAGTTACCGTAGCGGATAAGGCTCTCAAACAGCTTTAGATGATAGTCTTCTTTGCAATTCTTCCTCACCGCTGCAATCAGCTCCCTTGAAAAGATAAAAGATCTTGATGTTGAAGAAGCTAGTTTTTTTGCAACCAAAAGATCTGTTGCTATGTTCTTATCCCGTCCGATCAATATGTTGTACTTGCTTTCTGGAACAAAGACGCCCTCCGTTTTTGTGTCGACAATCGGTGTCATTTTGTGCTTTACTTGCTTATCCCTGTATGAATATGTCAAGACTTCATCAAAAAGCGTCAAGCGATATTTTTCCGTCCAATCAGAATTCTGATTCGTGTCTTGTGCAGAATCATCGATTTCCTTGCGAATACTAAACTGATAAAGAACAACAAATTCGCTCTCTGAATCATCATCTATCACGCTTAGTTCATACTTCAAGTGCGCAAAACTGCTGTCAACATGGATATAATCAGCAAAAAAAGCAGGAATACGCCTTCCTGACAAAGTGTGTTCCAAAAGCAGCAGTGCATCGACCAACGCTGTTTTCCCCGAGCCATTCTGGCCATATAGTCCCAAAACGCTTGCTTGATAATCTCTTCGGGTGTTTTTTAAGTCGATTTCCCCATGGACAACGTTCTTAAAGTAATCAATTTCTACCCGATTGATACGAACAACAGAATCGTTCATGGTTTGAGTACTCCTCTCATTATACTGGAAACAATATAGCATACTAGAATTGACACGTCAATAAAGAAAACTAAATTTCGAAACAATTATTAACGATTTTTGCTTTTCTTATCCGCATTTCACTTTGCCAAAATTTGGCAATCATGAAGTAGATGAAACCCGTACGACGCGCGAGCGTCGTACGGGTGGATCGCTGTGGGATCGGGCATCGGTGCGTGGTTACCTATCAGGTGGGGCTTGGGGCGTGAGGGGGGCGTATATACTGCCGAGGCTTCACTTCCTCAATCATCACGTATGTAGTGAGGCTGCGGCTCGTACTTTTCCTTCTGATACTTATGAAATCTCTCCTCTTGCTGCTCCGGAGTATTCTCCTCCAACAACGCAGTATCGTAAATGACCGGTTCGTCGCAAACTGCATCAAATAAGATGCGCTCTAAGCGCTCGTACTCTGAATGCTGATCGATGGTATAGGTAACGGTCAGCCACGACTCTGCACCTGCTCCGCCATACGTCGATGGGATGCAAAGAGTGCCGCTTTCATCTGTTCACCAGTCAATTCACCGCGTGCCCAAAGCACCGAGAGCTTTTTGGCGTACTCAGATACCGGAACACCCTCAATGGCATTGACTGCGTTTGCGGTCCTAACAGCCGCTATCCGCCTATTGATTTGTTGCGTCGTCATAGACTGTTTCACGCGATACGCACCCCCTCAGAGAAAATCGTCACAATATGCTATTCCCTGCTATAACTGTGTTCAGACATTTGCATACATTACCCCTGTACCTTTATGTTACCATGAAAGCACTTGGATTACAAGTATTCGCGGGCGAGAGGATTCAGTCGAGAACATATTCCGCCCGCCCGTCCTCATAGACCTTTGTAAGCATTCCGTCAATCCAAAAACGTTTCCTGCTCAATCGTGACGCCATACTTCAAAATTTCCCGGATCGCGTCCAAAAACAGTGGATATGATCCAGCCAGCATGTCTCTCTTCAGCTTCGCCAGATATTCCGTTGAACGCATAAGGCCGTTTTGGTGGTACTGCTCTACGAATCTCCCGCCCATTCGCATGGGCTTCACTCGTGGGAGAATCCTTTGAAGCTGTTCAAACATGCGGAAACCGCCCAGATCAATGTCCGCCCAAAATCGCATTTCCACGGTTTCGGCTGCTGCGATGGCAAATTTCGAAAAGAGTTTCTTCTTCTGAGGGCTGAGAAAACCGCCGTGGTAGACAACAAGCTCATCCAGCCGCTTTTCAGTCAGCAAGTATGTATCATAGTTTGTCTTGTTTTCAAGAAACGTGATCAAGCGAATCCTGCTCAAATCAAATCCCGTGATGTCGTCCACCAATGTGCTGGGAAGCGCCAGGCCGTATGGTTCCGCAGCGCCGACACGGATAATGCCGTGCATCGTTTGAATGTCGCAGTCTCCCGACAGTTCATACAGCTCCGGACGCGCGTAGATTCCCAGAAATGCCAGCTCGTCCCGTTCGCTCAAATCACTTTCTTCGCAGACAGCCGCCAGTTCCGCACAGTACTTCCTTGCAATTCGGAGAAACGTTTTTCGCACATTGCGCTCAAAATACTTGGTATCATGAAAGCATTGACTGCTGAAGGAGCGCATCGTCACGCTTCCCGGCAGTTCTGCATACCTGCGGAAAGAAAGGATCAGATCTTGCAGCAGTCGGTCATTTTCTTCGCAGAATGCCGGTACCCGCATAAGGCTTCGCGCATCTTCGCAGACAGCATCCCGCCACGCATTGATCCACAGAACGGATATATTCGCAAGGCCATCGGATACAAGCGACGCAACATGTTCTGCTCTGATCTTGGGGTGCGTTCTATTCCCCCGTTCATAGCAGCGCATGACCTGGTCCAGATTCAAAATGACGGCCGAAAGGACCGACTGCTCGCGGGCCCATTCCAATCGGACAAGGGACGAGCGTTCTAATTCCAAAGCAGCTGTATTGTAAGCATCCCGAACGAGCGCATCCTCATAATCGTATTCCGGCAGTTCTTTTTTATTGATCCGCAGCATAACGCGGCGATTTGAGGCGTTTGGCTCTAAAAGATGCTTGCTATTTTCATATTTGTCCAGCAGACGATTCAGAATCACCTGTATTTCGTTCACGCAATCGTCTCCTTGCCAAAGGGAATGATGTGCATCTGATATCCCGATTTGTCCACCAACAGGGTGCGATCCGCAATGGGCGCAATATCCGGCACCTTATCCGGCGGAGTGCAGACGATGGCCTGCAACCCCATTTTTCGAAGCAATCGAACGCTTTCTGTGATGCGGTCACTGTCCATTTTGTTAAATGCCTCGTCAAACACCACAAGGCGCACGGTATTGCCGAAGCTGGTGGCATCGTTGATGCGGTACAGCTGCGCAAAGGAGGCCAAAACGGCAATATAAAACGGAGTCTGCGTTTCGCCGCCGGATTTCGTGTTCAGGGTTTGTGAAAGCATCTGCTTGGAGCCGTTTTGGTCAGTCGTCTCCAGATCAAACTTCAGATACGTGCGAAAATCCGTATAGCGAACGATGCTCTCCTGAAGCTCGCTCTGTCTTCTAGCATTGAGCTGCGCATCATCCGCCATGGTAATCTGGCTGAACAACTTCTCGATCAGCGGGCCGTATTTCTCCTGAAAGGGCAGCGCAAAGAGGCCGAGATCCCCCTCCATCAATTCCGGAGCCATGATCATATCATAGTAATCCGCATAGTCCGGATTGCGCTCCACACGGAATTGATACCGATCCGTCCCAAATTGTGCCTGTCGCAGCGCCCGATTCAGATTCCGCACCTGCTCCTGCACCTGATCGATGCTGGATTTCAGCTTGGCAAGAAAATCGTTCTGGAACTGCTCCATGGCGCTCTCCCGTGCAGCGCGGATCTTCTCCCTGTATTTGGGGAGCTCGCTTTCTTCCAGTACCCGCCGTTCTTCCTCAAATTCGTCGTTGTCCATGACCTCGACGCGGAACGAACAGGGCTTGAATCTGTCAATATAGTCCCTGCGGGCAGCAAATAAATTCTTTTGCGCATTTTCCATGGCCTTCGCGCTTTGCGCCAGACTGTCGCCGAAATTTTTGCGAACGGTATCTGCCCGTTTCAGGCGGGAAAACTCCTGTTCATATCTCGGAATGCCGGTTTTTTCCTGATAGTCGGCCGTAAATTCTTCCTTCAGCCGATCCTCTGCGGCCTCGCGACGCTGATAACAATCCGGCAGGACCTCATGATCCAGCTGTTGAATACGCTCGCCCAGCGCCCCTTTTCGATTTTCAGTTTCACTCCTTGCCCTGCCAAGCTCGGTCATCTCGTCCCTCAACCTACGGATCATCCGCCGCTGTTCCTCTAGCCACATCAGGTCGAGATGCGCAAGCTGCTCGTCAAGCTCGGTCAACTCATTTGTTATGGCGAGGGTGCGCAAGTAGTCCTCCCGCTTCTGCGCAACGTCGGTTTGAACAAAACGCCGCGTAAAGAGCGGATCTCTCTGCTCAGCCAGCCGCTTCTGGATCGGCAGCCAATACACAAGTTGTCCTTGCAGCTGTTCCAGGTCTTTTTCCAGGCGAGCAATACGGAGCTTCACCGCCCCGCGGCCGATAAAAGCGTCATCCATCGATTCCCGCCGAAGCGCGCGCAGGACATACCCCTGATACAGCATACCCTCCGCGGTGATGGCCGTTTTATAGTCGCGCAGCTGCTCCACACTGTCGCAGCACACCACCCGGCCTAACAGATAGTCCACATAGCTGCGGGCCAGCTTGTTTTCGGTTTCGATTTTTTCTGCCAGACTGTTCTCAACAGGACGAAGCGATTCTTTTTTTCGCAGTTTTTCGATATCCACCAGGCCAAACGCACGGAAACTCCGCTCTTGTTTCAGCCTGTCGTAGATGCGCAGCGCGTCCATATAGCAGGCCGGATCCACCAGAAGATAGAATTTCTGGGTATTCAGATATCCTTCCACCGATCCGCGCCACTTCTCGTCCGTCACCTCCAGCTCGTCTGCCAGAATGCTGACAGGGACCGGTTTCCCGACCTTGCGCTCCAATTCTTCCTCCAGCTTTGCCCGGAAGGGCAGCAAGCCCTGGGGATAATCCTTGATATTTTTACGCAGATTTGCAAGAGCGGCGCTTTTCCGATCCCTCTCATCATTCAGCGCCGCTGTATGATCTTCGATTTTGTGGGTCGCGTTACGAATTGCCGCAGCAAGCATAGCTGCGGATTCCTGCGCGGCTTCAAATCGTGTGATTGGGAGAAAAAAGAACGCGGGATCACCGTCGGCAAAGACAGCGTACGCTTTTTGTACAGCGCTCGCCGCCTCCTGAACTGGCAGGAGCACCTCTTCAGCGTCCCAGTCCGTCACCTCTGCGCAAAAGCGCTGCAGCTGCAAGGCCTCTCGTTTCACCTCGATTGCAAGGTTGTGAAGACCCTGCCGTAGCTTCTCCTGTTCAGTCTGTAAGGCTCTTTTGCTGTTTTCCAACCGCTCTTCCTCTTGAAAGACGCTGCTTTGTGCGCAGGCCAGTTCCAATTCTCTGCGGCGTTCGTCCTTCTGCTCGATTTGGCGGACAATCTCCTCCAATCGTTCGCCCACAGAGGCAAGTTCTGTGACGCAGTCCCGCTTTTCAAGCTCCCGACGGTCAACCTCTGCCTGTGCCATCTCTTTTTCTGACCAGAACACCAGAAAGGACTGGATCCGCCAGCGTTCAATGGCCTGTTTCATATCCTGATGCAGCTTGCCGATATTCTGCAGCGCCGCCAGCTTCTCTTCCTGTCGCTGAGCCAGCAGCTCGTGTCGCTTATAATCCCTGATATTTTGCTGCATCAGCTCAATATTGGGCTTATCCGGAATATCGCAGATGTTCTCCGTGATGAACTTCTGGATATCCACAATGGGTCTAAATGAAACGGCCTTCTTCATCATCCGCAGAACCTGCTCGTTGTGGACGTTCCACTTTGCAAGCATATTGCGGCGGTATTCCTTTTTGGTATCATAGAACTCCACCTTCGTGTAGTTCTGCTTTAGAAATCGGCGGAGGTCCGCGATCTCCATGGCCTCTTTCTGTTCGATGAAGCAATTATCCGGCAAGCTGCCCGAATAGATGAAGAAGTAGTCCCGTCGGCTGCCGTCGCTGCGGCAGTCAAACATCACGCCCGTCACAAAGCTTCCGCCCGCTGTCTCGTCCCGGAACTCGCAAGCGATATAAGTGGAAAAATCTTTTCCCCGACGGGAATACGGGTTGTTGTCATCCATATCCGCGCGCAAGTAACTGTCTAATGTGCGCTGCGATTTTTCATTGGCAGCCTGGTTAAAGTTGCGCTCGTTGGTCTCACCCAGCAGCACGATCTGGAGCGCGTCAATGACGGTGGACTTTCCGGCGCCGTTTTTGCCGGTCAGGAAGTTAATGTCTTCCACCTCGATGACTTCCTTGCTGAAATACAGCCAGTTAATCAGCAGGATCTTCTTCAGCTTCTTCATCGTCTTCCTCTTTTCGCAGAACAGATACCACAAGGTTCAGCTTTTCGCCGGAAACAGCGGAAAGGACCGTCGGCAGTATGGCAATTTTGCAATTGTTCTGGTTAAACTTCCCTTCGATACGCTGAATCACAGAGTGATTCTCAAGCAGCGTCAATGCCCGTTTGACTTCTTCCATATTGGGCTTTGACGGGAAAACGGGATAATCCGTTACCACCTTCTCAAGCACGTCGCGCACCGTACAGATCGCATCCTGTTCCAGACCCAGACGCTCCTGGTTTTCCTCATAAATCAGCCGCAGCGCCAGCAGAATTGCAGTCTCCTTCTTGCTGAGATTACAGCGATTTGCCTCGTCGGTATTCAGGACATAAAAATAACCGTTCAAATCATCCCGGCGAAGGTCCCAGTCCAAAAGGCTCAGATAGTCCTGAACCGCCTCATAATGACGGGACAGAAAATAATAATCCGGGTTGTCCACCCGCCCCTTGCCGGGCTGGTATACAGTTCGCACGACATAGGTGCGGCTGAGCAACTGATTGCAGACGGACTTAAACTGCTCGAGTTCCCTTGTACCGGCAGTGGTAATAAAATCGAAATTCATCGTTTTTACTCCTTCCGTCGAAACAGCATCTGTGGGATCAAATAGCCGTTTACCCGAAACGCCCCGCCCAGTTCCTCAACCGTGTAACCGGCGGAGGCGTCTTTCCCGCCCAGGACCGCCAGCAAACTCATGATATAGTCCCTGTCATCTGCGATGGACAGATCTTCGGAATAGCATAACCCCGCGTCGCCCAGCCTGGTTTGGACAAAGTCCTCCACAGCGGCTCGCCCGTATTCCGAGCGAAGGATCTGGTTTGCCTGTGTGACGGTTTCTTCGTTCGGTGCCGTATCCTGTATGAAAACAGGAGCGGCTTTTGTTCGCTTCCCAGGGCGTTTCCGGTACCACAGGCTCTTTTCGGACAGAAAGGACTGCTCGTAAAGCTGAAAAGCCGGTTGTATCCTGTCCACCAATTCGGAGGCTCGTTGGTTTCTGGACAGCGCCGTCAGCAGTTCGTTCAGATTGCCGCGAACATTCTGATCCCGGTTCGTCAGATTTTCGATTTTCCTGGTCGCCGCCCGGGTATAACGCCGAACCTGCGCGTCGATCTCATCCAGATAATCCCGCTCCAAGTTGTCATAGCGCTCTTCGATCCAATAGATTTTCCGGAGCAGGTCGGAGCGGCAATTCTCCGTCGTTTCTCCCCGTTTATCCTGCAAAGCAGCGTTCGCCATGGCCAGCAACAGGCCGTCATCCTCCTCCCATGCCTTCAGGACAGATTGGATCGGCACGCGGTACTTCGGCACGGAATCCTTAATTTTCAGCGGCCGTATGTATGCTTCCACCACCTTTTGTCCAAAATCATCAAAGTGCGAGGCCAGCACCTGATTGACATCCTGCATGTCGATTTGCATCTGGAAATAGTGCTTCACATTGTGATAGACCATTTGCAACAAATTAATCAAGGCGTTTGTGTTATCGTATGCACTGTAGATTGCGGACATTTTATCGTAAACGCTTCCGCTTTCGTGGGCGACTTTCAACGCGGAATAGGTGCCGAACACATAGGAATACCCGCGGACCGGACTATCGTCACGGAGCTGATGGAACAGTTCCAGCAGGCGGCTACTGTAACCGGGAACGGCAATATATTCCTCAAAATCGTCGCCGCGTTGCTTTTCAAACCAGCCCTTGCTGCACAGCTTACGGATCAAAAAACGCGCACGTCCTGAAATATCGCGCAATTCTTCCTCGTCAATATCCTCGCCTTCGAACGTGGCGTCCGCCAGTTGATACTCCAATCTGCCGCGCAGCATCGAATACAGCGCGTCCTCCCGTATTTTCAGATTTTCCCGGTATGCTGCGTACAATACATCCAGCGCGTCAGCATACAGCGCGCGATTGGGAGACGCAAGGGGCGAGAAAAGATCGCCCGGCACCGCTTCAAAGAACTTCATAAAACTACCTCCCACAGGAGACGATTATGACAGGACGGCTCATCTATAACCACGACAGGCCCGATATCGCGTTTGATACAGGCGCTCTATACGGCGGGCTCCATTGCGGGGAGTGTTTCCGCTGCCGGATAGACGATCAATGGGTGCCGGTTCGCCTGGAGTACATGGGCGACTGGGTCTTGATACAAAACGCGCACCCCATTCCGATTTGCTATGGGGTGCGCGTAGAAATCTAGGGCAACTTACAATATGGGAAGGAATCGCAAGCTATCCAGCAGACTTATTATACCCCATGTGCCATCAAAAGTAAAGGCTCATAAACCTATGTAAGCATTCCGGTTTCCTTATTATTTCAATGTCACGCCCGACAGCATTACGAAAAGCAGCAAGGTCAAAGCTTCATCCGCATACAAGACTCTTGGACAGATTTAGGGCAGCTTCCCTGTTCGCGTTCAACAGAAA
>Ga0256405_10010084_pt1 | contig 12626 bp, 11 predicted proteins | sample RumenRJG_02DNA_FD_189096 | JGI IMG/M metagenome (GOLD analysis project Ga0256405, IMG submission 189096) | Bovine rumen microbial communities from Lethbridge, Alberta, Canada - RJG_02 | ecosystem: Host-associated > Mammals > Digestive system > Stomach > Rumen | place: Canada: Alberta...
AACCACAAAAATGGAAAGTAGCGACGCAGCTAAGGCAGAAATCATACTGACTGCGCCAGGCAGCTTGTATTTGTACTCGTATCGTTGCCTGGACATCCAAAAGTCCCGAGCCGGTTCAAGCAGAAAGCCAAACAACATGACGATCATAAGCGAAGTTGGAAGGCCTAGCAGATTATTCCAGAAAGACGGTGCAATAAAGTATAATAATCCAATAAGCAACGCCACAAGCGAAGTAAGCGTTTGAACTGAAGATACGTACTCATCCCTTCGTCCTTCATATTCTTTCATTGCAACAGCAAACCCTCCCGATGTCAGGGAAAGAGTAGCCACTACGCTAATAAGCCCGTGCCAAGTATTGTAGAGATTCACAATTCCTATCTGCTCAGTTGACATGAGCCGAGTAAAGATCGGGACTGTTATAATCGCTAATCCACGAGAAAATACAGTTGCTGCTGTGTAGACAGCTGCAGATCGCGCCCCTAGCGGAATTGATTTAACCTTTTTTTTAATCTTGCCAATAAAGCCCGCCATACTTGGAAAGTTCCTTTCTTAATGTGATACAGAGGGCTTAGCCTATTCTCCACATCATCTTCTCTACCGCGTCAACAAATTCTCTAAATAAATACTACAGCTTTATCTGGATCTACTTGTACTCTATGGGTGTGTGATTCATACCCCAGGAAAATATGTTCAACACCTGTATATCAGACTGCATAGTTTTCTCTGGTTTATACGTTATGCTTCGATATAAGGAAAACAAACCTATTTATTTGTGCATAGCTTCCCTAATACTTACATAAGAATCTATGCCAAGAATCTTTTTAATGATCCTAATGACGCTACCTTTTATTCGCAAGCTGAGTGGTAGCAAAACAATTTTTGTGACTTTGTTTTCATACACTTTGTCTATCTCTACTTTTGTTGGATGCCGCAAGGGAAACTCTAGTGGCTTTGTTGGAATCTCACAGAATCTACGTGTCATAACCATACTCAGATTTGTTCCGCCATGACTTGAAAACTGGTCTGCTCCAATATTACGTATCTGATTATATTTGGGAGATATACCAAACAAATTGTTGCTTCTTATTGAAAAAAGCATTTGATAATCCCATGATCGAAATCCACCAGGTTGCTTTCCCCTTCTATACTCTCCTTCCAGGCTTCTTAGCCTTTGATTTAACAATGGTTTGGATTTATAACTTGCTTTAAACGCCTCCATATATGGATGCTTTCCATAATTATCCATATCTCCATCATAGTATTTATTAAATTTCCAACTCCAGGATGCCCATCCGCAAGGCAACAAATGTTGAGTGAAGAAGTAACTGTCATGGGTACTGTTTTCATATTCTGATAAGTAATTAGTGCCACAAATCCATAAGATTCTTTCATCGTCCCTGTATAGATCCAACAGTTCCTTACAATATTCAAAGAATGTTGTTTCAGGCAGATTATCATCTTCAAGGAAAATTGCTTTTTCCTCCTGCGAGAATACCCATTTAGCACCACCGGCTATATTTTTGTAAACACCCCGATTATCGCTAGCATAATACTTAATAACAGCGCAATTCCAATTAATAGCCTCCTCAACAGCCTTCCGTGTCTCCGCGACTTCTGTCTTCTCTTTGATATTTCTCCCTTCATCGGAAATTAAGAATAACTTTTGAGGTTTAACTATTGATAAAACCTTAATAATTCTGAGAAGCGTATCTTTACGTTTGAACATAAAAAGAGCGACTGGTATATCAAACTGATTCATGCAATGAGTTCTCCTTATAGATTTCGTTCTGTTTCTGATACTCGATGTCTTCTCTAATTGAAGATAACCCTCCCATTATTAAGACATATAATATGGGTTTAAAAATAAAAGCTTCCGTTACAAAAATCCAAAGACCGAAGAATATGAATATAACCTTTAACAAGAACCCTTTCCTATAATAAAAACGAACTAAACCATAGATGGAGATAAGTGCCAATGGTGCACCGAACATTGCCCCCATGGATGTGTAAGTATTTGCTGACACTCCCCAGTAATACCCTAATAAATTAGCTGCAGCACTTGCACGGTCTGTATAAGAGGAGGTGCCAACGCCTGTTATTGGGTTGCTAGCTATTAGCCTGAGATCTGCCAATTGACCTATATATCGTCCTCTAGATGAAGCATTGGTTTCAAGCCCTTGGAATAACTTATCGTTTATATTTTGTAAGGCTCCTATATCCTCCAAAATAAACACAATCGTAATTAACCCTACTACTCCGATCAATACTCTCCATAGTTTTGAGCCACCTTTATTGGATTGCAACATATAGATAAGCATAGTTAATAAAATCAGCGTATAGGCGAGCGTAGAACCAGTAGTAATTAGGCTCAAAATATATATAATAAGCTGCCTATTCCTACTTTTTTCATCTAAATAAGAGAAGGAAAAAAGTATTGCAATACCAATAAATACGGCAAACGCCCCTGGTTCCCAAAAGATAGCACAATTTCTATACGGTACCTCTCGGCAATACAAATATATAAAATAGTTAATATATGAAACACTATGCCCTTGAACAATAGGCAATCCAGATGAAAATTGATACAAAAAATCTCTGAATACATAACAAATCAAAGAGATAACAGAAATCACGCACAACCAATTACAGTACCTTTTCGCAAAATCTCTTATCCCCCATTCATCATATACATATAGGCCAAAGCAAATAAAGCATATTAGAGAAACGTAATTGCGCCATCCCACGAAATCAGCGTTAATAATCATTGATACTGTTAGCAGCACAGTCATTGCTAACACAAAGTTGACTCCCTTTTTATCTTGTCCTTTTTTTATAAGAGTCGCCAGCGAATATAATCCTAGTATTGTGTTTATTATGAGCCGAATATAAGCATTAATCTCAATACTCCACGCTCCAGAAATGAGAATAATGTATATTACAACAACTGATTTTAAGAAATTGTTTTTATTTATTAGTAACTTCATGCTAAACCGCCTTGTATTATTCGCTGAGTATCGTTTCCATTTGCGGTCTATATTTTCGATAATCAAAATATTGTTCTGCGGTGTGTCGCGCAGCCTGTCGCATCTCTACAGAAGGCTTTCCCTCACTAATAACACGGCTTATATCTTCTGAAATCTGAACAGGTCTGTGCCCAGAAATAACAAACCCATTTACAGAATCTTTAATATAATCTCCAAGATCCGAAGATAGATTACAGACAACCGGTGTCCCGCAAGCCAAACTTTCTACTACCTTGGTTGGAAATCCTGCTTTCGCATAACGTAATGTTTCATCCCGCAAAAGAATCGTATAATCTGATTTTTTTACCCATTCAATAGCCTCTTCCCGCGATACGCGTCCGTGCGAGAAAAGGCAGGATTTCAGTCTGTTTATTTCTCCTTCATCTACTCCACATTGATTTATAAGCTGTTTTTGGTCGACGCCAACGATATGTAATTCAACTTTCTTTAGAGTCTCATCGTCTAATCCTGAAAAACCAGAAACCATCTCACTTAATAAATCTTTCTTACCAGGCCCGCCAGCGTATAAAAAGAGAATCTTATCACTATCTTTCCCATTAAGCCGTGGCGCAATAGAACGTATATCCATAATCACCGGAATCCGTACTACATTCTTACATCTCGTTTGAAAGTGCTTTTCGAGATATTTACTTATTGCAATAACACTCCAAGTACTATCAATCGCGACATTATTAGTGTATTCTTTGTTTTTATAAGCTCTATTGTTTTCACCATCAGAAAATTCTTCCGGAGAATACCATTCGACGCTATCATGAATTAAGGCAATATTGTTCTTAATTGCATATTTTTTCAACAGTTTAAACGCCGCTGGGAGAAGATCCACAATCAACAGGCAGCTAACATCAGAGAGCTCATTATTTAAATACCACAACACCCTATTTCCAAAAAGAATCCGATTCAAGGCCCTCACATATGTATTTGTGCTTTTCCCACGGAAAGAAATGTATTTCACACCGTCAAATTGCTCGACTTTTCCATTCGTAGGTTTTCCGTAACCAAGCACTATCACATCATGGCCCATTTCTAAAAGCAGCTTTGCCATTGCATGTTGTCTTACTGCCCCAGCATCCCCGTTTGGATACGAATTCCCTGTAATAATCGCGATCTTCATGGCTTAACTCATTTCTTTTGTCATATATGTAATGTGATTCCTAATGACAGTATTATCCGGAACATTTTTGGTTAAGATCGTTCCAGCTGCGACCACACTATTTTTACCAATGGTTACACCTTTAAGAATGGTACATCCTGCGCCAATCCAAGTATTATCGCCAATAGAAACTGGCGCGCACACGAGATTTCCCTTGGTCACCATGTCGTGGTCATGATCATAAATTACGACATTTGGACCGATTGTTACGCCCTTGCCTATCGTAATTTCTTTCCGACAAACAATCATCGAATTTCGATTCACATATGCCCTACCAGCAAAATGCAACTTTCCTCCATTTCTTGCAGAAAGTAAAACATTTTTTTCCGTATGCACTCGTCCATCTATATTGATTATGCCGCCTTCACCTACATCCAACTCTGTTTTCATAGAAATGATTTGCTGAGGTGAAGATTTGATTTTACCCCCAGAAAATAGCTTCACAAGTGGCATCCGGATATAATTAGATACAATGCATAAGATATATTTAATTTTTCGCATCACTTAGTATCTCCATTGTCATCCAAATCCCTAAAGAGCGCCTTCAAAACGTTCTCAGGGCTATACTGTTTTGATGCTAGAACATTGTTCACAGCCATCGTATGTGCAAGCTCTCTATCGTTATACAACTGTATAATAGCATCCGCGATAGCCTGCGGATTCTTGATGGGAACAAGGATTCCATTTTCCCTATCATGAATTACATCTTTATTGTACAACCAGTCTGTCGCGATTATGGGTAGACCTGAGAAGCAAGCATCAACTACGTTTCCTGAAAACCCCTCTCCGTGGTAATAGGTCGGAAATAATAATGCAAAATACTTCCGAAGTGTATCGACTGTCTGATCGTAGTTGACAACCCCACAGTATCTACCGAAGTCCTGATACTTTTCCTTGATTCTATCAAACCATTCTTGATGCTTTGCAGCCACAATACCATACATATCAAGAGTAATGTACCGCCCACCCAACGCCGTATTTGCTAATCTGACTGCTTCTAGTGCCTCTTCAATCCCTTTTTCAGGATTAATGCGAGAGAAGGTACATAGCTTGATCTCCTTATCCTGATTCACAATTAACTCTTCAATCGGTACCGCTTCTATCGGCTTTAGGTTGGTCAAGAAATCAACTCTATCAATCCCCAGATTTAAGAGATCTGCTTTGATATTCGGTGTTTGAACATACAGCCGCTCATACTTCTTGAGCATCTTTATGTACTTAGGATTATCCTCCAGTAATTTGGGGAGAAAACCACCAATGACCATGTATAACATTTTCCGGTGGTAGAAGTGGTTAAAAAAGTCGAGGATAGGAACTATGGTTTTAAATCCATTATCGGCTGGAGCAATGATGACTTTTTCGCAGTCAATTACTAAACTCACCGTTTGCATGAAGAAAGAGACCGGATGAGATTTCCAATTATTGCTGTTGACTATCTTGATACTTTCTTTACCATACCTTTTCTTCAGTTCACCGGTTACAATAGTCGTTCGAACAGCTTGGCCATCGGCAATCTGACCACCATCTCCATACTGCCCCCAAATTCCTATCTTAAACTTTGTTCCCATTATTCAATCCCACCGTTTAACTTTTATTTTCATCTGCCAGACATCAAGCTCTTTGATGACAGAATAGATGCAAGAGGTTTTTTATTCCTCCATTATCTGATAACTTGGAATAATTTGAATGAACTTCTCTAACTGTATTCCATAATTATTATGTTCTTGCCATTTTTGCTAACAGATCTATGTGTTTCTGAGTATTCACCGTTCTCGAATAGAAGCCTATACTGAACCTTTTTGCGTTCTCTGCGTATTCTTCTCGCAACTCCGGATTGTCCCTCATTTTAAGAATTCCGGCTGCTACAGCCTTGGGATCTGTATTGGATGCAGAAACGCCAATTTGCTCACGCTCGAACATTTGGAAGTAATCCGAATCCTCATCAACAGAATTAATGATTACCCGATGACATGCCATTAACAAACCCGCTTTGCTTGGAACTGAATTCCCAATTACGCCTCTTGGCAACGGAATGAGACAAACCGAACAGGCACTATAAACATGGGGAACCATTTCCTGCGGTTCAAGCGGTAAAAACTCTATATTATTAAGTCCGGCTTCTTTCGCTGCGTTAACGAAATCGTCCTTTTGACTTCCAAACCCAATCATCTGAAATACGATATCTTTTTGATCCTTAAGAAGCTGGGCTACTTTGATTACCATACGGTAGTCAAAATTAAAGCCCATGGTTCCTGCATATTGGACATAAAAAATATCCTTACGCATATCATATTTCTTGACAAACAGGTTCTCTTCCCAAGGAATCTCCTTAACGCTCTTATCGTCATACCAGTCAGGAACGACAGTAATCCTATCGGGAGTAACTCCCTGTTCAATTACTTTCTGCTTCATGTCTTCGGAAATAACCGAGATATGATCAGCCTTCCTGTAGGCTATTTTGTGGAAGCGATAGAAAATGTCCTGCATCCACTTTTTATCCATTACGCCATTTGCGATTGAGGCCCCAGGAAACATATCTTGAATGTTCCACACTGTCGGAATCTTTACGTACTTCTTTGCAAATGAAACTGCAAACGGAGCCCATGGGCAGGATTGCACCATCATTACGTCAAAGTCCTTTTGCTTCTTAAACGCTGGAATACAATCAAAACAATACTTCACGCCTGTGAGATAGCGTTTTACGAAAGCTTTTTTCTCGACTGGTGAGGAGGATACTGTTTCATAAGAAAAGTTGCTAAAAGCAAGCAAGTCATCTGGTGCATCCGGGTCAGTTCCAGTAGAATGATTCTCTATTAGATGAACAGTATGCCCCTGAAGGAGCAAGTCCTCGATTAGCGCATGATATAAATGTCTGGACGGCCCATATGTATCAAACCCGCCGCCCATATAAATCAAAACCCGCATATCAGCTTCTCCCAAACTCAGCCTTCACACACGCTTCTGTAGCACCAATTCCATATTGAATAAACTCATCGCGGAATCGTTTTGTATTCGCGCACTCAGCCTTATAGTCTATACCCTTAATCCGACTCAGCAGTTCCTTTTCCGTTCTACAACTCTTATTCGGATACCGATCATCGATGTCGAAATAAGTACCGCGCTCAGCGAGATACGTATCGTAGTCATATGCATAGCAGAAAATCGGACGACAAAGGATGCTATAATCGAAAGCTATGGCGCTATAGTCAGTAATCAAAATATCCGCAGCTATCATCAGGTCATTGACCGCAGGATACGAGCTTGCCTCTCTCACGAATTCATCGTACCGGACGCCGAGAACCTTTGTGGTCTGGTGGTGGGCGCGGAAGAGGACAACGTATCTATCTCCCAGCTCTTTTTCCCACTCATCGAAATGAATCGGAGGCTTAATCTCATAGCTCTTCCCGCCGTCAGTGCTTTCGCGCCATGTAGGAGCGTAGAGAATGACCTTTTTGTCAGTCGGAATACCGAGTTTCCTCCGCATCTCCGCCTTCTTCTCATCAGTCACATTCCAAAGCTCTTCGTTTCTAGGAAGGCCGACTCTCAAATAGCTGCTCTCCTTGGCACGAAAAGCGGACTTATAAACGCGCTCATCATAATCGCCACAGACGCACAGATGATCGACAGTATCGAAGTTGAAGTCGTTACGCCCAGCAACGTCGTTTCCTATGTACTTCAGCGCAATGCCATGCCAGGTGTTAAGATACTTTTGATCCTTCTTCTTAAATCTTAAGCCGCGCTCAATGTTCGTATTGGTAATCCAGTACTTGGCTTTCAACGCAGTTCTAAAGTACGCAGGTGTGTCGATCTTCACGGTCTCCAAATTAGGAAACTTCGATGGATCTTCAAATGCCCACACGCAACGATATCCTTTGTACTCCGGATGAATCTGCATATAGTCATAGATAGCTTTTGGGCTATCATTGAAGTTCAATCCCATGAATGACACAAAGAGAACCAACTTCTCATCCGTCTTAATAAAAAGCCCCATTACCCGAAAGACAAAGCTCATCACAACCCGATAGATTGCCTGGATTGCCGCATTATGCTTTAGAATATAAATAAGTCTCTGGCGCATTTACTGCTCTCCCTGTTTTACTTATTTCGGATCAGTATTGATCTCGTCGTGATTAACCTTGCTCTCACCATCGACAGCATTCGCGTCGTAGAGATCTTTTTTAATCTGACTGCTACTTATCTCCGGTGTTCTAGGCAGATACACTACCTCCACGCCTTCCTCTTTCAGGAAATCGAACTTGCCTTTCCAGTCATCACCCATCACGAATGTGTCAATGTGATACTCATGCATATCCGTGCGTTTCTGGCTCCAGCTCTCTTCCGGAATAACCAAGTCAACGTAGCGAATCGCTTCAACCAGGGCTTTTCTCTGCTCGTAGGTGAAGTAGCATTTCTTGTGTTTCTCGTTCCAGTTGAACTCATCAGAGGAGATAACAACGATCAAATAATCACCGAGTGCTTTTGCTCGGCGAAGAAGATTGATGTGACCATAGTGAAGCAGGTCAAATGTTCCGTAAGTAATAACTCGTTTCATTCCTTGATCTCCTCTCGAAGTTGCGTTTCTTACAACCGCTGTTTCAAAACTTGTATCAATACCGGGTTTCAGAAGTTCTGTCTTCTTTTCCCGTCCCATTAGCATCTTTACGGCATCTGAAGCAGCCGCTTTACCACTCACAATTGCATCAACTGTTCTCGTGATCGGCATATCAACGTCGTATTTTTCAGAAAGTTTCATAGCCGCCGGTAGAGCATTTACGCCCTCTACAACCATGCCTACATGTTTTATTGCTTCTGCCGGTTCATATCCTTGACCAATCAGGTATCCGCATCGATTGTTCCGACTGTGCTTGCTTGTCGCAGTAACAATCAGATCGCCCATACCGGCTAAGCCGCTGAAGGTTTGCTCCTGGCAGCCCATTGCAATACCCAGCCGCTCAATCTCCGCAAGACCTCTCGTAATCAGAGCTGCTTTTGTGTTATCACCATATCCAAGCCCTGCTGATATTCCGGCAGCTAGAGCGATGATGTTTTTAAGCGCCCCGCAGATCTCCACGCCCCGGACATCAGTATTCGTGTAGACCCTCATGCAGGTATTGGAGAAAATCTCTTGTACTAACTCTGCTGTTGATAGATCGTCACACGCTGACACGATGGTTGTTGGAAGGTCTTGAGCTACTTCTTCTGCGTGTGTGGGGCCGGAGAGAGTGACGATTTTGACGCTCTTATGCTGCCCGTCATTCAGTTCATCCCGGATGACCTCAGACATCGTAAAAAGCGTCTCGGCTTCAATACCCTTAGCGACATCCACAATGATCTGGTCTGATGGTATGAACTGTTTTGCAGAGGCCATTGTGGAGCGAACAAAGACTGAAGGAACCGCGCAAAGAAGGATGTCTTTCTCTTCACATGCAGCTTTGATATCAGTCGTAAATTGAATAGCCAATGGAATCTCACAGTTCGGCAGATTCTTATGCCGTCTCGTCGTAGAGAGGGCATTTACCTCATCCTGGCTTATCGACCACACGGTCACCTCATGGCCGGAATTAGAAAGCATTCTGGCTAATGCCGTGCCCCAAGTTCCGGCTCCTAAAACGCCTATCGTACTCATAAACACCCTTATCCTGTCAGTTCAGAAAAGGCCCAAAACAACGCGAAATGCTCTGAAGCAAATTCCACGCTTCGGAGCAGTAACTTTCTACTCTCTCATTTTTCTGATCATTCCGATCAGCTCCCATCTATCTTCAATCGGACTCTTCATCCGCCTATCTTTCAACGCTCCGCCCTCCGACCTTTTCAGTCGGATTTCACTCTGCTATGTCCCTCACACTTGCCGTCAGCCAATCCGTACTGTCCAGCTCGCTGTGAGTTCTCCTTGGTACTCTCCGAATAGAACAGACAAGTCATAACATCCATTTCTGAGTCGTCCACAGGGGCCTCTGTTCTTCTGGAACCGTGTGGAAATCTACATATCCCTGTCCAGCCTCTTCTTGCCTGAAACTATCGACGGTTTTTAGCCCTCTGATTGAAGTGTCTGTTCTTGCCTGAAACTATCGAAAGCACATAGCACAGACTGACGGACGATTATGTGTTTGCTACATTGTCCTGCCCTCTTCTATAAGTGGAGTACCGAAGGCACACATAGCGGCTTTCCTCCGAAAACAGCTCGTTCTTTGTTCAATCTGTCCTATTTAGCAACCGTTTCAGCATCGTTTTCTGTTGAATCTGCCGGATTTTCATAGTCCATTGCAGTCGTAGCGCCTACCGCGACGCCCTCAGTGCTTTCAGGCAAGAAGAGGATCCAAGTTTTTTCGGCGAGATGCCAACCACAATATATTGTGATTTGTACCTCGTTTTCTTCTATATATAGAAAGCCAACGTTTTACAGAAGGATGCCCAAAAGTGCTCTAAGCCCAATAGACAAAGGGTTTTCGGACTGTTACCCTGATATGTGTGGAGGGTAACGTTTTACAGAGAGATGCCGAGGGCGACCGGACGACAATTTCAGTGGATTTTTCCTCCGTGAACTGCAGAATCTTCCTTACCGCCCGCCACCTGCCCCAAGGCACAAAAAATGACCGCCTCCGCCAGCAGTTCTGGCAAAAAGCAGTCCGATGTATCCCTTCATTTATTCATTTTTTCAGCACATCCGGCATCTCCGTGTAAAACGTTACCCTACTTGGGATATCGGCCGATATGCGCTTCAGTTTTTCCAAAAAATCCGGCATCTCCCGTAAAACGTTACCCCTCTGAAAAGCATCCGGAAGCAGCACATAATTAGGGTATGTTCAGCTTGAAATCGCCGTACATATCAGATAATTTCGGGCACATATCTGATAATTCGGTGCACATACTGGTTAATCGCTTACATATCCAGCGAAAACGGTCTACATTTCTGACCAGAAATGAAGAATATACAAAAAAAGAAGCCCACCCTACCACTATTCCACTCACATATCTCTATGTCAGTAGAACAGCCGCAAGGTGGGCTAATAAACTCGTTATCATGCTTTATGTTTTTTTATCATTCTCGCGATCCAGTTTCGATAATTAGGCTTGGATAAATAGCATCTTTTGCCAGCTTCAACCACTTTCCGATACGTATCTTGCCAGCTAAATACTCAGGATCCATAGCCCCATGCAAATGATTTGATATACGGCCTTTTCTTCCCCATTCATCAGCATAGAAGCAGAAATCATCAACGGTCTCTTCATCGAAGCCTGAATAATCAATGTTACGCCCCAGATACATCAAGCACATCAGGTCGTGCCGTTTGTGTTCTGACATATCGGAAATATACCGTAAAATGCTTCCATACGGTTCGCCACAGGATGGATCACGGTCCAGGTTATAACGAAAGCTATCCATTTCGATCAGTCTTTCGATCTCGGATTCTTTGAGTTCAAACCATTTAATACGTCGTGCTGCTTTCGATCGCAATTCACATTTTTTCATACACCTTCATCCCCATATACAGATCGGCTAGATACTGATAGAAGCCCACAGGCTCGGTTCTCAAATACCGCTCCCCGTCGAAGTCCTCCATCAGTTGATCAATGGCCTCGTTCATTTCTCCGGTCAGTTTCTCCTCATAGCCGCGTGAACTGCTTTTATACCAGTCTCGTGCTGCGTTCAGAAGCTCTGCCAACGCCGGAAAGTCTATCTCGGTACTGATCGGTGTCCAATCCTTTACAGCGATCACCCTTGGATTGATTATCCTTCCCAGTTCTGTCCTACTCACATGGTCTGATATGTACTGCGTAGTGATCAGCGCTATAACGGTCTCAAAGGGCTCGAATCCGTAGTTCTTCATATGTACGGCCCCTTTCGGAAGATTTTTTCACGGGTCAGGATAAAGCGGAATTCTGCACATTGCAAGAGGGAGGGGCAGATTTAACAAAAAAGATGCCCACCCTGCAACTATTCCGCTGACAGGGTATATGTCACTGGAACAGCCGCAAAGTGGGCTGGAGTTTTAATCAATTATCCATTTGCCGTCTGTATCAGAGCCTTCACGGTGAATCTTCCCTCTTTCCTTAAGTTTGTCTATTGCCGTTCTTGCCTGTGAATCTGTGATTTCAAGCTTCCTTGCAATAGCAGCCCTTGAAAGAGTTGGATCGTTTCTTATCAAATCCAATACTGCTGCGACACGCATTTCGATCTTAGCTGAGCGGGTCTCCTCTGGCTGTTTCTCTGGCGATTTCTCTGGCTGTTTTTCGGAAATCTCCAGAGATTGCTCTTTTTTCACCAGCGGCAAGGTAACCACAGTGATGATGGTGTCATCTCGACCGCTCATTTCATCGACAGTCGGTTCCACATACCCTTCCTGCTCCCAGATGGCGTAGATATTTGGTACACCGCTCCCGGCGCGCTCGCCGACACCGATGTAGTTGAGCATGTTCAGAATAACCTTGTT
>Ga0256405_10010085_pt1 | contig 12625 bp, 8 predicted proteins | sample RumenRJG_02DNA_FD_189096 | JGI IMG/M metagenome (GOLD analysis project Ga0256405, IMG submission 189096) | Bovine rumen microbial communities from Lethbridge, Alberta, Canada - RJG_02 | ecosystem: Host-associated > Mammals > Digestive system > Stomach > Rumen | place: Canada: Alberta | collected...
TCCCTGACTTCGAGAGTTACTGCAAGACCAAGGACAAGGCTCTGGCAGCTTATGAGGACAGAATGGGCTGGGCGAAGAAGATGGCAGTCAATATCGCCAAGGCGGGCTACTTCTCCTCCGACAGAACTATTGAGCAGTATAACAAGGATATCTGGCACTTGGAGAAGGACATATAAATCGTGAAATCAAAACAGGACCGCCGATTGACCGGCGGTCCTGTTTTTTCGGCTAAAAAACGTGGATCAGGTCTGAGTTCATCAGGGTTATCATTATTCGAGATCCATTTCTACAGCGCTTAAATCAGCAGGTTACTTTGAAAGATTTAATAAAGACTGCGCTTTTGCGTGAACAAGGAATTCGATCAGATCTATGCGACATCAACCCAGTCTTCATGGTCTGACGGTGTATTCAGGACAAGAGAGTACACCTATGACGCAATGATACTAAAGAGTATTATCTTAATGAACAGTGTCTTAAAGACGAATAAATATTGGCAACTGTGGTATAATCAAGGACGGTGTTCTGTAAAAAAACAATAAAGTCCACCTTTATAGATGGATAGAGAGGTTTAGTCTAATGGTATTTAGTTCAGCTGTATTCTTATTGGCGTTTCTGCCGATTGTATTTGTTTGTAATAGTTTAATAAAAAAAGAGTACTCAAATTATCTACTGCTCGTTTCAAGCCTTATATTTTATGCATGGGGAGAGCCATATTTAGTATTGCTTATGATCATGTCTGTAATTGTGAATTGGGCTATTGGGCTATTGCTGACGCGGACTCAAAACGGAGTAAAGAAGCTAACACTTGCAATTGGTGTTACGTGTGATTTGGGAATCCTCGGTTATTATAAATATGCAGGTTTTTTGGCAAAGACGGTCAATGGCATTGTGGGAAAAGAAATACTTCCAGTTATTGAGATAGCTTTGCCGATTGGAATTTCGTTTTTTACTTTCCAAGCAATTTCCTATGTTATAGATGTCTATAGGGGTGAGACGGATGCTTCCGACAATCTTGTGAATGTTGCATTATATATATCGTTTTTCCCGCAGTTGATCGCTGGACCGATTGTTAAGTATAGAGACATAAATAAGCAAATTGAAGATAGATCTGTTAAATGGTACGACGTATCTGATGGCTTTAAAAGATTTATATATGGTCTGGGAAAGAAAGTGCTCATTTCAAATGTGTTGGGATTATGCGTAGATACAATATATGCATACAACATTGCAGAGATTGATGCAAAAACTGCTTGGATAGGTGCTCTTGCTTATACTTTCCAAATATACTATGACTTCTCAGGTTATTCAGATATGGCTATTGGATTAGGAAAGATGTTTGGTTTTAATATCTTGGAAAATTTCAATTATCCTTACCTTTCAAAGTCTATTACAGAGTTTTGGAGAAGATGGCATATATCACTTGGTTCATGGTTTAGAGAATATGTGTATATTCCTTTGGGTGGAAACAGAAAGGGAACAACAAGAACCTATATTAATTTGATTATTGTATTCTTTTTAACAGGTTTATGGCATGGTGCTGACATGTCTTTTGTGATTTGGGGCTTGTATCATGGATTATTCACGATTGTAGAAAGAATAGGATTTAAAAGGATTCTTAATAAATCAAGGGTACTATCAATGATTTATACTTTCTTCATCGTGAACATTGGCTGGGTGTTATTTAGAGCTGATGACACTATGACAGGAATTAGATTTATTGCGAGAATGATGCTGCCTTGGAGACATCAGGATATTGGAATTGAGACATGGAATTATATAGATAATAAAACGATTTTTGCATTTATGTGTGCAATACTTGGCATGGGAGTTATCATGAGTGTTGTGCCTAAAGGTGTAAAAAAGAGATGGAATGGTTCGGCTATAGAGGCTGTTTATTGTGTGGTAGTGCTTATCCTCTGTTTAGCATCTGTAGCGAGTGATACCTACAATCCGTTTATATATTTTCAGTTCTAGGAGACATGTGAAAAATGAAGGAAAGAAAAATAGGCACAATTATAATCTTTTCTGCATTTGTGATTATAATTTGCTGTTCAAAAGGAATATGGTTTTTTGCTGAAAAATATCTTGATTCAACTAATTATGAGAATCGACAAATGGCAACGCGCCCGTTGCTCACACTTGATAATTATGAAACTTTTTCGAGTGATTATACTTCTTACTTTAATGATAATCTTCAATTCAGGAATACTCTTATAACAATAAACTCCGCGATAGATTATTTTTGTTTCGGGAGGTCATCTAGTGACAAGGTTGTAATAGGTAAAGACAATTGGCTTTTTTATTCACGTGTTGATGATGGCGATCCGATAAGCTGCTATAAAGGCACTAATTTATACTCAGAAGAAGAATTGGAGTCCATTGCAGCAAACTGTATTAGTCAGAGAGACTTTGTTGAATCACAAGGAAAAGAGTTTGTAATATTTATAGCACCAAATAAGGAAAGAATGTATTCGGAGTACATGCCGGAAAGATATGGCAGACCCGCAGAAAACTATGGTGTGTTACAGTTATATAATTACCTAAAGAATAATACAGATTTACGAGTTATCTACCCGTATGATGAATTGATGCTTGCTAAAGAAAAAGTGAATGAAAACATTTATCTTAAAACTGATACACACTGGAATTACTTGGGCGCGTATGTAGGTGCAACTGCACTAATGAAAGAACTTGGCATAGATATGCCTGATATAAGTAGTGATAGAATTACAATTAATGATGGTGAGGAGACTTCTGGGGATTTGGCCGGTATGCTAAGCTTGTCAAAACAGCTTCGTTTTGCTGATCATAATTATACGGTGTCTGGATATGACACACATAATTCAGAATGCATAGAACATGATTTTAACAAAATGTGGAGTTATAAAGCAACAAACGCGGATCCTAGAAGTATTTATGTGATTAGAGATTCATTCACATCACATATGGCTGAATATATCGGAAGTCAGTTCAATCATACTTATCTGAGACATTTTGGTTCATATACTTATGATGATTTAATAAACTGTAATCCAGACATAGTTGTATATGAATGTGTCGAACGACAAGCGAATCGACTTGGAACATTTTCAATTCAATAGAAATAATATTGATGAAGAAACACAATAGACAAGATATTCTTGAGATGAAATGTTGAGCGATTCAGAGAGTATGAAAGCTTTTCTGTAGAAACGAAATATTAGATTTCTTAAGGGGTCTCCTGTGATATACACTAATTCACAGGAGACCTTTTATGATGACAAAAAGCTGCCTATCCGCCCTAATATTTGGCGCTTACCTAAACTGCTCAGATCATTATAGAAGAATACGAAAGAGAATATCGGGCACACGAAGTTATATGCTTACGTTCTTTCCGCTTTCTCTTGTTCTTTTCGTGGAAATTCCGGGAAAACAGCACACTCGTCCCAGACGGACGGCATGTTGTCCCGCCCCGAACGGCATAATTGAGCATTGCTGCTTGTTTACATAATCAAGCAGTCAAACGATGACCAGTCAAGAGCCCCGAAAGGGCTTGTTTTAGCTCTTTACTGGTCGTCGTTGAGTGCTTATTAAATCTTGATCAGCAATGCTCCGTTGGTCCGAAAAAGCATGCCGTACTGAACGGAAAAGTCATGCCGTTGCTAACGGAAACAGCGTGCCGCTTAGGCGGAATTTCCATTCTTTTCGACTTGCCCCCTGCGTAAGGCTCTGCTATAAAGGAAGTAGAAGGTACTGCAAAATCGCGGAAACAGCGGCGTCAGGGGAGTTGGCACGGGATGGATAACAGGGAGCGCAGTCGGCGCATTGAGAGAAAAAGGCGCGAGCAGGAAATAAGGCTGCAGATATTCGTCCTGGCCATTGGGGCGGCGCTGCTTCTGTTTCTGGTGATCGTCGGGATCGGCCGCTGGAGAGAAGCCGTGGCGGAGAAGAAGCGTCTCGAGGAGGAGCGCGCGCTGCAGGAACGCGAAGAAGAGCTACTGTCGGACAGCGTGCTGGAGTATGAGGACCTGGTGAAGTATTACGCCGAAGAGGAGGGCATTTACGAGTATGTTCCGGTCCTTCTGGCGATCATGGAAGTGGAGACCAAGGGGGAGCGCGACGACGTCATGCAGAGCAGTGAGTCCGCGGGACTTGAGCCCAATTCCCTCGGGCCGGAAGCGTCCATCGCCCAGGCCTGTGATTATTTCCGGGGACTTGTGGATAGAACGGAAGACCTGGATGTCGATCTTAACACGATCATTCAGGCATATAATTACGGTCCGGGTTATATGTACTATATCGCGGAAAACGGGGGCGAGCACTCTTTTGACCTGGCTGTGGAATATGCCAGAGAGATGTCCGGCGGAAGAACCGCGAACTACACGCACTACATCGCGGATTTCAATGGAAACTGGATGTATCTGTACGGCAATATGTATTACGTGATGCTGGTGGAGCAGTATCTGCCCTGAGACCGGTCAAAATACAGCGGCAGGCAGATGTGCGGCGGCTTAAGCGGCAGGTTCTGCCGGAAACAGGGAAGGGAAAAATGGAAGAGATCAACGAGAGCGGCGCCGCTCCTGAAGAGTCAAAAGTGCAAACAGGAAAAGGTGAGATCAGACAAAAGGCAAAGCATCTGGCCAGGAAGACCGCACAGGATTGGACCGCGCGGGACGTGGGAACTTACGCGTCGAGTATTGCGTTCTTCTTTTTCATGTCCATGATCCCGCTGCTGATCATCATTTTTCAGATGCTCCCGTTATTCGGGCTGTCCGAGGCTGATATGGTCAGATTTTTGGACAGACTGATCCCCGAGGCGATGCAGGGATTTGTTGCCATAGTAGTGTCGCAGGCTTACAGGTATTCCCGGGGAACGCTTTCTCTGTCTGTCGTGACTCTTGTGTGGTCCGCATCGAAAGGGACCATGGCGCTGCGGCAGGGACTCAACAGGGTCTATGGTGTAGAAGAGACCCGCCCCTTTCCGGTGCAGGTGCTGCTTGCGATCGGGTATACTGCAGCTCTTATGGTGCTCTTTGCCCTGATGCTCTTTCTGGTCTTCGTCGGCCCTATCAGCGCCTATCTGACTGAGGTATTACCTGAATTCATCACAAAGCCCATAACCATTGAGATGCACGATCAGGTTCTGATCACACTGTTCATGCTGGTTATATTCGTTATGGTCTACACATTTATTCCTTCCGGAAGCAGGTCCTTCCTGCGCCAGATTCCCGGCGCGCTGCTGGATGCGGTTGTATGGATCGTTTTCTCCCAGCTCTTTTCTATTTATGTCGAGGGAAATAATGCTTATTCAATGTTCTACGGAAGCCTCGGGGGCATCGCGATCCTGCTCTTCTGGCTGTACTGCTGCTTCTATATCGTGCTCATCGGGGCGTTTTTCAACCAGTTCTGCGGGCAGCAGTGGGACCAGATGGTTGGGATGCTGAGAAGGAAAGGAAAAAAAGAGTAACAAAACAATTTGATATCCCGATAACAGAAAAAACTGCCGCTCCCGGAATGATTTCCGGGGGCGGCAGTTTCTATGTTCCGCAGAAGCAGCCTCTTATTAATTATTCTTCCTCGTCGCTGAGGGCCTCGGTCTGCTGTACCAGAACCTTCTTGCTGTAGCTGGAGAAAGCATCTGCCACAAGCGCTTCATCCGGCTTGGGAGTGATCACGGATACGACCGGAACGATCACAAGGCCGATAAGCATGCAGAATGCACCGGCGTTGATGGGGGACTGCAGCACTTTAGGAAGAGCCGGACGAACCAGCATGTTGGCGAACATGAAGCCAACGGAGAAGATGAAGTTCACCCAGCAGGCGAAGGTGGTCGTCTTCCTCCAGTACAGACCGTACAGGAAAGGAGCGAGGAACGCGCCTGCCATGGCGCCCCAGGAAATGCCCATCAGCTGCGCGATAAAGGTCACGTTGGACTTGTACTGGATCAGCGCGATGATAACGGAGATCAGGATGAAGAGCACGATCAGCCAGCGCATGATCAGGAGCTGCTTCTTCTCCTCGAGTTTCTTGAAAACATGTCCGCGGATCAGATCCAGCGTGATGGTGGAGCTGGAAGTGAGGACCAGCGAGGACAGAGTGGACATGGATGCGGAGAGCACCAGGATGACCACGACGCCGATCAGGATGTCCGGAAGCCCCGAGAGCATTGTGGGAATGACGGAGTCAAAACCGTTCGCCGCAATGTCGATCTTGTCGGAGAACAGACGGCCGAAACCGCCCAGGAAGTAGCATCCGCCTGCCACAACGATCGCAAAGAAAGTGGAGATCACTGTACCGGTCTCAATGGATTTCTCGTTCTTGATGGCGTAGAACTTCTGAACCATCTGGGGAAGTCCCCATGTTCCCAGGGAGGTCAGGATCACGACACCGAGAAGGTTGAAGGGATCGGGACCCAGGAAAGAGTTGAAGACGCCGGGCGTTGTGGAAACTGTCTCATCAGTAACCTTTGCAAGGCCGTCCATAGCTGCGATCAGTCCGCCGTTGGTGTTAAGAACCGCAAGGATGACTGCGGTGATACCGAACAGCATGATGATACCCTGAATGAAATCGTTGATGGCAGTTGCCATGTAGCCGCCTACGATGACGTAGATGCCGGTGAGCACGGCCATAACTACTACGCAGATGGAGTAGTCGATGTTGAATGCCATTCCGAACAGTCTGGAGAGACCGTTGTACAGAGAAGCGGTGTAAGGGATCATGAAAATGAAAGTGATGATGGAAGCGGCGATCTTGAGGTTCTCATTCCCGAATCTCTTGCCAAAAAATTCAGGCATGGTAGCTGTGTCCAGATGCTGGGTCATGATCCTTGTGCGTCTGCCGAGGATCCTCCAGGCCATCAGGGAACCGATCAGAGCGTTTCCAATGCCTACCCAGGTTGCCGCAATACCGTATTTCCAACCGAACTGTCCTGCGTATCCTACGAAAATAACTGCAGAGAAATAGGAGGTGCCGTACGCGAATGCTGTGAGCCAGGGACCGACGGAGCGGCCGCCCAGAACGAATCCGTTGACATCGGTGGCAGTCTGCCTGCAATAGAAACCGATGCCCACCATGATGGTAAAGAACAGCAGAAGCATCAATACTTTGATAATCATTTGAGTTTCCTCCTTAGCAGTGGTTATTCGTTCGTGCGGTGCGCAGCATGCAGGTCGCTATCACTTTGGTTGGTTTAGTGCTTTAAAGTTTAACACTTTAAAGTGCAATGCACCGACGATTTGAAGTGTAGCACTATTTGGGAGATGAGTCAATGATTTTTTGTTATAATTCAGCACCTCTGTCCGTGGAGAAAAATTTCCATTTCGCCCCTAAATGGAAAATATATGGAAACAAGATTGCACCGATATGGAAACAATGGTAATATAAAGGAAACAACAGATAATCATTCAGATCATGGAGGTGCAAGGTGACTATAGAAGAGATGAGACAGCGGAAGAGAGAACTTGGACTTACTAATCAGATGATCGCTGAACGCTCCGGGATACCGCTCAGCACGGTACAGAAAGTATTTGCCGGGGCCACTTCTTCGCCGCGCAGGGAGACGATCGAGGCGCTCGAGAGAGTGCTTGGACAAGATAAGAGCGCGGTATATGGAGATCCGGTTACATCAGATCGTATGGTCTGTGAGACATCTGCGGCTTACAACGTAAGTGCAGAAGACGGCAATTCGAGCGACACCAAAAACCGGCTTTATACTCTGGAGGATTATCTTCGTCTTCCGGAAGACCAGCGGGTTGAGCTGATCGACGGAGTCTTCTATGACATGGCGGCACCGACGACGATCCACCAGAGTATTGCTGGCTTTCTTCATAAGAAGTTTCTGGATTTCGTCATGGCAAATAAGGGTCCATGTTTCCCTTTTATATCGCCGGTGGATGTACAGCTGGACTGCGACGATAAGACAGTTGTGCAGCCGGATGTATTGGTTGTGTGCGACAGGACGAAATATAAGAATGGCAGGGTATTTGGAGCCCCGGATCTGGTCATAGAAGCACTGTCGCCTTCGACTCGCAGGAAAGATATGCAGCTCAAGATGTACAAGTATGCGGGGGCCGGAGTCAGAGAGTATTGGATGGTGGACCCTGAGAAGAAACTGGTGGTTCAGTACGACCTTGAGCATTTGGGAATTCCGGCGATATACAATTTCCAGTCGGTGATCCCGGTTCTGATCTGGGATAGCGCGTGCAGGATCGACCTGGGGGAGATGGATGAGACAATAGGCTTTTTGTGGGAACTGTAAATTCGTGCCGGTTCCCTGTGCTCATTGTTTGATCGCCCGGATTGTGATAGGATGCGTATATGTAAATAATGCGGAAGGTGTCGGGCAGGCGCGGATTAGGCCGCGCCTGGCCCGGTGAAAAGGGAAGCGGGTGCAAGTCCCGCACGATCTCGTCACCGTGATTCGAGAGAGCCCGCCTTAAGACCACTGGGAGACCGGGAAGGGAGGCAGGGCGCGTCTGATCGATCAGCCGGGAGACCTGCCTGCCGCAGTACGGGGAATCTGTGGGTAAACATGGATTCCGGGCCACGAGGCATTGGCTGTACGAAGAGTGAGATCGGTGGAATCTGCACCGGTCTGCTTGTGGTATATACTCCGCCTTGCGGCGGGGTTTCTTTTTTATAAAAAAGGAGGACAACATGAAAAAGACAGTAGCACTTCTCATGACACTGATGCTGGTCACAGCGACCGCGGCCGGCTGCGGATCCGGCTCTTCGGGAGCTCCGGCAGCGGCTGATACCGGGGCGACAGCGCAGACCGAGGCAGGGGAGGCCGGAAAGACTGGCGAGAGCGGTCAGGAAGGAACAACAGCCGAGAACGGCGCGCCTATTGCGGACGGTATGTATCAGGCGGAATTCAATACGGACGGCTCGATGTTTCATGTAAATGAGACCAAGGACGGCAAGGGCATCCTCATCGTGAGCGACGGCAAGATGACGATCCATGTCGTGATGCCTTCCAAGAATATTGTAAATCTTTACTGCGGTACGGCTGAGGACGCGCAGAAAGAAGGTGCGGAGCTCATTGAGCCTCTTACAGAAGAAGTGACTTACAGCGACGGTACAAGAGAGGAAGTGAACACTTTTGACATTCCCGTGCCGTATCTGGATAAGGAATTTGATGTAGCGCTGGTCGGGACCAAAGGGAAATGGTATGACCACAAGGTTATCGTATCGAATCCGGTCTCTCTCGATGAGGTGATTCCGGGAGATTCTCCGGAGACCGCGTCCGGGGAACCTGCTGCAGATGGTAAGAAGGCAGAGGACGGAGCTGATTCGGGAGCAGAAGCAAAACCTGCAAGCGAGGAGGACCTTGCGGCGGCAAAAGCAGTCGCTGATAAGATCGATGCGATCTATGTGCAGTCGTGGACAGAAGAGACTGACCAGATGTGTGCGGATGCCAAGGAAGCCTGGGATGCCCTGACAGACGACCAGAAAGCGCTTGTTGAGGGTGAATTCGCGGATCCGGACTATTTTGGCGCAGATACGGGGGATGCATCTGAGGACGATCCCCTTAACGGCAACGACATCGGCGAGAAGGAACTGCTTGTCGTGAGCTTCGGAACATCCTTCAATAACAGCCGCGCAGCGGATATCGGCGGAATCGAGAAGGCACTGCAGGAAGCATATCCTGACTGGTCGGTGAGAAGAGCCTTTACCGCTCAGATCATCCTTAACCACGTGCTGGCCAGAGATGGCGAAAAAATAGACAACGTAGAACAGGCATTAGAGCGCGCTGCGGCCAATGGCGTGAAGCAGCTGGTCATCCAGCCCACGCATCTGATGCATGGCGCGGAGTACGACGAACTTGCCAAAGCAGTGGAAGATTTCAGCAGCATGTTTGAGTCCGTGAAGATCGCGGAGCCCCTTTTGGGAGAAGTCGGAGCGGACGCAGCAGATGTCAATACTGACAAGGAAGCAGTCGCGAAGGCTGTCACAGAGGCGGCAGTCGCTGAGGCAGGATATGACAGCCTCGATGCGGCTAAGGAAGACGGCACTGCGTTTGTATTCCTGGGTCACGGAACATCTCACATGGCAAAGGTCACATACGACCAGATGCAGACGCAGATGGAACAGCTTGGCTATGAAAATGTCTTCATCGGAACCGTTGAGGGAGAGCCGGAAGACACTTCCTGCGAAGCAGTTATCGAAAAAGTGAAGGCAGCCGGCTACACCAAGGTTGTTCTCAGACCTCTTATGGTCGTGGCAGGCGATCACGCCAACAACGACATGGCAGGTGAAGAAGAGGATTCCTGGCTGAGCATGTTCAAAGCGGCCGGTTTCGAGAAGGTCGACACACAGATTGCGGGTATGGGCAGCATTCCGGCTGTTCAGCAGATCTATGTGGAGCACACCGGGGCGGCTGTAAAGTAAGTTCGTAATGTCGGGTGGCTGTTGGAAAGGCTTGTGGCAGCCGGCTTGATGCCGTAATCGAGCCCTTAGAGGTAGTTGTAGGGGCTCGATTTGGTCAGAAGCCTTGTGACAACCGTCCGGTTGCTGTAACTGAGCCCTTAGACATTACTGTAAGGGCTCAATTACAGCAGAAGCTAAATAATCAGGAGCATAAATGCAGAAAATGAGAGCGGCCCTGGGCGGCCTTCTATTGTTCATATGGATCATGGCGGCAGTGGGCTGCACCGGCCAAAAAACAGAGCAGACTGTTAATTCTGAAGAAACACAGTATTGCTGGGCAACTGTGACCTTGGAAGGCGGAAGCGGCAAGGCTTCTGTGGAATCGCCATGCCCTGTGCTGGAACGGTCAGGAGAATTGCTGACCGTAATTACTTGGAGTAGTTCTCACTATGACTTTATGGTCATAGATGGAGAGAAAATCCTGCCTGTGAACACAGAGGGGAATTCGAAATTCGAGGTTCCCCTGAAAAGTGTGGCAAGATCATCCGATACAAGCCAAACGGCATCTCTTCCGGAAGACTGCGAAATGCAAGTGCAGGCCGATACTACGGCCATGAGTACACCGCATCTGGTTGATTACACGTTGTCCTTCCGCTTTTTCGAGACGAAGAAGGAGGCTGAAAGTGCCGATGAAACTCGTGAAGAAGCGGACAGTACAGGCGAGACACAGCAAGAGGAAGACAGTACCGATGCGACTCAGGAAGAAGCTGCAGCAACTTCTGACATCAAAGAAGCCCCCGAACTCTCAGGCTTGCAGTATCTCTCGAAAGATGAGAATGAATACGCTAAGTGCTTCGCAATCTACCGCTATGAGAATGGATATGCAGTCCTTGCAGTGGATGACGGCCGGCGCTATCTGATTGTACCGGAAGGCGCAGAGATCCCGGAGAGAACGGCAGAAGACCTGATTATCCTTCACCAGCCGCTTGACCGAATCTATCTTGCCGCATCGGCAGTCATGTGCCAGTTCGACGAGATCGGTGCAGTAGGTAATGTAATCCTGTCCGGCCTCGAGAAAGATGGATGGTACATTGAAGCTGCCCGTGAAGCAATGGAAAAGGGGACTCTGGAATACGGCGGCAAGTACAGCGCACCGGATTATGAGAGAATTGTAGCCGCAGGCGTAAATCTTGCTGTTGAATCCACTATGATCCATCACACACCGAAGGTGCAGGAGAAACTGGAAAAGCTCGGGATTCCGGTCCTGATCGACCGATCCAGCTATGAGAGCGAGCCTCTCGGAAGAGCGGAATGGGTGAAGGTTTACGGGCTTTTGACAGGTCATGAAGAGGAAGCGGCGCGAGCTTTTGAGGAGCAGAAAAGCTATGTAGAAGAGCTCCGCGGGAACACAGAGGCAGCCTCAACGGACGCCTCCGGAAGTGACAGCGCTGCACCACAAAAGACTGTCGCCATCTTTTCGATCAATTCCACGCGGCAGGTCGTGACGAGAGGGGCGGGGGACTATTTTGGCAAAATGGTTGAGATCGCCGGAGGTACATTGAGCACGCCGGCGACGGATACAGGCAGAGCTACGCAGACCGTCAGCATGGAGTCCTTCTATGCGGTGGCGGAGCAGGCGGATATTCTGATCTACAATGCTTCGATCGAGGACGCGCCGGAAGATTTGCAGCAGATGTGTGCGAAGGACAGTATTTTGACACGGTTCCGTGCGGTCCGGGAGGGAAATGTTTGGTGCATGCGAAGTTCGCTTTACCAGAACGCAAGCAGGACCGGAGCGATCATCCGGGACCTGCACGCGATTGTGGCGGGGGAAGCGGACGAAGAGACGGAGTTTTTCTACAGGCTGAAGTGAGCGGCTTCTCGGAGCGCTTCGGCAGGGAGGTAAGTATGGCGCGTAATCTGATGATCCAGGGCACCATGTCCGGTGCGGGCAAAAGCATACTGACAGCGGGGATCCTGCGCGTACTGCGGCAGGACGGCTTTCGCGTGGCGCCTTTTAAGTCCCAGAATATGGCGCTCAACTCCTTCGTGACCCGGGACGGGCTTGAGATGGGGCGCGCGCAGGTAGTGCAGGCGGCAGCGGCAGGGATGGAGCCGTCTGCGGACATGAACCCGATCCTCCTAAAGCCTATGGGCGATGCGGTCTCCGAGGTGATCGTAAACGGCAGGCCGATCGGCAAGATGCGTGCTGCCGACTACTACCGGGTCAAAAAATCGCTGGTCCCGCAGATTCTCGAAGCCTATCACAGGCTTGAGG
>Ga0256405_10010088_pt1 | contig 12623 bp, 15 predicted proteins | sample RumenRJG_02DNA_FD_189096 | JGI IMG/M metagenome (GOLD analysis project Ga0256405, IMG submission 189096) | Bovine rumen microbial communities from Lethbridge, Alberta, Canada - RJG_02 | ecosystem: Host-associated > Mammals > Digestive system > Stomach > Rumen | place: Canada: Alberta...
CCACTTTTGCCTTGAACTTGGCGTCGTACTTTTTTCTTGTTTGCTTCATGGTGCAAAGTTATTGATTTTTAACTTAAGCACCTGTATTAAAATCCGGGAGTATTATACTACCACCCTTAAAGAAAAAAGGACATCCTGAACGAACCAGGGCTTCCAGCAACGAAAAGGCTCTGATAGTCTTTTCCATCAATGTCGGATCACTCACTTTGTTTATTCGGCAGGATTCAAGGATCCATTCCAAACTTCTGCTTTTCGGGTCAATCATAGCATTGTTGATTTTATTAGTTTCTCAATTTCTTCTTTCCTACCACGTCGTGCGGCGTAGCGTAGCAATGTCTTCTTACCTATGTGGTATACTTGGTCGGCGTTCTCAAAGATAGTATATAGTTCTGAACCTCGGGCAAACTCAAACTCGGGAGCGATGGTGATATCGACCAAAATTTTCTCTAGGGAGGCCGTGGTTACACCGTCCACGCGAATAATGGGAGCTTCCGAGATCAAATCCCTAACTAGGAGGGATGGAGTCCCTGAAGCATAAAGCCGGCACTCCTTTTCAGTAGGACGCAGAAGGACTGTCCGTTCTTCAACCAATTCTCTGACATCATCATAAACAGCCTCGGCAGCGCTGCGGTCCGTCTCCAGAATCAGGACATCAATACTGGGGACATGCTGCATGAATGAAGATACCGTCCTTGCCTGCCAGATACAGAACGCTGCATAAGGGTATCTCTCTTTGATACTAGAGAACAACGTCTTCATCTCTGTGCTTACAATAGGACTATACTTAGGTTTCACATCTGGGCATAGTCGGAACTGTCCGTATCCTATCCTCTCCAGCATTCCTGCCGCAACCATTTGACGCAGTTCGGTATCCATGCTCCGGACAGATCCGTTAGGATAGGCGGATTCAAACCAAGGCATAAATTCCTTCCTCACGAGGGTTCCCCCGTGAAATGCAGCATATTTCAATATAATATCAGCATTCGTCATACGTCACCAAAGATACGATAATTTTGGCAAAAAATCAAATTATTGCCAAAATCATCGTAATTCCCTGCTCCTAAAGCGAATCAGCTATTTTAAAGATTAAGGCCGGTGATGCTCACTTGCGGAATGTGAGGGCAATCCGCCTTATCCACTTCCGCCGTCAACACCTTCTTCTCCCCGGGAAGAAGGGAGATGTAGTTGTCTGACCAGAAGACAGGAAGCACTGCCTCGCCATCCGGGTCGTCCACTCGCGCACATAACATAAGCGCCGGAACGTCGCCCAGATTCTCGATGAGATAAGTGATACTCCAGCCGTCCGGCGTAGAATTCACTTCCCCACCTACGCGCAGTGTAGCCTTAGGATAGTCTTCCGGGACGCTGCCTTCGATATGGAAGTTTTCCGAAAGCAAGTCTTCTCCCGAGTATATGGCCAATTCCAAATAGCCCACGCCCTCGCACGGCTTTTCGAACGCAAATGCCTGCGACACGCTTCCTGATTTCACATTTATCACGGCTACCTGCTCGGATACTCCCCTTCCGCTTACGTCGAACCATTGCGCGCCTACCTTTACGTCATTCAGGTCGTGCAAGGTACGGTTCACCACCTCCACCTTTCCGTCGACATACTGCACGTGAACCGATTCGTTCGCTCTTTTACAAGCATAAAAGTCTGAAGCAGGCTCTCGGGAGACGGAAAGTTCGCCGTAATCGAAGTCTAGCGCCGGAGCCGAATTAGAATCGAGCAAGACGAAACCAAATTCGTCGGCATAGGACGAAAGCCTTCGCGCGTCCTCTTCAGTAGTAGCAAAAACATTAAAATTCAAATCTTTACAATACCGCGCAATGGACTTTAATTCCTTAGAGGACACCCTGTCGAACCTATCCAATCCGCCCGGTGCGCAAGTCCCGCGAAGGGGCGCGTATACTCCATTCACGAAAAGCGAATCGCCCGAAAATGCGACTTCCCTTACCGCGCTTCGGAAAAAGGTCTTGTCCGATTCGTCGTGCCCTGCATAAAGCTTCATCTCGACATCGTACAGGTGCTGCTCGCCAAGTGCATTGGTCCACCAAAGCCTCGGATTCTCCATCTCGAGGGTAGTGCTGAACACCTCGCTTTGTCCGGGGTTCAGGTAACGCGTCACCTCGAAGGGAATCCAGCCGTATTTGCCGCTTAGAACCACACGTTTACGCGATTTGGCGTGATTCGTAACCTCGGCGCCCACCTTTATGCGAGCCTCGGTAGTGTCCGGAAGGTTCAGCGTCGTTACGACGAAAGGCTCACCCAGAGATACGTTTCCCGTAAAGGAGAAATACACCTCAGAACAGAGGCCTGCCTTATCGGAATCGGCCTTCACCTTTATGGCCAATGCGTTCTTTCCCTTCACGATTCCGGTCACATCGAATCGGGCCCGATGCAGGGAATCCGGCACATTGCCCACGAATTGGCCATTAAGCCAAACCTGAGCCTCGCCATTAACCCCAGACAAATTAAGGAAAGTATGTTCCTTGATGGCTTGGGCCGGAACGGCGAACTCACATCTATACCAGAAATCACCGCGCACGAGATGATGTGGGATCGCCAGGAAATCCTCTTCTCCAGCCACAGGCTCAGCGCATTCCCCGGCCTCCACGAAAGCGGCCACCACAGTCGAAGGGAAACTAATATTCATCCAGTCGTAGTCGTCGAACTTTCTGGAAGACAATTTCTTTCCATCCTTCACGGTCATATAGGCCTCTGACTGAAGATGCCAGTTTTCATTACCAATATCGTAAACCGAAGCCTTGTTCGGGCTCAATGTAAATACCGCCAGAAGGGCGAAAAGAAATCCAATCATAAACTAATCTATATAAACGGCCTTACTTCTCCACTCCCGCCATCCTATTACGGCCGTCATCGTATATACCAAATATAAGGCCATCATCCAATATAGTCCCTGGCTCAGGCAAAGCAGCGTCGAGACTATGTCGGAGAATAACCATACTATCCAGTTTTCCAGATAGGTGCGAACCAGCCACACCGTACCCACTATGCCGCTCGCCCCGACTATCGCATCCACTGCCGGAGAGGCATCGCCGGTGAGTTTAAGCACATAATACAGGCCAATCCCGCTGACTACCATAGCCAACAGCGAAACTGCCAGGGTCTTTCTCGACATCTTACGCACGCGCATCTGCTCGTTTTCCACCTTCTGCGCATCCTTATTCCAAGCCACTATGCCCACGAATCCCATAATGAGATAATAGACATTCAGCCCCATCGACGCCCAGAGCCTCTGATGTGCGAAAACTATCACCGCAGCTATGCAACAGAGTATGTCCACCGGCCACATCCACCTGCTCTGCTTCACTTGCAAGAGCACATAGGCCAATCCGAATACGAGAGTCAGGCTTTCCAAGACGGAAAAGAACATACTACTTAAGATATGGAGTTATCACGGATTCCAATATCTTATAGGCCTTCATCGTAAGATGGCACTTATCCCTGGTATTTTCCGGAGCGAGAGAGCCGTCTCCGCTATCCAGTGCACCGTAATAATCGACGTACTGCACGCCGGCCTCGTCGCAATACTGCTTGAGCAGCGCATTGAAGGCACGTATCTTCTCCGTAGGATTTCCCAGTTCCGGTCTCCAAGCATATCCGGAGCAAGGGGTCACCGAGCACACGAGAGGCTCGATGCCGTTATATTTGGCCAATTCGCACATAGACACGATGTTCCCCACGGCAGTCTCGAGTTCTATAGGTCCTATATTCTGCGCGATATCGTTAGTACCACACATAATCGCCACATACTTAGGACGGAGATTTATGACGTCGACCCTAAAGCGGCACAAAAGCTGACAAGTAGTCATCCCGCTGACTCCCATAGGGATACCGTCTACCGATTTGAAGAATTCGTCGTCTATCCAGCCTTCGGTGATGCTATCTCCGTAGAAAACGACCTTCGGATGCTTGGAAAGAGTATCCCTAAGCGAAGCATACCTCTCGGTATGGGCCCAGTCGGCCGTGTGAGGATTAGCATTGGAAATGGACAATGACTGCGATGGGCGCACGCCTACTGTGCAAGAAGAGAAGCCCATAATAAAAACAAAGGATAAAAATAAAATAATACGATTTTTCATAACACAAATTTAGCCGATTTGATTATCTTTGCAAACTTTTCATTCGCAAAAACCCTTAATAATGTATAAAAACGAGAATTACCCTTCAAAAGTGCTTCAGAATGCGGTAGAAGCGATCAGTTCACTTCCGGGGGTGGGCTCTCGTAGCGCGTTGCGTTTTGCCCTGCACCTGCTCAAACAGGACGAGGGACAGATTCTAGCCCTATCGAAGGCCATCGCAAGCCTTTCTACGGACATTCACTACTGCCAGCAGTGTAATATGATTTCCGACGAGCAGACGTGCAGCATCTGTGCAGACAAGCACCGCGACAGGAACATCATCTGCGTAGTAGAGAGCGTACGCGACGTGATGAGTATCGAGAATACAGGCCAATACAACGGCCTCTATCACGTCCTCGGAGGCATCATCTCCCCTATTAACGGAGTGGCTCCCAGCGATTTGAGTATAGACTCCCTGCTTAAAAGGGTATCACCGCAGACTGAGGTGATATTGGCCCTGAGCGGAGATGTAGAAGGTGAAACCACATCGTTTTACCTATATAGAAAACTTGAGCCTACGGGCGCTAAGATAACGACACTGGCACGAGGCCTGGGATTCGGCGACGATTTGGAATACGCCGATTCGCTCACGCTCGGACGGAGTATAGTCTCGAGACAACCTTTCAAACCATAACGGACTGTGCAGTTAGTGGAAATCATACTTTTCGGCTTATCGGTATGTGCAGACTGCTTCGCCGTATCGTTATGTTCGTCCATTGGCCTTAAGAAACGCGACGCCGGCACCATCGTAAAAATCGCCCTGTGCTTTGCGATAATCCAGACGGCATTTCTGCTCGTAGGATGGGCTTGCGGTGATGTTTTGACCAGCCTCATAAACAAAGTGGCCAAATGGGAAGCATTGGCATTGCTGGTTTACGTGGGAGTCAGTATGATTTACAGTGCACTCTTCAGCAAAAAGAGCGAAAAGTCCGATTTGAACGGGCTGAAGAACATAGCATTGGCCGGAATAGCCACGAGTATGGACGCACTGGTGATCGGAGGCAGTCTGTCCCTGGCTGGCCAAGGATGGAGCCAAACGATTCCGCAAGCGGTTTCGGTTTTCATCTTCACTGCTCTGAGCGTGCTGGTGGGCATTTTGTGCGGAGGCAAATTGGCCCGAAAAGCCGGACGATGGGCAGAGTGTATCGGAGGCGTGGTGTTGATTGGGATAGGATTAAGTATTGTTTTATAAGGAGTTTTTTCTAAATTTGCAGGGATGATAAGGATTTTTCATAGAAGCGGAAATGAGATTTTACTCTCTAACAGACTGGAGGACCTGGCCACTCTGAACAAAGCGGACGTTCTCTGGATAGACCTTATCGACCCCAGCGGAGACGAAAAGCGTGCTGCTGAGGCATTTAACGACGCACAAATCCAGAGCCGCGCACAAGCGGAGGAGATCGAGAGTTCATCTCGCTTCCACGAGGCCGGCGGGATAATCTTTGCGAATACTAACTTCCTCTCACCTACCAGCACGGAGATGAGTATGGATGCGGTGTCTTTTATATTGGCTCCTAACACATTGACTACCCTGCGTGAGATTCCTATCCGCAGTTTCGACCTGCTTTCGAATAAGATTCAGGCGCGTCCGGAGCTTTACAAGAGCGGTTTTTCCATCTTCGTGGAGATAATGGACAAGCGTGTCGACCTCGATGCCGACATCGTGGAGCTTATCGCACAGGAGACTTCGCAGTTTAGCAAGAGAATTAACCAGATGGAAGACATTAACGAAGAGTTCCTTCTGGACATCAATCAGCTACAAGAGAACGCGATGATAGTCAGGGAGAATGTGGTGGACAAACAGAGAATCCTCGGAAACATCCTGAAGAGCGATTTGTTCCCGGATTCGCTGGATAAGAGATTTTCCATCATCCTCCAGGATATCACCTCCCTTATCAGCCACATAAACTTTAACTTCGAAAGACTCGAATACCTTCAGGATACCATCGTGGGTATCATCAACTTGGAGCAGAACAGGATTATGAAGATTTTCACTCTCCTGTCGCTGCTGCTTATGCCGGCCACCCTAATCGCAAGTTTCTACGGAATAAACGTACATCTTCCGTTCGAAGACGTTCCGCTGGCTTGGCTGGGTATACTAGGCCTGATGCTTGTGACCACAGCAGGCATAGTATTCTATTTCAAGAGGAAGAAACTGATGTAATTATCTTACTATCAGTTCCCCCACTTCGAATCCCCAACACCCGTCCGTAACTATCGGAATCTGACGTCCACAGGCGTTAGGCTGGTATTCAATATCGTCTATGAAGGTATGGCTATGCCCTCCTATTATCACGTCTACGTATTTCGTATGTTTCACGAGGTCTATGTCTTTCGAAAATCCGAGGTGTGAAAGGAGTATCACCAAATCGCATTTTTCCTGTTTTTTCAAATATTCGGCATAGCGGTTCGTCACATCCACGGATGATACTTGCACGAGACGCGACGAAATCTCATAGGCCACATTCGAGGCCAAGTCGGAAGTAAGGCCTATTACGCCTATTTTCTTTCCCGCCTTATGGAGTATGGCATAAGGAGTTACCTCTCCTTCAAGAGGAGTTCCCGCGAACTCGACATTAGCGCACACCACAGGACACTTTATCTGTTTGACTCTCGCTGCGAGGTCTTCGAGTCCATTGTCGAACTCGTGGTTTCCCAGGACGATGCAGTCGTAGCGGAGGGCATTGACGGCAGCCACTTCGAGTGCGCCTCCGAATTGGGTATAATACGAAGTACCCTGGTTGAAGTCTCCGGCGTGAAGCAAGAGCACATTATCTTCGCCACGGGCATTTCGCACGCTATCCACTATCGCGCCCCTTTCTATGATACCAGCTTTACCATACCTTTCGGTCTCGCGGACCGGCTCCAGATGGGAATGGGTATCGTTAAGGTGCAGAATGACCAACTTCGGAGAGCAAGATGCCAAGCTCGCCGCACAAAAAGCCATGGATATATACTTTAATGTCCTTTTCATTTTATCACTACTCTGTTATCCAAATGATACTCTAACGGAAGTCCCGCCTCGGAAAGAGCGTAAACCTTTTTCAAGATGCAGTCGCGAAGCAGCACTCCGGTGCGCACTACCTCCACGGCGCCTTCGCCTAGATGGATCTTATCTCCTCCGTTGAGGAGAAAATCTATGCTGCCTATGCCATACAACTTGTCGTCTCTGACTTCCTCGCCGCCGACCTTAAGGCTTTCCACCGTCTTCCCGTTTATCACGACCTCCACTCCGCCTACCGCTTGTAGTTTACGTGAGGCCATATCCTCGAAAATCCGGCGAAGCTGCTTTCCGTCGACCTGAACATAGACCAAATAGTTCTTGAACGGGAACATCGACATGATATCGTCCAAAAGAACATCGCCCTGAGGGATGTCACACCTTATACCGCCGAAGTTCATAATGCCCACATCGACCTTTCGCCCGGTGAGTTCCTCGACCCCTTCCATAATGCAGTCTACCGCGAAATTAGACAACTCGCTCTGCGGATAATGGCTGGACATAGCCTTCGGAGCGTGCGCGATGACCTGCTTGAGCGAAGCCATTTCCGGCTGTGCGTCTATTAGTATTCGGGCCAATTCGGGCGTAGCGCCCTCGCTGTAGACCCTACCAGACGGTGCATAGTACGTTCCGTCCTGCACATAGCCCATGGCCTCTCTAGTATTGTCGGCGGTAGCCGGTTTGACTCCGGTTCTATGAGCATCCACCTTTATAGCAGACCAACTGTATCCGGCGGAACACCCCACCACGACACAAAGTGCGCAAGAAAGTAGTCCTACGGCTTTCATTATTACTTTTGTTTTAACCATTTCCACAAATCCTTGAATGTAGTTTTCTTACCATACATAAGCACTCCCACCTTATAAATCTTCGCCGACAGATAGGCGCAAGCTATCGTCGTTACTACCAGAAGCCCTATCGAAAGGAGTATCTGCCATCCCGGCACGCCGAAAGGAATTCGTGCGAGCATCACTATAGGAGAGGTGAAGGGTATCATCGAGCCCCACAATGCCACGGCACTGTCCGGTGCGTTATAAGCGTAAAGTGCTATGAAATAAGCTATCATAAGCGGTATGGTTACCGGCATCTGAAGCTGGCTCGTATCATTTTCGTTATCCACGGCAGCTGAACCGATAGCCGCGAAAAGCGATGCGTATAGCAGGTAGCCGAGCACGAAGAATACTATGAAATAGAGTACCAATTGGCCTATGTTAAGCCCTGCAAGCGTACCCACGACGTCTCCCAACTCACTGTCGCTCTGGGAGAGCACTGCGGTCATGGCATCGAATTGGTTCGTTCCCTCAGGCAGTCCGGCCACTATGGATTGGGCGTCTACCGTGTCCATCATCTTCGGTGCGATGATTCCCATTCCGGCGCTCAGGAGCACGATGGAGAGGACGATCCAGAGGAAGAATTGGGTAAGAGCCACGAGTGCCACGCCAATTATCTTTCCGAACATAAGTTCAGTAGCTTTCACGCTGCTAATCAGCACTTCCACCACCTTGCTCGTCTTTTCTTCCACGACAGCCGTCATAACCATACTTCCGAACATCGTGATGAACAGGAAGATGAATATGCCCAGCACCATAGAGAGTATGGAGTTCACGCCGCTTTCGCTGACTTTCTCACCACCCTTTTCATCCAGCACGAAGGTGCGTATAGGGACGTCGGCCTTCACGCTATTCACTATCTCTTCCAATCCGTCTATGTCATAGGATCTTATGCGATAGTCTTCGAGGGCATCGTCGATGTATCGGCTCATAGTCGCCGTCACGCCCATCCCGACAGGCTTTACAGACGTGAACGATGCCTGAAGGTTCTTCTGCTCGTCGATCTTCGATATGCTGAGCACACCATCGAGTCCGAGATCTGCCAGTCTGGCCTTTACGGTGTCGAGAGGCTCGGACGACATGTCCTGAAAACTTATCTGTTCGCTATTCTTAAGATATGACATTACGATTCCGGATTCGTCGACTACGCCTACCGTCTTGGTCTTCTCCTTTACGTTCACCATCATCACACCCATTGCCACGCCGCATAGTGCGAGCAACACAGGGACTAAAAATGTAGTGAGAAGAAATGTCTTCTTTTTAACTCTCGTGGAGTATTCGCGGTTTATGATAACCCCTATCGTACGCAGATTCATAATTTACCTCCTTCGCTGACCAGTTTAATGAAAATGTCGTTCATTCTCGGAATCAACTCCCTGTAAGATACGATGTTTACGCCTTTCTGCAGGTAAGACTCGAGTGTAAGTGCACCATCGGTTTCCTTAGGCAGGATGCTGGTGTGAGTCCCCTGCTCGTCGATGTAGACGAGTTCTACCTCATTCTTTCCGAATTGTCTTCTTATTTCGTCTACCCCACCGGTGATGACCACGTGAGAATTATTTATAAGTGCCAGATTGTCACAAAGTTCCTCTACGCTTGACATATCGTGTGTAGAGAGAATGATAGTAGAACCCTCTTCCTTAAGGCGGAGGATTTCATGTCTGACTATTTCGGCATTGACCGGATCGAAGCCTGAAAACGGCTCATCCAGAATGAGTAGCTTAGGATTATGTACGACGGTGGTTATGAACTGAACTTTCTGGGCCATACCCTTCGATAGTTCTTCCACTTTCTTATTCCACCACTTCTGTATTCCGAAGCGAGTGAACCACTCCTTAAGCGATGCCTGCGCATCGGCCTTGCTCATACCTTTCAATTGGGCGAAATACATAGCCTGCTCACCCACCTTCATCTTACGATAAAGGCCTCTTTCCTCCGGCATATAGCCAATCCTTTCCACATCTGATTGTGTGATAGGCTTTCCCTGAAAGAGCACCTGTCCGCTTGTAGGGATAGTTATGCGGTTTATAATCCTTATCAGCGTGGTCTTTCCGGCGCCATTAGGTCCCAAAAGGCCGAAAATCTTCCCTTCAGGTATCTCCAGACTTACATTTTCCAGAGCCACCTTTTCGCCGAAGGACTTGCTGACATTCTTGATTTCAATTATTGCCATATTCCTTTTGTTTAAAAATCTCGTAAAAATAGCAATAATTTGCGACAAATAAGCGAAAATGTATAGGATATTACGCCAGCACGATTTTTGCAGTAGTTTAAGAGCTAACCCATTAAATTTCTATTTATTATGTATGACGACGATGTTACCCTAAGCAAGTACGTTTGCTCCGTTTGCGGCTATGTCTATGACCCGGAGAAAGGTGACCCTTCACAAGGCATCTACCCAGGAACCGCTTTTGAAGAACTCCCCGCTTCGTGGAAGTGTCCTAAATGCAAAGCCCCTAAAAGCGCCTTCACCCAAAAGGAAGAAGACTAGCGAGTCAGTAAATACACCCTGAGGGCAATGCCATCTTCGGCTACGATGGAGGGAATCATTTCGTCAGAAATGGAAAGGTCCGTCCGAAGGGTGTCTTTTGCTGCGAGCGATAACAAAAATACTTTGTTACAAGAAGTGGAAAAGCGTCATGAACAGGGAGTGTACATTACTAAAAAGCGCTGCGCCGAGCTCGATGAGGCGGCTCGCTTGCGCTTGAACTTTTGTGATTAGCTGTTTTCGTCCGGGCAAACGGGCCTTTCCCCGGATGAAATGACATTAAGACGCTTCCCATCCGGCCAAAGTGGCCTTTCACCGGATAAAACGACGTCGAGAAGCATCTCCTCCGGCAAGAACCACAATCCACCGGACGGGAAGCCATTGAGACTAGCTCATCAAAATCACTTTGGCAGCCAATGTGCCACAGGAAGCGTATACTGGCATCTCCCTGCCAAGGTGAGGCTAAAAAAGGCTCACTTTGGCAAGCCACCCTTAACAGAGTACGCTCTACGCCGTCCTCCCTGCCAAAGTGAATTGGAGGAAGCCTCCACAACATTTTGCGGAACTCCGGCGAGCCAGCAATACACCCTGAGGACAATGCCATCTTCGGCTACGATGGAGGGAACCATTTCGTCAGAAAGAAGGGTCCGTCCGAAGGCGAACTTTGCTGCGAGCAACAACCGCTTTGAAAAAGCGGAAGGATATTTGGGAAAATGGAATTTATTTTGTTAGTTTGCAAATGGATGTGAGTGCTTAAACGGCGCGATAACTTCAAGCTGCACCATCCAAATTGAGCCATAGAAAGAAAAATCTATGGCTCAATTCTTATATAAACTTCTTACGGTTTCACAGAAACCTTTTCCTTCCCACAAACTCTTCCAGTCCTACAAAACCCCTTTAGTTCTATAAAATCTTATCCAGTTGCGCGCGGAGTGCAGCCTCGCCGTCTATGACGGAGTTAATCTGTCCGTCAGTAATCAAGACGCTGTACGGGAGTGTGTTGACATTATAGAGAGTCACCGCAGGTGAAGCCACGCCACGGCCATCGCACACGTTAATCCACGGAAGTTTCTGATTTCTAACCACGGAAGCCCACAAAGACTTGTCCGCAGAAAGGCACACCGAATATATTTCGAATCCCCGCTTGTGATACTTGGCATACAAAGGCTTAAGGACATCGACGTTAAAGAGTTTCTGCTCCGCATCGGTGTCTGACCAGAAATGCACGAGAATAGCCTTACTCTTCAAGCCGGCGAGAGACACCTTCTGCGCATTCACATCAGGCATATTCAGCTCCGGGAACCCTGCCTCACGAGCCTGCGAAAGCGTAATGCTCATATTCAACTGATTTTCACGAGCCTTAGTCTCCTGCTCAAGAGCCTTTACGAAACGCGAATCCGGATAGACGGTTTTCAAGCTATCGCACACGTTTCTGAACAAAATGGCATCCGTAGCCTGACCGAAAACCGGCACGCCAGGAGTAAGCACCTGATAAAGAACAGGAACCACTGTCAAGGACTTGCTATTCTTCATCACATACTTGACCCGACTCCTATAATAAGAAAGATAGGTACTTACGGCAGTGCGGTCATCTTCCGACGAAGTCATCTCGTGCAAGAAAATGTTATAATCTCTCTCCACTTCGCACAGTTTTTCCGAACCCTCAGAGCCGCTGACGATGAAGTTACCCACGGTATCTGCCTTAACCATAGCCCTTTCGCCATTCTCCAGCAAGAGCGACGCCAGACGCGTGTCCCCATTATAGACATACACGAACTCCGGCTGCCCCTTGCTCACAGGGACACTATACTTGAACCTGCCGTTCTTATCGGTCTTCACCGAATCGAGCAGCTCGCTTGACGACACATTCAGTCTATACACGGCCAATTTAGTCTCCGGCGCGCCATCTACCGTCATATCAATCGACGCCTTAGGCGAGCAAGCAGCTGCGCACAATACGGCTAAAGACAATCCCCAAATCTTCTTCATACTATCTATGCCAATTTCTGAAATTCAGCCCACACTGCTGCCGCTATCTCAGCCTTACGCTCATCGCTAACCTCAGGACGCTGTTTCCTGAAATCCATATCGCCCTCGCTCTGCAAAGGAATAAGGTGAATGTGCGTATGCGGAACCTCCATACCCAAGACAGCCACGC
>Ga0256405_10010089_pt1 | contig 12620 bp, 10 predicted proteins | sample RumenRJG_02DNA_FD_189096 | JGI IMG/M metagenome (GOLD analysis project Ga0256405, IMG submission 189096) | Bovine rumen microbial communities from Lethbridge, Alberta, Canada - RJG_02 | ecosystem: Host-associated > Mammals > Digestive system > Stomach > Rumen | place: Canada: Alberta...
TGCTCGAAGAGGACCTTCGGGCCGTATGATTTAGAGATATTCTCTATCTGGAGATAACTGGGCATCAGCTACAGGTCAGTGTTGTCATAATCCTCAAACCACTCCCCGAGCTTCTGCCTGGCCATGATCTTCACCTCCGGAGTTACGTTCCTGGCCACGGAATACAAGGCCCACATCAACGCGGCGAGGTCATCGGTATAACCCACGGCAGGAAGGAAGTCCGGGATCAGGTCCGCCGGGAGGATAAGGTAACCCAGGGCACCGATGATCTTTGTCCTGTCAGCCCTTGGGGTCGCCGGGTTACGAAGGACATAGTACAGCTGCAGGGCCGCGTACACGATCTTGACTCCCGCCTTGCGGGCGAGTTTCTTGAGTTTTCCCCAGAACTGGTCGTCGGAGAAGTACTTCCGGTATTTGTCGTAATTATCCAATACTTGCATAGCGACCGTAAATATAGTAAAAATCATGCGGAATGATTATATTCGCGTATATGAGTTCCTTTCTCGCACCCCCTCCGCACAAGGAGATAATGACCGGCCCAGAGGTCGATTCGATCTACAAGAGGAAACGCTTGCAGGTCTTTTTGGGCATATTCATAGGCTACGCCGGATTCTATATCGTCCGGAAAAATTTCTCAATGGCGATTCCAGGACTGGAGGCTCTGGGCTTCAACACCGAGGAGCTGGCTATCGTCCTGTCTATGAACGCCATCGCTTATGGATTCTCCAAGTTCCTGATGGCCAGCATTTCCGACAGGAGTGACGCCCGTAAATTCCTGCCCCTGGGTCTTGTCATGGCAGCCCTCTCGATGGCTTTCATGATTGTTCCCGTCCAATGGCTCGGAGTCGAGCGGAAAGGCTGGGCTATCGCCCTGATGTCAGCGCTGAACTTCCTGGTCGGCTGGTTCAACGGGATGGGTTGGCCCCCTTGCGGCAGGGTTATGACCCATTGGTTCTCGATCAAGGAGAGAGGCACTTGGATGTCGGTCTGGAACTGCGCCCACAATGTCGGTGGCGCCCTTGTGGGGCCCATGGCCACCTACGGCGCGGTCTGGTTCGGATCCTGGTTTTACGGGGCCCATTCCGACCATTATTTCCTGATAGGATCATTCGTCTTCCCAGCGGCGGTGGCGATCCTGATAGCGATCATCGCTTATTGCATGATCCGCGACACGCCGCAGTCCCTCGGACTGCCTTCTATCGAGAAGTGGTCAGGCCACGCGGCCAAGCACTACTCCGAGAAGAGCGAGGAAGTGATTCCTGTCAAGGAAATATTCAAGACCGTCCTCTCAAATAAACTCCTATGGTACATCGCCTTCGCGAACGCGTTTGTCTATATGGTTCGTTACGGTTGCCTGGACTGGGCTCCCAAAATATTGACAGACAAAGGAATAGACATCACCAGCACGGGATGGGCGTACTTCGCCTACGAGTTTGCCGCGATCCCTGGCACCCTGTTCTGCGGCTGGCTCAGCGACAAGGTTTTCGGTGGGCGCAGGGCTCTCCCCACGATGCTGTTCATGGCATTGGTGGCGGTGGCTATATTCATTTATTGGCAAAACCTTGACAACCTGACGGTCATCATCGCGTGCCTTATCGCGATCGGTTTCTTCATCTACGGTCCCGTCATGCTGATCGGGGTCCAGGCCCTGGATCTCGCCCCGAAGAACGCTGCCGGGACAGCGGCCGGACTGACAGGTTTCCTTGGATACGTGCTTGGAACAGCGGTGCTGGCGAATATCCTCGTGGGATTCGTCATGAAGAGCGGAGGCCTCGACACGGTGTTCATCATGTTCATCTCCGCCTGCGTCATCTCTATCCTCCTGATGGGACTCACCTACAGGGCGGAGCAATACCTCTCCAGAAAGGATTAGTTGTCATTCTGAGGAGGCGAAGCCGACGAGGAATCTTCTGACATTCTGTCAGCGATTCGTCGTTGGCAGATTATTTGATATCTTTGCAGTCGTTTTTAAGGATAATGGCTATGAGCAAGAAGAAAAACACAGAAATAAAGGAAGAGAAAACCGAAAAGAAAGTAGAAAAGGAAGTTAAGAAGGAAGTCAAGAAGGAAGTCCCTCAGGATGAGGAGGTTCTGGAGAAACTGAAGAAAGAGAACGAGGAGCTGAAGGCGAGCGTTGCCAAGGAGAAAGACGACTACATCCGCCTGATGGCGGATTTCGAGAACTTCCGCAGGCATTCCGCCGAGGCCAAACTTGAACTGGTCAGTACAGCTTCCGCCGACATTATCAAAGGACTTCTTCCGGTTCTGGATGACTGCGAGAGAGCCATGAAAATGCTCAACGACGCAGACGACAAAGTCGCCGTTGAAGGTACTGAGCTGATATACAACAAACTTATGTCCTTCCTGAAGACAAAGGGGCTGGAGATGATCAAGGCCAAGGACGAGAAGTTCGACACGGACTTCCACGAGGCCGTGGCCCAGATGCCTGTAGCCGAGGAGGACAAGAAAGGCAAGGTGTTCGACGTGGTCCAGACCGGCTACACCCTGTCCGGGAAAGTGATCCGCTACGCCAAGGTCGTGGTCGGAATATAGGAGATTAAGAGAATATGACAGATAAAAGAGATTACTACGAGGTACTCGGAATCGGCAAGAACGCCACTGCCGACGAGATAAAGCTGGCCTACAGGAAGGCTGCCATGAAATGGCATCCCGACCGTTGGGTTGAAGGCACTGACGCTGAGAAAAAGACCGCCGAGGAAAAATTCAAGGAGGCCTCCGAGGCATATTCAGTGCTCAGCGATCCCGACAAGAAGGCCAAGTACGACCAGTTCGGCTTCGCCGGAGTTGACGGACAGGCGGGACCTGATTTCAGCGGCGGTTTCGGCAACCTTGAGGACATTTTGAGAGACCTGTTCGGAGGCGGCTTCGGCGGCTTTGGAGGAGGTTTCGGAGGATTCAGCGGCTTCGGTGGATCCGGCTCAAGCCGCACTCAGACCCGTGTTTATAAAGGACGGGACATCCGCACGAGAGTCCGCCTTACCCTCGAGGAAATAGCCAAAGGTGTTGAGAAAGAGATCACCATCGAGCGTAATCGTCCCTGCCCCGACTGTGGCGGGCGAGGAACCAAGAACCAATCCGACATAAAGACTTGCCCCACCTGCAAGGGCGTAGGACAGGTCCAACATGTGACCAGCACACTGTTCGGAAGGACAATGACATATTCAACCTGCCCCCAGTGCGGTGGTGAGGGGAAAATCGTCACTAATCCTTGCCGTACTTGCGGCGGAACCGGTCTGGTGCGTAAGAAAGAGACCGTCAAAGTCAAGATCCCGGCGGGAGTTGAGGACGGCATGCAGCTCACTATCCGCGGAGAGGGTCATGCGGCTCCCCACAACGGAGTCAACGGAGATCTCCTCGTGATTATCGAGGAAGTCGCCCACTCCAACCTCAAACGTGATGGCAACAACCTGTTCTACACCACAATGATCTCCGTAACAGATGCGATCCTGGGTACTGAGATCACTGTCCCCTGCCTCGACGGATCTTATAAGGTGAAAGTCGATCCCGGGACACAGTCCGGAGCGGTGGTCAGACTGCGCGGGAAAGGACTCCCTGCTGTCAGCGGCTACGGAAGCGGGACCGGCGACATGTACGTCAAGATCCTGGTGTGGATTCCAAAGAGACTCTCGAGCGACGAGAAGGCCGCGCTGCAAAACATGAGGGCCAGCAGGTCGTTCACGCCGGATCCGTCCAGGGAAGACAAAGCCGTTTTTGACAAGATCAAGGATATTTTTTAAAGATTTGGCGAAAAAAGTTTTGTGATTGCGAAAATATTAGTACTTTTGCAATCCGAAAAATTAAGGCAACCTCTTGCGGGTCGTTATCAGATGTGCGTAATGTTGCGATAAAAGTATTGAGAGATGGATTTAATGAAAATTGTTGAGCAATCTTTCGCTAACGAGAAAGTTGCTACCTATCCTAAGTTCAAGGCCGGTGACACCATCACCGTCACTTATAGGATCAAGGAAGGTGACAAGGAAAGGCTCCAGAACTTCAGGGGCGTTGTCATCCAGGAGAGGGGCGCTACCCCTACCACAAGGACGTTCACCGTACGCAAGGTTTCCGGTGGCATCGGTGTCGAGAGGATTTTCCCCTTCCAGTCACCGTTCATCGAGAACATCGAGCTGAACAAGGTCGGTAAGGTTCGCAGGGCTAGAATCTTCTACCTCCGCAACCTGTCCGGTAAGAAGGCCAGGATCAAGGAGCGCAAGTTCAACGCCGTAAAGAAAGAGGCCGCGGCCGAATAGAAAGATTGGTCCCCTAGCTCAACTGAATAGAGCATCTGACTACGGATCAGAAGGTTACAGGTTTGAATCCTGTGGGGATCACTACTTTGCGGAATTAGCTCAGTTGGTAGAGCATCAGCTTCCCAAGCTGAGGGTCGCGAGTTCGAATCTCGTATTCCGCTCGGAAACTAAAAGATAGCCGAAGTTCGGCTATCTTTTGGTTTACATAGAGCGGTACGATGGTTCGGCCGAGCGACCCTCATAGCCCCCGAGGGGCAGCCGCCTTCCAGGCGGCGGGGGTAACGTTGAAGGCGCGAGTTTGGCCGAGGCGCAGCCTCGGGTTCGAATCTCGTATTCCGCTCGCAGAAAAATCCAGCCACTATGGCTGGATTTTTTGCTTGCGGAATACTTCCGCAGCGTTTATACCGACCCAGTCCACAGTATGTGGATAATCTGCATTCTGAGCGAAGCGAAGAATATGCAAACCATGGGCAGAGCAAAGTGTCATCCAGTCCCCTGGAAGCCACATTCTCCCGCGAGCCCCCGCTTCGAAACAGGGGTCTACGCAACCGAATCGCCCATGTAACGCCATGCAAGGCATTTAACCCTGCCCTTGGTTTGTAAAACATCATCGCATTATCCATTTTAAAGACTGTGGCTCTTATCCTGGGCAACATCAGCGAAGGCTGTCCGGTCACCTCCTTCGCTCCACCCAAAAACTCAAGATAAAGGAGGGGCTCAAACGAGCATTGTTGTGCCTAAACAAAACATTGAGTTTTGGGTAAGCATGCTTTCAGGACGATACAAAAGGCCTTCCATAATTCGTATTGTAACAAACTGACAGTCAGACATTTCCATTAAATTAGACGGAAGACCCGGAGAAATAGCGGCCGGCCTTCCAGAACGTCCTGCGTAATCGATTAGTAATCAGATACTTGCAAAAAGATTACTGGAGGGTCTATTGACATCAGCCCCAAAGTCGGGGTAAAGCTTGTCCAGATGCCTTACAGTGCTACACATCCCGAAACCCCTACCAACAAAATTGGCTTCCTAATAATAAATAAAACAAAAATGTTTTATATTATAACATTTTTGTTAATACGCCACATTTCCCCTTAACATGGCCGCCGATAGGCTGCTTTTGGACCAGGATGAGAAACCAAAAGGAGACGGCCCAAGCCCCAGCTGAACGCTGAGTTAGGAATAATCAGTGACCTGCAATCAATAACCTCCGCCCAGATAGCCTTGTACCAGGCTTTGGGCGGAGGGATAGAATAATATCCTTAAGATATATCTTAAGCCTCAGGAATATCGTTTCCGGCAGGAACTGAGAACGGTGAGGGATTGGATGAGACAACCTTATAAGTGTCATCCTCTTCCTCAGGCTCGGGGATGTCATACATGGAAGGACGCTCCCCTGTGGTCAGCTGATTGAACTCACTTTCAGTGATCATCTTGCAGTTGCCATTGAAAGTAGCGTCAAGATCAACCTGGAGCCTCCTGATATGAAGGTCGCCAGTTACCACGCAAGTGTCCTTGAGACTGAGAGTGTCCTTCACATAGAAATTGCCCTCAATCTTGCCCCAGAAATCGCAGCTTGAGCAGACGATGTCGCCTTTGATGACGGCCTTCTCGCCAACCACAACCTTGGCCTGCGAGACTATCTTACCCTCGAAACTACCGTCTATCCTGATGTCGTTCGGAGAAGTGATCTCTCCTTTGATTGTCGAGCCCGCGGAGATTCGGCTCACGTCGTTGACTCCAACCGAGTCGCCGGACCTGTCGTAATTCGATGCCATATCTTTATTTATCATTTAATTATTAATATTCATAAACATTCTATACAAGACCGGCGCCATGGCAGTTCTTGTACTTTTTCCCTGAGCCGCAAGGGCAAGGATCATTCCTTCCTACCTTCTTCTCAACATGCACCGGAGCGTTGGCCTTCTGCTCACCGTTCGTCACGAGATCATTGCGGCGAGTCTGCATCTGGCTCATGTCGGTTCTGCGCCTCGGGGCCTGGGCCGGACGAGCCTCATTCTCATCCCTTAGAGGCACGAAAGCCCTCAGGAGGAATGAAAGCACATCCTTGTTAAGATCCTCCAGCATGGAGGCGAAGAGGTTGTAGCTCTCGAGTTTATAGACCACAAGAGGATCCTTCTGCTCGTAAGCGGCGTTCTGGACACTGGTACGGAGATCATCCATCTCCCTCAGATGCTGCTTCCAATGCTCATCGATCTGATAGAGGATTATGGTGCGGCTGAGCGCCTTTGCGATCTCCTTGCCCTGAGTGTTGTACGCTTTCTCAAGATTGACACTGAGGGTCAACATCTTCCGGCCGTCTGAGATCGGGATGGCGATGTTCTGGTACATGCTCCCCTGCTTCTCGAATATCTGCTTGATGAAAGGATAGACCTTTTCAGCCAGGGTATTCATCCTACGGTCATACACCTCCTGCATGTGCTTACAGAGGGCGTCCGCAATGTCTTCCTGCTTGGCTCCGGAGTAGAACGCCTCATCGAAACCGAGATCGATAGACATCTGACCCATCACATATTCCTCAAAAGCCTGATAAGACATACCCTCGGAACGACTGGCGATCAAGTCGGACGAGTCGATCATCATGTTCTGGACATCGATCTCGATCCTCTCACCGGAGAGCGCGTTGCGCCTGCGGGCATAAACCGCCTCCCTCTGGTAGTTCATCACGTCGTCATATTCAAGGAGTCTCTTACGGATTCCGAAGTTGTTCTCCTCGACCTTCTTCTGGGCATTCTCGATAGACTTGGAGAGCATCCCGTTGACAAGGGCCTCATCGTCCGCCATGCCGAGCTTATCAACCACTCCAGCGATCCTCTCAGACCCGAACAGGCGCATGAGCTTATCCTCAAGAGAGATGTAGAACTCAGAAGATCCCGGATCTCCCTGACGGCCCGCGCGGCCTCGCAGCTGACGATCCACTCGGCGGCTGTCGTGGCGTTCTGTACCGATGATGGCGAGACCACCGGCTTCCTTGACCTCAGGAGCCAGCTTGATATCGGTTCCACGGCCAGCCATGTTGGTGGCGATGGTGACATTGCCCTTCTGACCGGCCTGGGCGACAATCTCCGCCTCCCTGGCGTGCTCCTTCGCGTTCAGGACATTATGCTTGATTCCGCGGATACGGAGCATACGGCTGAGGAGCTCTGAAGTCTCCACGTCCGTCGTACCCACGAGGACTGGTCTCCCCTTCTCGGTCAGCTCCTGGATCTTATTGATGACAGCCTGGTACTTGGCTTTCTTGGTCTTATAGATGAGGTCATCCTGGTCGTCCCTGATAACAGGGCGGTTGGTCGGAATCACAACCACGTCCAACTTGTAGATGGACCAGAACTCTCCTGCCTCCGTCTCAGCCGTACCGGTCATACCGGCCAGCTTGTGGTACATCCTGAAGTAGTTCTGGAGGGTGATGGTGGCGAAGGTCTGCGTCGCGGCCTCGACCTTCACGTTTTCCTTGGCCTCGACAGCCTGGTGGAGACCGTCGCTCCAGCGGCGTCCCTCCATGATACGGCCTGTCTGCTCATCAACGATCTTGACCTTGTTGTCGATGACGACATAGTCAACATCCTTCTGGAACATGGCGTAAGCCTTCAGGAGCTGGATCATGGCATGGACCCTCTCGCTCTTGAGGGAATATTCCTCCATGAGCTTGTCCTGGGCCTCCTGCTTCTGCTCCGGAGTCAGGCTCTCATCCTTCTTGATGTCGGCGATCTTGCTGCCCATGTCGGGAAGGACGAAGAAATCCGGATCAGAGACCGAATTCGCCAAGGCGTCGTGACCCTTGTCGGTCATATCGACTGAGTGCTGCTGCTCGCTGATCACGAAATAAAGCTCGTCGGTCACGATGTGCATCTGGCTCTCATTGTCCTGGAGGTAGAAGTTCTCCGCTTTCTGCATGAGGGCCTTCATTCCCTGCTCACTAAGGAACTTGATGAGTGGCTGATACTTAGGCAAACCCTTGTAAGCCCGGAACAAGAGCATTCCTCCCTCGTCCATCTTGCCTGCGGCGATAGCTTTCTTGGCGTCGTTGAGGACCTGGTTGACAAGGACGCGCTGCTTCTGGTACAGGCTCTCGACATAAGGCCTGTACTCGATGTACTGCTCGTCATCCTCGGCCTTGGCGACAGGTCCGGATATGATCAAAGGGGTACGGGCGTCGTCGATCAACACGGAGTCAACCTCATCGACGATGGCGTAATGGTGCTTCCGCTGCACGAGGTCGTTCATATTGACGGCCATATTGTCCCTCAGGTAGTCGAAACCGAACTCGTTGTTGGTACCGAAGGTGATGTCGCAGTTATATGCTCTCTTACGGGCGTCACTGTTGGGCTCGTGCTTGTCGATGCAGTCCACGGACAGGCCATGGAACATGTACAGGGGACCCATCCACTCGGAGTCTCGCTTGGAGAGGTAGTCGTTGACAGTCACGACGTGGACTCCCTTGCCTGCCAGGGCGTTCAGGAACACCGGGAGAGTCGCCACGAGGGTCTTTCCCTCACCGGTGGCCATCTCGGCGATGCAGCCCATCTGCTCCTTGTTGGACTTAACCCTTCCGTTCAGGACGATACCTCCGATCAGCTGGACGTCGTAATGGACCATGTCCCAGGTGATCTCGTTTCCTCCTGCCATCCAATGGTTTTGATAAATCGCCTTGTCGCCCTCGATCGTGACGAAGTCGTGGTTGATACTGAGATCCTTGTCGAACTGGGTAGCCTCAACCACTATGGTCTCGTTCTCCTTGAACCTGCGGGCGGTGGACTTCATGATAGCGAAGGCCTCAGGGAGAATCTCTTCCAAAGTCTTCTCGATCTCCTCATCCTCTTCCTTGACCAATTTGTCAGATTCGGTGGCGAGCTGTTCCTTCTCGGAGACAGGAATATCCTCCCCGAGCTTGACCTTGATTTCCTCTATCCTTTTCTCAAAAGGGGCCTCGCACTCGCGGAGTTTCTCCCTCAGCGCCTGGGACTTTGCCCTCAACTCGTCGTTAGACAGGGCGTCTATCGCGGGATAAGCCGCCAGGACCTTGTCCAGGACAGGTCTTATCAACTTCATGTCACGATCGGACTTGGAGCCGAATATTTTTCTTAATATGCCTGATACAGCCATAAAATAATTATCTCTGATTATCCTACAAATATAGCGATAATCAGAGACAATAACAATACCAGATTCTTCACTGGCGTTCAGAATGACATTTTGTCATCTAGAACAGGAACCCGACGCCGAGCTTAAGCTGGCTGCGGTGGATCTTGAGCACCCCGCTTGTGAGGTTGCCACCGTTGCGGTTCAGAAGACCATAGTCATACCTGACAGAGAACCTGACTGCGTCCATCACGTCGAAAGCCACACCACCACCGATGAGCACATCGAAACGTCCGTACTTGGTGTAGTCTTTGAGTTCCCCGCTGTAGATGTCATATTCAATGCTGGTGTTCTTCTCCTTGATCCTGGAGGTAAGTCCCAGGTCAAGGGTGGGCCCGGCGAAGACGACAAACCTCATGTCGTCGCTCATGGCGAACTTCAGATTGAAGTCGAGAGGGACCTCAAGATAGGTCTCTGTGAAAGAGATGTCGTCGTAACCGTAGATATCGACCTTACTCTTGGTAAAGTAACCGAAGCGGACACCGGGGGCGAAATCAAGGGTCTGATCAAGGACCGGAATCGCGTACGACACTCCGAGAGTGCCTCCGAACAGGTCCGCGTTTGCCTTATAACCCAATGCGTTGAAATTCGTGTTGCTCATGCCGAATCCGGCCTCAACATTGATGTTCTGAGCGTTTGAATTGGTCCCGAAAAGGATAGCCGCAGCCACGAACATCGTACTTAACAATCTTTTCATCTTATTAATTTTTAATAGATTATGATTCGCATAAAACAGTAGCAACCGTATTCTCTTCCAAAATCAAGCCAAAGAAAGATCTTTGATCATCGCGACGAAGGCCGGCCAGGAATGTGATTCGATAAACTTAGCCCTCGCCTCAGGAGAGATATTCCCATCCTCCTTTAAAAGAGAGACCATCTCCGTCTCTGACTGATAAACCGAACAGACCCCCTCTTCCGCCAGATCCAGGAAAGCGCCGACGGCCGGACCGACCGGATCACCTCCCATAGCCACAGTGTCAATAAGGACACCTGAGCTTGAGACGCTTCCGGGCAGATACGGAAACACTACCCTGCGGCTTCCGGACACCAGATCCGCAAGCTCATCGAACCCGGCGACGCGATTCTCGAAGACAAAACGTGTCGCTGAGGGTTCCGAGATGGCTGACTGGATCCTGGAGGCAAGCTCGGGATCCTTGCACTTCCCCACGATCCTGACATCCAGTCCGGCGTCCCTGACAGCCATCGAGGACACGAACTCCAAAACTCCTTTATACGGAAGGATATTCCCCCAGATCAGGACGTTATCTTCCTTATGGACAGGATGTTCCAGCGAGTGTTCAGGGACAACCACCGGGTGACAGACATAGGAAACCTTGCCGGGGTCGCCGCCCTTCGCCGCGACGATCTCCCGAGCCAAAGCCGCCGCCTCAGCGGAATGCGAGATCACAGCCTTAGAGATCATCAACTGCGCGCCGGTAAGGGACTTTGACATCCAATTCTCCCCCTTGTGTGGCTTGGGATTATGGAAAATGAATATGATCTCCTTACCCCTAAGCCTCATTATCCGCAATGCCAGCATCGCGAGAAGATACTGGGCGAAAGCCAATTTCTGGAAAGCGACTGTCTCAACAAAACTGAGCAGGAAAACATCAGCCTTCATGGAATTACGCAACAGAGCCAATCCCTGAGCCAAGCATGGTTTGTTATCGGCCTCCAGAACATCGAAATAAGCCGACAACTCTTTTTTGAGAATCGGAAAATACCGGTTGGAATAGCCATCCTTGCGATTAGCCGAAGGGGCGACGTATATCCTTTTCTTTCTCATCGCCTGAAAAGTCTTTTAAGGAAGTAGGTGAACCTTGCCACCGCTATCTGCCAAGAGGGCGTGCCGATGTAGGTCCGGTAGTAGTAGCACTCGCTCCGGAACTTCATCATCCGGATCCTGTACTTGTCGTAGTACTTCCGGGTAGTAGTTCCATGTTCATGAACCACAGCGACTTCCGGATAATAATAAACTCCCTTGCCAACTTTCTTCAACCTCTCGGAGAGTATCATTTCCTCCGAATACAGGAAGGTGTTGGGATCCATCCCGCCGCATGCCTTCCAGTCTTCTGTCTTGACCATGAAGAAGGAGCCCGAGACGCGGTAGTGATAGCCTTCGGCGGCCTTTTCGGCATAGTCCTCATCAAATGCCGCGGCCTTGCCTCGCTTGGACATGAACAGGTTCGACCAGTAGAGGGAGACGTGGCGCTTCCAAAATGGGATGAACGGCTCTGGACTCTGAAGCCGGCCATCCAACCCGACGACCTTCGGGCCTAAGACCCCTGCTTCCGGAAGGGAAAGAAGCTTGGCCGCCATTTTGTCAACAACGTCGTCAGAAGACAATGAAATGTCATTGTTGGCGAAAAGAAGCACGTCAGGATCAAATTGATTAATAGCGACTTCCGCTCCGAGATTATTACCCTTCGCGAAGCCAAGGTTCTCTTTAGACGGAACCACGAAGACATGCTGCAGTGGCCATCCTTTGAAAGCCTCAAGGAGGGTGTCCCGGCTTTCTTCAGTGCTTCCGTTATCCACGATCACGACGGCGTTATCGCAAGAGACCTTAGACAACTCTTTCTTGACGAACTCGATTGTCTTGTCCTCGCTTCGGTAGTTTATGACGATTATTCCGACCATCCTGCCTTATCTTAAGAATATGCTGGAGAGCAATTTCCGTACAGACCACCTGGCCTTTAACGGAAGCCTGCGAACTCCTTTTGTGCCTGTAACCATCAAAGTACTAGGGTGCTTGCGCACGTCTAGCAAAGGAGTATTCCTTGAGTTTACTCCCTGGCCAAGAAGAAGTTCCGGGAATATACCCTCCTTCCAATACACCGGCATCAGCGAGAGCTGGTCCCTCGTTGAAAATGACATATATTCGTTCCACCAGCCTTCCGAGACCTTGACCACGGAGGGATCGTTGTGGCGCCTGAGTATCAGATTGTTCTCAAACAAGCCGAATTGTCTCGGGAAACCTTCCGACTCAAGGTGGCGGAGCTGACGCATGGCGACAAGAAGGCCTATACGAGTGTCCTTATAACATTGGGCGATTTCCTCATAGACACATTGCCTGTACGGATGCGGCACCTGGGCTATCACTGTCCCTGAAGCTATCTTGCTTTCGACTGCGTCATAAAAAGCCTTGTCCACGACAGTGATGTTGGCGTCCATCCAGAGGCTTATCTCATA
>Ga0256405_10010092_pt1 | contig 12619 bp, 11 predicted proteins | sample RumenRJG_02DNA_FD_189096 | JGI IMG/M metagenome (GOLD analysis project Ga0256405, IMG submission 189096) | Bovine rumen microbial communities from Lethbridge, Alberta, Canada - RJG_02 | ecosystem: Host-associated > Mammals > Digestive system > Stomach > Rumen | place: Canada: Alberta...
CGTCGGCGTATTTATGCGTGTGGGAGAGGAACTCGGCCAGGAGAGCCTTCCACGGGAAAGGGTCGTCCACGCTCTTCACCTTATCCTTGATAGCCGCCTCGGCGTAGGCCGGGCGCTTGGCGCAGATGGCCAGCACAGAGTCCGACTGGGCGTTAGTGTCCTTGTCGAGCCACTCCAGGCCTGCGTCGATCGCCTTCGAGGTCTCGCCCAGCTTGTCGAAAGCGTACATCTTGAAGCGGTAAGGCTCGGCGTATTCCCTGTCAAGCTTCTGGCATTTGTCCAGGAGATCCAGAGCCTCGCGGTACTCGTGGCGGTCCACCATCGTCCTCGCCAGTCCGACCATGGCTCCGGCGTCGGCCTCGTTCTCGGACAGCATGTGCCTGTAAACGGCGTCGGCACCGTCAAGGTCCTTGTTCAGATAAAGCGCCTGGGCGTAGTCAAAGGATATGCTCTGGAGGTTCTCCTTATTATCCTTCTGGGCAAGGGCGTAAGCCGTTCCCATTGACTCAGCCGCCTTCGGGCGGTCGCCCATGTCACTGTAAAGGTGGCCTTTCCACCAGTGGAGCGTGGAGTTGGCGATCTCCGACTTCTTGGGCTTATTGACCTTAAGGGCGTGGTTGATGTCCGCCATGGCGTCGCTGTAGGCCTCCTTGCGGCGGTAAAGGCGAACGCGAAGGAGAAGGGCCTGGACATTGTCCGGGGTCTCCTGGAGCTGCTTGTCCACAAGGTCGAGCGCCTTGGCGTCGTCCCTCTCCTGGTCAAGGGCCTCCCAGGCCCGCTGGAGGTTGTAGTCATTGCCGGATTTGCCGGCGCCGGTCTTGGCGGTTCCCTGGGCGAAAGCCTGGCCGCAGGTCAGGGTCAGCAGAAGCGCTGACAGAATGGTAAAAATTCTTCTCATTGCGTGAAAGTGTTTAATATTTGTCGTTTGTCAGTTAATGTCGGTTTCGGGAAAAGGTAATCAACCGAATATGGCTCCGAAGAGCCAGATGACCAAAGCGATACCCAGACCCCAGAGGAAGAGTTCGAATAGGACATGGCCACATCCGACGGCTCCCATTATGGCGCCCTGAGCGGCACCCTCACCTCTGTTTCCATCCTCACTGGAGAGAAATCCGATTACGCCACCGATCGCGGCGACTACTAAAATGATGATTAACCAAGTTGGCATAGCGTGAAAGTGTTAAATAGTGTAAATTTTACACAAAGATAGACATTCTTTTTATATCATCAAGTATTTTGAGTAAATTTTACGCAATTGTTTATTATTGCAGAAATAATATAACTTTGCTCTGTAGTTCGAAAAGAATAGCTATCTTTGTGTAAGTCAAACACAAATAATGGCAACGAAAGGTCAATACACTTATGAATATCCGCATCCGGCAGTGACTGCGGACAGTGTTGTATTTGGATATGATGGCAAGGAATTAAAGGTACTCCTCATTAAGCGCGGAGCTGAGAAAGAGGCCAGCACGACCGCATATGTCGGCGAATGGGCACTGCCCGGTGGCTTCCTGGACGTAGAGAAGGACAAGACTGTTGCCCATACTGCCGCCCGGGAGCTGAAAGAAGAAACCGGTCTCAAACTTTCTGTCAAGGATTTCAAGGAAGTGGGAACCTTTAGCGACATCAAAAGGGATCCACGCGAGCGCGTAATCACCATAGCCCATTACGCTATTGTAAAATTGTCCGAGGTCCAAGCCGATACGGATGCAGACAAGGCTGAGTGGTTCGTACTGTCGGATGTCCCTTCCCTCGCATTCGATCACGACAAGATTCTTCGTGATGCGTTTTATCGCCTTAAGCAGGACATTCATTTCCAACCTGTAGGCTTTGAACTTCTACCTGATGTTTTCACTTTGCCTCAGTTGCAGAATCTATACGAGTCAATCCTTGAAGTAAAGTTTGACCGCCGTAACTTCGCCAACAAAATGAAGCATTTTGGAATGTTATCCGAAGTAGAGGATGATACGCCTCGCCATGGGACACGTACCCCCATCAAATACCGCTTTGATAAGGAGAATTACGATCGTCTGAAAGCAAAGGGTTTCCAATTGGAGTTTTAAGATGCCGAAAGATAATACATACGATGTCTTTATAAGTTACCGCCGCCAGGGCGGTGCCGTTAAAGCTGAACTCACGAAAGACGAGCTAGTAAAGCGCGGTTTTCGTGAATCACGTATGTTTCTTGACACCCGGAGTCTTACATCCGGAAATTATCTCAAAACCATCCTTGATGCAATTGCCAGTTCCCATAATATCGTAGTTATCGTCACCAAAGACTGTTTCAAGAACCTACCTACGGATAGTACCTGGGTTAGGGAGATTGAATATGCTATCGAGCTTCACAAGAATATTGTCCCCATCTACTTCGACGGCATCACCGGATTAAAGGCTGACGAAATCCCGTCCTGCATTCAGCGCCTTGCTTTCGAAAATGCCGTGCAGTATGTTCATCAATATGCGGATGCCAGCTTCGATCGTCTTGCGTCACGTTTATCCAAGGAGCCTATCGCTCTCCCAAAATGGAGTAAGTGGCTAATCGGTGCAGTCGCCGCCGGCGGTTTGGCTGCTGGTGGCTACACTGCCATTGATAACGCTGCCGACTTGAAGCCGGGCGAAGTCTTTGTTGTCAACTCCTCCAGCTCCAGGAGCTATCACAATGATAGGAACTGCGCTACTCTGAAGAATGCTAAGCATCGCATTACGAAAGTTCCAGAGGAAGAGGCCATCCGAGACGGAAAGAAGCCTTGCAAGAAATGCTATAACGAATAGCGGCCATCCTTTAGAAGGGTTGGCCGCTATTCTTTTTTTAGCTTTGGTTGTTGATAAAAGCCGTTGGGTTCTCTTGGGCTTTCTTAAGTTCTTCTTCCCTCCATTGCTTTATAGCCACTTCAAGAACTTCAGACTGAATGTTCGCTATCTTCGCGAGCAGTGCTTTGTTGTTCTTAATCTCAATTAGCTCTTTCTCCTGATTTGTCTTCGTAGAGATGGAGATGGCTGCATTGAGTTCGTTTGTCGTTTCGGCTACTACTTGGTCAGCATAGGCTTTCTTCTTGATAGCCTCAGCGCGTAACAAATCATCATAGGGGCCAGCGGCCACCATCATCTTAAAGAATGTTGGAGCAATCTCAATGATGATAAACATCAGCATAATGAAGAGCGATACCATACGTACTGATTCATTCTCCTTCTTAATGTTAGAGAACGCCTCATACCGAACACAGAAACCTTTATTTTCACCAAGTTCATCACTCTTTGTTCTTGTCTCTTCTAAGTTCTTGTTCAAACGTCGAATATCTTCTTGGAGATCCTTCATGCGATCAGAGTACAAAGCATTCCAATCAGCGAGTGCTCTTTCACAATCTCTTTTTCTGTCAGCTTTAGCTCTCCAGTGAGGGCCACGTCCGGCAACACCGCTCGCGGCATTGCCATCTTCTTCTTCCTTAAGTTCTTCCGAAGCGATGTTAAATTTATCTTGTAGATCCCGTTGCTGTGCTTGTAAAGATGCTAGTTCCGCTTTATCCTCATCAAGAGTTTTAAGTGTATATACATCTTCTCCCATCAACTCCGTAGTACGCTTCCTGTTATCCTTAGCTATCTGAGATTCAATGCGATCCTCAAAAATCTTGAGTTCCAGAGGAGTAGAAATAACAATACCTAAAAAAACAGCTATTATTATACGAGGTAAACCGGCGAGCAATTCATATCCACTGATGGTATGTTTTCCATCAGAGTACATTGTATTGACAATGAACCTATCGAGGTTAAAGATGAGGAGTCCCCAGAACAGTCCAAATGCAAACGCCAGAGGGATGCTATTAAAAATAGTAAAAAAAGCATAGCCGCCAGAAAGAGCTGCCATCAAGCCAGTAAAGAGGATAAGACCTCCCTGCCCAGCATATTTCGCATACTCTGTCGGGCACTGGCGAACCTGTTTTTTGTTGACGCCGGCGCATAGCCAAAGGAATTCGTTAAGAAGGCCACCCCATTTTATGGTTTCCTGACCTGTTGTTGAAGGCTCTTTCATCTATCTGATTTCGTTATATGATTAACAAGATTAGTAATTCCCTGATTGGTAATTCTGAACAGATTACCAATCATGGTTGAGACCTTATCAGTGAACTGCATAAACCCTTTATATACTTCAACTTTCGGAGGGATCACTGAAATGTCTCCTAAAAATGTATTTAAAGAGGTGTTAGGTTTTACATCCGGAAGATTGATCTTGACTCGTGATACTAAAGGTTTAATGTCAATTCTAGAAGGACGAATAGTTAAATTGCTTCTATACTCAGCCTCGTATTTCGGAACACGCAAACCTTTTATTGACGGGAAAGGAAGTGCCCTGACTGTAAACTTCTGGGTAAACTCTTTGAAATGGTCCTTGGCTCGAATCTCAAATACTTTATCAGCACTGATCTCAACTTCCATAGACCCCACTTCCGGCTGTTTCCCGTATCCGACAATCTCAACGGACACCATATCTGAGCAGTCCCAGGATATGTTGATGGGAACAGAACGGAAGGTATACTCCCGTTCGGCTTGGAAGGAATTGATTTTCCCTCTGTTATAGGCCTTGACTTGAACAGTCTCCTCTTTTGTACTTCCAAATTCGGATGTAAGCACGAAAGTGAAGTCAGTAGTTGCGGTAGGGTTGACTGTAACACTTCCCGAAAGGTTAACATCGCCTACGCCGTTAATGCTCACCTTGGCAGCTCCAGACGAAATCCATTTTAAAGTACATTCCTCTCCGGTTGCAACAAAGGCAGGCGCGGAGATCTTTATCGACATTAGATACGATTCGATTGGTTTCAAATCGTTAATATCCTTAGCCGCCAGATACTCCTTAAGGATAGTCAGGCATTGGTCTATCTCTGGATTCTTCAACGCAGTCAACTCTCCGTAAACCTTCGAAGACTCAAATGAGTAGAAGTCAGAAGCAGAGAAAAGGAGTCCCTCCGAATCTTCCACGTTATATGATGTGACGAAGTCGGGCTTTTCAGAAATCCCTAAAAGACTGGTATAGATTACCAGTTCAGAGAAATAGTCAAGCTTCTCGGAAGAGAAACGATTCTTTTTCCGCGCAGGGTGCTGATAATCAATAAGTCCCGTAATAATATCTGGAAACTCATTGCCCATGGCAGGAACATACATGGAGTCATAATCGACCAAGTAAAGTTGGCCGGTTTCAGACACCAGAATATTACCGTGTTGCAAGTCCCCGTGGGCTATCTTTTTCCCATGGAGACTCGTTATCATCTTTATAAAGGATTGGGCAAGATCCTTTATTTTCCCTTTCTCTTGATAATTGGCGCAGATGTAGTTCTTAAGGTTTTTCCCATCCGCCCATTTCATTTTAGTGATGGGCAGGGACTCTCCTTTAACCAAAAGTCCTTTTTCAGTATACTCAAATGAGCAAAAGAACGGTAACTGGGCATCGTGTATAGCATCGCTTATCAACGAGTAACGCTTCTTGGAATCCTCGACTGGCACATGCCAGCAACGGAAAGCCCATTTTTCGCCATTGACAACACTCGGAATAACAACAGTGTATCCACCTGTATACGTAAGCAGACGCCCCCTTGAATCCTTCAAGAACTGAGCGTCCTTGAAAAACTCATCTTGGATGAGGGCCTTGCTTTGTATGCTGGCCTTAATGTCCGAAATGTCTATCATAAAGGCTACCAGCGCTTAGAGATGGAATCAGCCGCACTTTTGAAATCCTCAGAAGTCTGAACTTTCTTGCGGTATCCATTGTCTTCCCATTTCTTGGAAAGATCCTTCAAAAGTTCTTCCTTGGGGTCGACAACGGACTGCTCCAATGGTTTAAGTTCGGTGATAGTTTCCTTCCGTAGGAATTCCCTAATCTGGTCAGACAAAAGCTTAAGTTCAGGGTCGCTATCCAGTTTCGAGAAGATGGCGGAAGTCCCCTTAGAAGAAATGTCCTCCGAGGAGAATAGCATTGTTTCCGTGTCCTCAAGGTTTAACTCTCTCCAAAGGCCAGGATGCTTGGCAAGAGCAAGAATACTTGTGTAAATCACAAGCTCCGAGAAGTAATCGATAGTCTCATTGAGAGAGCGATTCTTCCACCTTGCCGGATGCTGATACCCAGCCAACCCCTTAATGTCATCTGTGAAACCATCCAGCGCGGGTGCGTACATGGAATCATAATCAACTAAGACCAGACTCCCATCATCTCTAACCATGATGTTACCATGCTGCAGGTCGCCATGTGCAAGATGATATTTGTGAAGGTCGGAAACCATATCTTTGAACCTGTCGGCCAGTTTTCTCAGAGCAGAAGAATCGTTGATATGATCCGAGATATAGCCTTTTAGGGTTTTGGCATTAACCCAATCCATAACAACAATTGCCTGTAACCCCTGGGCGGTCATAAGCCCGTCAGGGATATAATCAAAACCTACGAAATATGGCAATTGCGAGGCGTGGATAGCTTCAGATATGAGTTTGGTACGTCTCTGAATATCGGCGATGTTGACATGCCAACACCGTACTGCATACTTCTTGCTCGCGGTTTCGTAGGGGAAAACCACACAGAAACCACCAGAATACTTGATTTGTCGTCCGTTCTTCTTCACAGGGCTCCCGCCGGCAAGCATGCTGGCTTTCACCATCTGCGGAGTATTTATGGATGCAGAATATTCAGAAATTGTCGATACTGGCATAGCGCTACTTCTTAAAGTAATCCTTGATGGCGTCGATTAAATCACGACAAAGTGAAAATGTTCTTTTCTCAAGCCCTCCCTTCCCTTTCTTGTATTTCTTCACAGACGCTTTTACGGCCGTTTCCAAATGATTCTTGAACTGAGGGTCATTCAATTGAGAAAGCTTAATCTGAACATCTTCTTCCTCCGAATCAACCTCATGAGATACTTCTTTATCAGGGTCAGGAGCCACCGGGGGTACTTCACTAACGCTTGTTTCAAAACTCACTTCGGCGGTAACTACCTCGTTGGCTATCAATTCATCGATTGAATCAATGCACCCCTCAATTAGATTTAACTCATCCGACTTGTCCTGCTTTATAATAACCAATGTACTATCATCGTTGTGCATGCCCAGATCCCGCCATTCTGCCACCACTGTTTCAAACTCCTCATGGGAATTCACCCCGCTTAGCCGATCTACGAGAACAGATTCGTTCCCAGTCCCTTTGTTTTTCAACAGGAAATCGGAAAAAGGGTCTGAAACAAGGAGAATTATATCTCCAGACATCAATTTACCGGTTTCAGTCTTAAGAGTACCTTTCCCTATCTTCTTGGGATTACTATCGTAGAAATCCGGATAACTATCAAAGGCCTCTACATCCTCCGACGTGATTAGTTTTTCAATATGGCTCTCACGAACAAGGATAAAACAACTATCACCAAGAACGTCACAAGCCCATTCATCATTGTTAAAGCGAACGCCTACGATTGTAGCCCCAGCAGAAAGACCTCGTGCAATTGAACCTTTGGCGCGCCAAGGATTCCGACCAGCCTTTTCTTCATCATCAAGGAAACTGTTGACCTTGTCATACCAGAGTGGAGATAGTTCTCTAACAGATTCCAGATTGGGAACCCAATCAGCAGCAGAAGTGTATTTTTCAGCAAGGATCTGAGCCCAATACTTTTGAAAAATAGACTGGCTCATACCATCGGACACCGCGATAGATTTAGTGTCGGGGTTGACACTAAACCTATCTTGGCAATCCTTAAAACGTTCTGCCTTCTTATGGGTTATGAAAGCGCTAACGAGCATCTTTAAATATCTCTTTGACCCTTGCTCGAACCAAAGTCAATCAGGCTGATAAGTTGTACACCATCTGCCTCAAAGATGCAACCCCTGGAACCATCCTTAACAGGAAGCTCTCGGGCCTGTGCAATTGCTTTATAAGCATCCGGAACAACGCTGGAAATCTTGAAGAGAAACTTGGACTCATCACTGGTGCATTCTTCAAGCGAGTTGGGGAACACCTGGTTACGGCCTGCAGCGCGAATGAGAGCGTTGAAGATAAGGACATTACCATCCGCAACGGAGAGATTCATTATGCTCTGAGCAACGGCTATTGTCTCTTCCATGCATTCGGACACTTCTTTGCCATCATAAAAAGGAACACCATCGGAGATGTTAATAATTACAGGAGCGGGATTATTGGGTTTATCCTGCATCCATTTCTCGATGATGGCCTTAGCCATTTCGAAAGCGCCCTTCATATTAGTTGCACCATCTTCCTTGATTGGCTCGACCCAAATAGGCATAGGATAATCCACCTCGATGATACCACCAGCACCATCAGACTCTTTCTTCTTCAGTGTTTCAATGCGAAGAGGATTAGCATCCAGTTCTTTCAGGTAACCAGAGTTAAGCTCTTTGACATCGTGGTTGTAGCCGATAATCGAGATGAAACAACGATTCTTGGGGCTTTCACCGTCAAAGTTCTTCTGGATGATAGTGTCAATAACTCGATTTACCGCTTTTGCGGCAAACACAGTCTTAGAGTCGTTGCCATCATACTTAGAAAGCATTGAACCTGACTGGTCCATCAGAATGATGAGTAATCCGGGAGTTGCTGAACTCCATTGCATTTCGTAGGGCTTCATAATTGTTACTATTTAATGTTATTACATATATCCATTTATGTCGATTATGCCGAAAGTCACACTACCATTTTTTGCTGATCTTATCTACGTCTACCTGTGTCTGCGACTTGGTGGACGGTTCAGATGACTTTGGCGTCTGATTATTCTCAACCTTAGGGGGACGCTTAATATCAGGCACTGATTTCAGGATATGATAGATTAGGAAACCAGCAACAATAACGTCAACAACAATCCAAATTGATCTTCCTAGTCCGATTTTCATCAGAGGTTGGAACACAATCAAAAGGCAAAGAAATATGATTGCGTTGGTCTTATCTCCGCTCTTGTAGTAATTGTAAGCAAGGAAAGCGAAACCGAAGGAAACAAGGGTTCGCATCGCTTGATAGAACCCGTAATCCGCGTCAATCAGGCACAGCAAAAGAAGGGCAGCAATAATACCCTTGACGATTGTTGTAGTGTTATTCTTAAGTGTCATAGAATCCAATAATTAACAAATATAATAAAAGTACGTCAAATTTGGGTTAACAGAGTTTAAGAAACTGCATGTTTAAACGAGGATTACGGTCTGGATGATGTCTACCGGTACTTGTACGAGAGGACCTTCCAGAACTCCGCTGGGAGGTAAACATTCGGGAGGCTATAGGCTCTTGCAAACAATGGAGCGATGTCCTCATCTCTCCATCTGGCAATGCCGCATCCGATACGGGTCACGAGGAAAGTCAGGTCCGGATGGCTATCGGCAAACATGATGAATTCATCGACTTCGCGGGCAATGACAGCAAGCGAGCCCGTCATCGTAGGGATTGCATAACTCCTTCCCTGAAGGCCACATCCCTGGCCATAGACGGCACCGAACTTTTCAAGGGCAATCCTGGCAGCGCCTCCGTCATGGTGTCCCATTTCATTGCTGCCGAACACAAAGATTTGGCCCTCCTGGAGGTCATCAATCCAATTTGGGGTCGCCCTGGTCAGCGCCTGCTTCTCGGCGAAGAAATCCTCTTCAAAGTCGATGGCTTCGCCATACAGTTTCTGCCGGCGGACCTTCTTGTAGTACTCTCTGCTGCTGGACCGCATCTTGTTCCACATCATAGCAGAGCCCTGGACAGAAGCCTGGAAATCCATTGTGCTGCGAATACCAAGGCCGCTTGCAGTCTGCTCGGAATCCTGATTCGCACCGATGTATGTAAAGACCCAGCCCTGTGTGGTCAGGGATTCCACCAGTTCCTTGATCATCTCCGCAGAATAGATATGCGAACTGTTCTCAAATCCATCAGTAATCACGGTAACAAGAACGTGGTCGCCCTCTTTGACAAGTTCTTTCAGCGCAGTAATAGAAAGCCCCATCGCATCATATAGCGGAGTTCCACCATACGGTTGATACTGATCTGGAGTAATGTCATTTACCGATTCAATCTTTTCAGAGTCGATAATTGTCCTGACGAAAGGCCTTCTGGCTCCAGTGTCAAAAGTGACAAAGGATATCATCTGATGATCATCCGGATTCTCCTGCTGGGCGGCACGGATAGTCTGGAGCGTCTCATTCGCGCCACTCAAAGCCTGCTCTCGGATAGATGACATTGATCCGCTTTCATCAAGAATAATAAGGTTATAAATGCGAGTTTCACCCTCTTCGCGAGGATATTTATCTGAGAACTGGAAGCCGTGATTCTTCTCTTCCTTTGCTTCAGCTTTTGTTTCAGTCCCTTTCTTAGAGAAACCCAAGTAGTCCAAGAAGTTCATACTCAACATTGGTGTTATTTATATATCTGCGTTAATTTCACGCAAAGATAATACTTTTTTGAGATCGCACAATATATTAGCGTAAATTTTACACAAGGTTAGTATGATTGCAGAGAATAAACTAAGACGTATGAGAAAAACTACAATTAAGAAGGAACATTAAATCTTCAATCAAGAACCGGCATTCAAGATGAGGTTCCCCTCCAGCCTTTACCCTCCTGACCCAAGTTCTTTCGCAAGAAAAGGATAATGGTCTCCAGCCGGAAACAAATATCACTCACAATCGGGGTCTCGCAGACAATTTAACGGCATAAAATGCCTTATAATTTTCTACGAAAGGGTATTTTTATGCGTTCGTAGAAAATTATATCACACTTTCAGGAAAACCTTCTTCTTGTAGAGGAACCAGAGGAGGAGCCAGGAGACGGCGAAATAACCATAGGTCCGGGTTGTGATGATTTGTAAAGTGCCAATAAAAGATCCTTCACTTCGTTCAGGATGACAAGGGAATGACCAGGGTGACAAAGGGAATGCAAAGGATGACAAGGGAATGCCCAGAATGACAAGGTAATGCCCAGAATGACAAAGGGGCTTGTATGACGCTCGGTGGGGACTGCACTCAAAATAGTGCAATTTTTTAAAAATTCTGCACAATTTTCAGTGCAAATTACTATATTTGTCCCAAAATATGACCCGCATGGAACAGCTATACAATACCTTCCGTCTTAAGCTCTCCCTGACTCCGATGGAATACGTCAGGGAATTCCACGACAAAATAAACTGGTCCAACCGCCTCATTTGCATAATGGGAGAGAAGGGCGTTGGCAAATCCACCTTGCTCCTCCAACACATCAAGCAGTTCGACAACCTGGAGGAAACCCTCTATGTAACGGCCGATAACATTTACTTCTCCGGCCACACACTCTACGATCTGGCGCAGTCTTTTTTCAGAACGGGAGGAAAGCGGCTCTATATCGATGAAATCCACAAATACAAGCCCTGGTCAACGGAAATAAAGAACATATACGACGACATCCCACTCCTGCAGGTAGTCTATTCCGGCAGCTCACTCCTAGCTCTTCAGAAGGGGAACAAGGCCGACCTAAGCCGCCGGGCAATCCCGTACACGATGCCTGGTCTGTCCTTCCGCGAGTACCTCAACATCCGTAACGGCTGGTTCTTAAAACCCTCCTCACTGGACGACATCCTACATGGACGCATCGACTTCCCTTACGGAGAGCATCGGCCACTTGTTTACTACAAAGACTACTGCAAGACCGGTTTTTATCCCTATTTTCAGGAGAGTGACGCCCCCATCCGTTTGGAAAATGCCGTCCTCAGCACTGTTGAAAATGACATCCCCGCTTATGCGGAAATGACAGTCGCCTCTGCTGTCAAGCTGAAGAAACTGATGTATATCCTTTCCAAAAGCGTCCCTTACAAGCCCAGCAACGACAAGCTAGGCCGCGATCTAGGCATCAGCCGCAATAATGTACCCGACTATATTGAGTACCTCACCAAATCAGGGCTTTTCAACTCGCTCCACGAGCCAGGGCATAGCGATAACCTACTCTCCAAGGTAGAGAAACTCTATCTCGGCAACAGTAACATCGCTCTCGCTCTTTCCGAAGACGGCTTCATCGACTCCGGCAATATGCGTGAAACCAACTTTCTGGCTTGGACTTCACAGACCCATAAAGTCACATCTTCCAAGATTTCCGATTTCGAGATTGACGGCATCACCTTCGAAGTCGGAGGAAAGAACAAAAAAGGAAAACAAATAAAGGAAGCGGAAGTCGGATACCTTGTGAAAGACGATCTTGAATTCGCCGTCGGTCACTCCATTCCCATCTGGATGTTCGGCTTCATTTATTGACGATATTGCCGTAGAAAACTATCTCACACCTTCAGGAAAACCTTCTTCTTGTAGAGGAACCAGAGGAAGAGCCAGGAGACGGCGAAGTAACCTATGGCGAGGATGAGTTTTCCGACGGGCTCGGGGCAGAGGCCGGCGAGGCCGCCGAGGAAAAAGTCGCTGACGTTTCGGAACGGGATGATCCGCTGGGCCATGTAAATGGTGATCGAATTGAGTCCCACGACCTCGAAGAACTTCGTCCAACCTTTCCATCCCTTCACATCGATCAAATAATAGAACAAGGCGAAAAGGCCAAGCGAATATGCCCCGACCACAAGTACGAAGGTGCTGGACCACAGCATCTTGTTGATCGGGAAATCAAGGCTCCAGATAAGCCCGACAACCAGCATGGCAACGGCGG
>Ga0256405_10010093_pt1 | contig 12618 bp, 9 predicted proteins | sample RumenRJG_02DNA_FD_189096 | JGI IMG/M metagenome (GOLD analysis project Ga0256405, IMG submission 189096) | Bovine rumen microbial communities from Lethbridge, Alberta, Canada - RJG_02 | ecosystem: Host-associated > Mammals > Digestive system > Stomach > Rumen | place: Canada: Alberta | collected...
TCGCCAACTGATGCAGGATTTCTTCAAGGCTAAGCGGTAGCCAACCGCGACAGCAGTTCCAGCAACACCTTCCAGATATCATCGATCGTGGACAGTTCGATGCGCTCGCTCGTGGAATGCGGTTCTAAGATACGTGGTCCGATGCTGGCGATCTGGATGCCAGGATAGGTCTGTACGAAGTAGCCCGCCTCCAGTACGAAGTGCATCGCCACCATCCGTGGGCGCCAGCCCAGCACGTCGTTGAAGGTATCGGAGGTGAGTTGCAGGAAGGCCGACTGCTGATCCTCCTGCCAGGCAGGGGCCATCATCACGCGCTGCGAACTGAAGCCGTTCGATTGGAACACCGCTGCGATGTCGTCGGCCAGTTTCTCCAGATCGGCATCGATGAAACTACGGCTGTGTGTGCTGACGAAGAGGCGATCGTCGCGCGTCTCCACCACACCGATATTATTCGAGGTCTCCACCGTTCCTGCCATCTTCTCACTCATCTTGATCATCCCCTGCGGCGTTGCCTTCAGACTTGTCAGCAGGGCGTCGAAAGCCTCTGGATCAATGATCGTATCTTGCGGCTGACAGGGTTTGATGCTACAGTGCATGTTGGGATCATTGGGACCATAGACCTCCTGCATCCATTTGTTCATCACCGTCTCCTGCAGCTTCACAAACACCGCTGCCTCAGCAGGGGCACAGATCAGCAGGTCGGCAGACGACGCAATCGACGCATTCGCCTCACCGACTTTGATATCTGCCACACAGAGATCATAGACGCGCTTGATGGCCTGCAAGAGATTCCGCACCGCCACCGTCGCACTGATGCGCCCCTTGTTGATATCCACGCCTGAATGACCACCCAAGCCACCTTCAAACCTGACATGGAACCACTGATAATCAGCGGGAGCAGCCACGCGTGTCATCGGCCGTTCATGGAACTGCAGACAGGCGCCTGCGGCACCTGTGGTGATCGTATCGTAGTCCTCTGAATCCAGGTTGATCACCTTCCGTCCGTGCAGGAAGTCTGGTTTGAGTTGCGAGGCCCCTGACATACCGTCCTCCTCATTCGTGGTGGTGATCACCTCCAGTGGACCATGTACGATGTCAGGATCCTCCAGGACGGCGAGCGCCATCGACAGACCGATGCCATTGTCGGCACCCAGAGAGGTGCCGCGCGCCTTCATCCATCCGTCTTCCGTATAGGCCTCGATGGGTGTCGTCAGCGGATCGGCCATGCCCACACAGACCATATCCATGTGGTTCAACAGTACGATCGGCTCTGCCTGCTCATACCCTTTGGCGGCAGGCTTGCGGATCACGACACAGTTGGCGGCATCCCGTTCATAGTCCAGATGCAAACGCTCAGCAAACTGACACAGAAAGTCAGCCACGCGTTCTTCATGGTGTGAAGGACGTGGAATCGCGTTCAGCTGTTTGAAGATGCTGAACACGCGGTCGGTAGATGGTCTTTTCTTCATGGGCATCGGTTTTTATCTATCACAACAGGTGCAAATATAAGGAATTTTCCTGAAACCTCCAAAGTTTTTATCAAAATTATATAGATATTTGGTCGTTTGAAACAAAAAACGTACTTTTGCAGCATCAAACCATTAAGAAATGAAAACGAGATTATTGATACTCCTCACTGCGCTGCTGACCTGCGGCTTAGTGAGTGCTGCGCCTGCCCAAACACAAGGTGGGCGTAAGAAAGTGGCAGTTGTGCTGAGCGGCGGCGGTGCCAAGGGTATGGCACATATCGGTGTGCTGAAAGTTTTGGAGAAAGCCGGCATCCCCATCGACATCATCACAGGTACCTCGATGGGTAGTATCGTAGGCGGTCTCTACGCCATCGGCTACAATGCCCACTCGCTCGACTCCGTGGCACGTGCCCAGGACTGGAACTACGTGATCAGCGACCGTGACAACCTGCGCAACCAGAACCTCAGTGACCTGGAGAAACAATACACCTATGCCATCTCCACCAATATCTTCAGCGGCAAGCACAACGTGCAGGCAGGCGGACTCATCAAGGGTAAGAACCTCGCCCAGCTGTTTGAGAAACTCTGTGTGGGCTATACCGACTCACTCGACTTCTCACGCGACCTGCCCATCCCCTTTGCCTGTGTGGCCACCGATATCGTCAGTTATACGGAGTATGACTTCCACAGCGGCAAACTGCCACAGGCCATGCGTGCCTCAATGGCGATCCCTGCCGTCTTCTCCCCTGTCAGGATCGACAGTCTGGTGCTCGTCGACGGCGGCATGCGCAACAACTACCCCGTGGATATCGCCAAACAGATGGGCGCCGACATCGTGATCGGCGTGTCCGTCCATGACCACCCCATGACGGCCGATGACAACTGGGACACCAAGGGCGTACTCGCCCAGATCCTCGATGTGAACACCAAGAACAAGTTCGAGGAGAACAAGGCGCTGACCGATCTGTTCATGTATGTGGATCCCGACGGCTACGGCGCTGCCAGTTTCTCTGCCGCCGCCATCGACACGTTGATCCGTCGCGGTGAAGAGGAAGCCATGCGCCACTGGGACGAACTGATCACCCTGAAACAGCGCATCGGCATCGACGCGTCGTTCCGTCCGAGAATCCTCCACCCCCAGAATCCTGCCATCATGACCGACAAACAGCGCGTCGTAGGCTATGAGTTCGTGAACATGACGCCGAAGGACGAGCGTTTCCTGCGGCAGAAGTTCCACCTCGCCAAACTCGACAGCATCACCGCTGCCAAGGAACAGGAGATCACAACCTCCATGCGTATCGACCTGTTCTACCAGACGGCAGAGTGTCATCTGGTACCTCAGGACTCCGGCTATGTGGTACGGCTGACAGCCGGCAAAGAGAAAACCAGCCGTCTCCATGTGGGCTTCCGCTTCGATACCGAGGAGTATGCAGCCCTGCAGGCCGGCCTATCCATCCCCCTGAAGACCTCCACGCCTATCAATACGGAGATCACCGCCCGACTGGGTAAGCGCCTGATGGCAGCCGCCGACCTCACCATCCACCCACGCAGTTTCACACGGCCTACGGTCAGCCTCTCCTTCCGACGCAACGACCTGGACGTCTATGTCAACGGCGACCGTTCCTACAACATCCTCTATAACCAGACGCAGGCGGCGTTCACGCCCATCAATTTCAACTGGCGCTCCTTCAATCTGCAGTTAGGCATACGATGGGACTACATGCACTACAGCAGTAACCTGAATTCGGATAGCACGGGTATATCGCCGATCAAGAACGAGCACTTCTTCAGTTACCGTGCCCGCATCACCTACAACAACGAAGACAACTGGATCTTCCCCACCCGAGGCGCCCGTTTCAATGCAGGCTATGTCTATCTGACCACTGACTTCGCCCGACTGGAAGAATATTCACCCGTCGGCACCTATCTGGGTAAGAAGACCGGCTTGAGCATCGTCAATGCCGACTGGCGCATCTCGATCCCCTTCGGTGCCCGTCTGACGATCCAGCCGATGTTCTATGGCCGTCTGCTCTTCGGCTCCGTCGTGCCCCATATCTTCAGCAACACCATCGGCGGTGACTGGTTCGGCCATTACATGGAACAGCAGATGCCCTTTGCCGGTGTCGGCTGTATGGAATATGTAGAGAACCAGTTTGTGGCAGCCCAGATCCAGGCCCAGCAGCGTATGGGAAAGAACCACTACATCCTGCTGCGCGTCGCCTGTGCTCAACAGTCCGATAAGTTGAATACGCTGCTCGACAGGCGCACGTTGATTGGCGTACAGGGTGCCTACTACTACAACACGATGTTCGGTCCGCTCGGTGCCACCTTAGGCTACAGCAACCGCACGAAGGAGGTGTATTTCTACATCAACCTCGGTTACGAATTCTAAACCGTCACATCCAGTCGGGTTACGACCAGGAGTGTGTGGGTAACAGAATCGCCCCCGTTAAGCTGTGCTTAGCGGGGGCGATTCTTTATGATGAGATTGGATCAAAAAGGAATGATACGGTCTCGCTAAACTCCTCGATGACAAGTTGTAGGTTTGGATTGTCCATACGTGAGATAATGGCCAGGAAATTCATTTGCCCGTCCATTTTACCTTCTGCGGTCTTGATGAAATACTTCTCCCTTTGCTCATAATTGTTAAACCATCTAATAAACAACCTGTTTCTGAAAGCCTGCTTCCCATCGCCAGTTTCAGCAAGATAGAGCATAGCCTCTTCACCGTTTACTTCGAAAAACTCTTCTATAATTGCAAAGATAGTGAGACGTAATTTCGGATCAAGGGGCGATTGCCGATGTTGTGGATTATTAATTCCAAACTCATAAGCTCCACTTGGGATTATATCTACATTTTCTTGTAGGCTGATAATGAATTCAAGTCCACTGTCAGTCTTAAACACATAAGAATTAGAGGCATGAGGGTTTTGTTTTACCTGATACGGTGCCTGTAAATTGATGTTTGATAATCTAAGTTCTTTCATAGGATTAAGGTTAAACAGGGATTCCTCAATAATTGAAGAATCCCTGTTGATTCAACAATTCTATTTGTTTTGTACTTTCTTCGAGCCATTCTTTCTTTCGGCGCATTGTTTCCCTGAAAGCGGCTCTTACCTCCTCACGGGTTCTTTTCTTCTTCGTTGTTTCCATATAGACTAAAGTTTAAATGTTAAAACCGATGCAAAGATAGAAATTTTATCTGAAACCTCCAAACTTTCCTATCATTATTTATTCTTACCCAAATAGAATCGCCCCCGCAAAGCCGATGCTTAGCGGGGGCGGTGAGTATTGTTAAGTTTGAAACTTAATCGTTCTCTTCAAGACCAGAGTAGCGTACGCCCTCCAGACGGTAGATGGTGCCAGGATCATCGCTGAACTCTACATCAATTGAGATGTAGTCAGCAGGTGAACCGTTGTTCTGCACGCCACCATTCTTGATGATCTTACCGTTGGTGATGTTAACGGTAATTTCATCACCACGCTGGTTCTGTGCAGAAGCAGCACTGATTGTCAGACTATTAACATCACCAGTAGCCTTCACCTTGAAATTCCAGAAGTTCTTGGAGTCATCAACCCAGATCTCATTAGGATTGTTGGCAGAGGTGCTGTATGTCATAATCTGGAAGCGACCCAATCCATAAGGATCCTCTGTGACAGAGCCGTCGCCATTAACCACATTAGCCTGTACGTACCATACACCAGCCAGACTCTCTGTAGCTGTACCGCCAATATCTTCCTTCTGACAGCTTGTGAAAGCCATGCAGAGGAGCATTGTAGCCAAATATAATACTTTCTTCATAATCGGTTACTTTTTATGTAAAATAATATGGAATGTCATTTTGCTATCATTATAGATAGCATCCCATGTAATAGTCTCAGTCGCAGGATCATAAACACCATTCAAGAAGGCATTTAGAGTATCACCCCATGGAGTATTGCTAGAGTTAAGACAAATCACTTTATTGTCTGCTGTCAGCTGCATTTGACCAACGATAGCATAAGCTGTTCCATATCCTGCTCGCTGATCGTACCATCCACCGAACAAATCGGAAAACTTAAAGATACCAGGAGCCAGTTTAGAAATCTTGAGAGCATATGCACCACCCATAGCTACCTCTGCTCCATTATAAACACGGTAAGAGTTGGGGTCCACGTCCCATGTGCCACTCAGATCAGTGGTAATTTTGGGATCACATACTGCCACGGTACGGCTTTCTGACCATGTATAGCCGTCAGGGCTTGTAGCCGAATAGGTGATAGGATAAAGACCTGCAACATTAATGTTGATCTTGTCAGCTCCCGTAATAACGAGGTTTGAAGTATAATCTTTACCTTGATAAAGTGCAGTACAGCCAGGATCTACAAACTCTTCTCCAAGGGGCGACACATAGAAAGCATCACCTTGGACGAAAATCTGGGGATAATCAATTATCTTTGAAAGACCCTCAGAGTCCTTGCTACAGCTTACCATCGCGAGTGCGATGAAAGCAAAAAGCATTTTATGTAATATATTCTTTTTCATTTTTATACTATATTTCGTTTTTGACATTCTGATTACTGAGCCCAGAAGATTGGGGACGTATAGCCAGGGAATGCAGGCGTTTTACTGTTACGGGCAGAAGAGCTCTCAGCATACGGCCAGCGCTGCAGCAACTGATTATCACCCACAGGACCGAACACCTTAATAGGTGTGTAAAGCGTACCAGCCTTATACTTTTCAGGCTTATAAGAGCTGTCATCCGTCTCATTATACATATCGCTACCCTTCACTTCACCGAAGGTAGGATACTTCAGACGACGAATCTCACAATAGCCCTCGAAGGGGTTCACACCTGCCAAAGCAATCCACTTGGCAATACCGATAGACTTCTGATAGTTGCTCTGGTCGTAAGGATAAACCCTCAGGAAATCATTAGCTCCTGTAGCCTTAGCTGAAGCAAACGAAGCCTCGACAGCTGCTTTGTAGTGACTCTCAGCCTGAGTAGCATTGCCTGTACGTGCATAATACTCAGCGATGAAGAACTCGGTCTCAGACTTAGTAATCATATAGACAGGCATGTCATAGCTGGCAACAGGACGGCACCAGTAAGTTGACTTGTAAGCCTTTGATGTAGAGAAGTTGCTACCAGAGATACCACCTACATACTGACCGTCACTGTTAGGCTTGAAGAAAGCATTCAGACGCCCGTCGGTATAGGCAGACTGCTGCATCGTACCGATAATAGCCACATTAGCCACTACGTTGACCTGAGTGGAACCCCAGTTGGTTGCAAACTCCTCAGCGTAGAACGGGCTGATATGCCCTGCTTCAGTAGTCCAACAATCCTTGAAAGCAATATCGCCGGCAGGCAGGTTGCCTTCTGAGATAATGGCACCGATCTGAGCGTCAGAACCACCCATACGGCTGTAGATCTTCAGCTTCAGCGCATTTGCGAACTTGATCCAGGGATCAGCAGTCTGACCAGGGAACAGCAGGTTTGTGCATACACGGTCAGAAGCCTTAGCACTGTTCAGAGCTTCGTCAAGTTCTGCCAGAATACCAGTATAGATGGTCTTTCCATCATCATATTTAGGAGTGGGATTTGAAGCATCCAGAGCCTCAGTATAAGGCACCTCTCCATAGCAGTCAACAAGCACCTGATAGGTGAAGGCACGCAATGTAGTGGCTGCGAGATAGTCACCCCAGCTCTCGTTCTTTGCAGCGATTTCGCGCACAAGCTGAAGGTTCTTCAGCGTACGGCTGGTCAGCTGTGTATAAGTACTGCTTGAACGTGTGGCACTCTGCTGGAACTGACTATAATCCAAATAGTTGCTCGTACCGAAAGACTGTACATAGTACTGAGCGAAGTATCCACCCGTGATGCGCAAATAGTCACCGTAGCTGCCAGCGAGGTTCATCTCAGCAGCGGGGAACAGGATAGAGGCATTAAGGTCGCCCTCCTTAGGAGAGTTCGGGCTCTCGTTGATATCCAGATAGTTGTTGCACGATGTAGTGGCAAGCCCCAGGATAAATGTAGATATAATAGCTAATTTCTTCATAATGTTCTGTCCTCCTTTAATTAAAATTTAACACCTACATTGAAACCGAAGGTGCGGCAGGCCGGATTGCTGTAGAGCTCACCGAACATACCTGCAAGGTCGTTACCATAAGAGCTGACCTCAGGATCGATGTAGCGGTTAGCCTTATGAGTCCAGGTGAATACGTTGTTGCAGAACACTGACAACGTAATGTCGCTCAGGTAGAGCTTGCTCACAATTGACTTCGGCAGCTGATAACCCAGCGTGATGTTACGCAGCTTCACGTATGAACGGTCAATCAGATAGAACTCACCACCCTCGTTGGCACCATAGTCGTTAAACCACTTCTGATAGCTACCATCGCCCATATAGATCGGTGTCACGTTCTCGGTACCATCCTCATAGACTGAGTTTGGAATCACGAACGGACGACGGTCGTTGTAGATTGTAGCCTCACCGTTACCAGTGAACTGCATCAGGTTCTTCGTACGAGAGAACATGTAGCCACCCTTACGGATATCGAGCTGAGCACTCAGAGAGATACCCTTGTACCAGAATGAGGTATTGATACCACCAGTCCAGTCGGCGTTCACGTTCTTACCAGTATCCTGAACATCGGTTGACAGCAGAGGCTGACCATTCTGGTCAACGATGAGCTTACCGTCAGCAGTGCGCTGGGGCAGATAGGTGAAGAGCTCACCCATAGGCAGACCCTCAACAGCACGCATATAGACAGCGTCGCTACCGGCTGAGAATGAGTTCAGGTTAACCATACCGCCATCGAGGCTCTCAGGCATGGAGATAACTTTGTTGTTGTTCTTTGCAAAGTTGAAACCGAGTTCCCAACGGAAGTCCTTAGTCTGGATGGGCACCGTGTTAACGAGCAACTCAACACCACGGTTGCGAACCTTACCGAAGTTAGTTACCATGAAAGAGTAACCAGTTGAAGGATCCACAGGCAGTGTGAAGATCTGATCATCGGTAGTACGGTTGTACCATGCGAAGTCAATGTTGATGCGGTTGTTGAAGAAGGCCAGATTCAGACCGAGCTCAACCTCAGTGGTCATCTCAGGCTTCAGCGTGTTGCTACCGACGGTAGAAGAAGCCTGGAAGGCATTGATACCAGCGTGCGGGAACTTGGTCAGGTCTGAGCCATAGTAACCGTTAGAAAAGCCCTGCACGAAGTTAGGGAATACGCGGTACTCGTCAGCATCATTACCAGTCTTACCATAAGCGGCACGGAACTTACCGAAGGTCAGAATATCGTTTTTCGGGATCAGACGTGTGAAGATCCAGCTCAGGGTTACGCCAGGATAGAAGTAGCTGTTCTTCTCCAAAGGCAGGGTTGAAGACCAGTCGTTACGTGCGGTGAAGCCGAGATAGAGCATCTCGTCCCAACCGATAGAAATATCACCGAAGAGACCCACGAGACGGCGCTTGAAGGTGTAATCCTCCAGAGTGGTCTTGGTAGCACCATTGCTAAGCTGCCAGAAACCAGAGTAGAAGGTCAACTCATCAGTCTGACCAGACATATAGTTGCGGCCGCGCTCATTCATGTTCAAACCTACGTTCACGTTCACGTCGAGCTTGCCATCCACATACTTGTCGGCGAAGTTAGCCAGGAAGTCATGGTTCACCTCATACTTACGCATGTATGTGCTTGAAACATAACCAGCCTGGTTCAGGCCTGTTGAAGGCGCATAACCATAGTCATTGTTAATGAGGGCATCGTCAAGAGTGATCTGAGGAAAACCGATCTTATGATCGTAGTCCGTATAGTCGAAACCGAAACGATAAGTCAGGGTCAGCTGTTTGATCGGCTTGATGTCAGCCTGTACTTTACCATACACCTGCTTGGCATCGTTCTGGTTGTAGTTGTTCTCGATAGCCCAGTAAGGGTTGGTGATACCGTAAGGTGTGAACCAGGCCTCTGGTGTATCGAAAGCAGAATTGAGGTTCTTGCGGTCAACCAGGCTGAGGTCGCGTGGGAACTCCAGAATACCATCGATGAAAGAAGTACCCTGATAAGCAGCCACCGTGTTGGTCTGTGTCTTTGCCAGGTTCACGTTAGCAGAGAGTTTGAACCAGTCTGTAGCCTGATAGCTACCACGATAAGCCAGTGTGTGACGCTTGTAAGTATCCTTGTCACCAGGAAGGATACCGTTATCTGAAGCAAAAGAGTAGCTCAGATAATAGGTCATCTTCTGGTCACCGCTGATACCGTTCAGAGCAACGCTGTGAGAGGTGTTGATACCCGTATCGAAGAAATCCTTGACATTGTTCTCAACAGCACTATACTTGTGCTCCAGCTGCTGATAATTCCAGATTGGACCATACACCTGTGTACTACCGTCCATCTCAGGACCCCAAGAACCGTTCTCGATGAAGGTCTGGTTACCGTTCCAACCCTGACCGAACTTGTTTTGCATCTTAGGCAGAGTAGCAACGCTACGCCACTGAACACTACCGTCATAGCTGATCTGGAAGTTGCGATCGCCATGCTTCTTACCGGTCTTGGTGGTGATGATGATCACACCGTTGGCGGCACGGCTACCATACAGAGCTGTAGCGGCAGCACCCTTCAGCACGGTCATGTTCTCGATATCGTTCGGGTTGATGTTCGACACACCACCGACGGCATTCTGGAACTGATCCTGCTCTTTCTGAGAACCACGGAAGGTGGTCTGTACGAGGGGCACACCATCCACAATGTAGAGAGGCTGGTTGTTACCATTGATAGAGCTGATACCACGGATGATCACAGAGTTAGCCTGACCTGGGTCGCTTGATGTGGTGTTGATCTGCACACCAGCCACCTTACCGGCCATGGCACTTGTTACATCTGTCAGCTTACCAACAGTCAGCTCATCGCTGTCAAGAGTCTGAGCTGAATAACCCAGGGTCTTCTGCTGACGGGTAATACCCATAGCGGTTACCACCACCTCGTCGAGGGCCTGAGCATCTGACTTCAGGAACACACGCATGCCGTTCTTGGCGGTAACGGTCTGAGACAGATAACCGAGGTAACTGATCTCCAGCTGGTTCTTACCAGCAGGCAGGGCAATGTTGAATCGTCCATTTACGTCAGTCAACATACCAGTACTTGTGCCGACTACCTTAACGGCTGCACCGATAATCGGCTGACCGTCATCCTGTGAGAGCACTGTACCAGAAACTTTGGTTTGAGCCAGCGCTGTTCCCAAACAAAGGAACATTGCGGCTAAAAACATCGTTAGTCTTTTTTTCATAAATTCTCTCTTTTGGTTATTAATGTTAAATATATATTGTATATTCGTTCATTTTTCCACCTTATTATATTATTATATAGGAACCTCTGCCTCAGAGGTAGCTATCTTTTTAAACCTTTTAAGACTCTGGGTGCAAAAATAGTGCATATTATTCTAAAAAACGAATAATTTTATAAAAAAATCACATTTCACCCTAAAAAGTGAACATTTTTTAGCGATTCCTTTGATTTATATCAATTGGAAAGTTTAAAATACCTTTAACTTTCAAATAGGAACTTATCGCCCCAAATTGCTTCAACTTTGCTTATCCAGAACCTTTTTCAGTATCTGTTGATTAGCATCATACAACCTGCTATCGTTAATCTGGCGGATATAGATGAGTGTATGCTGGGGATTGGCATGGCCGAGTGCTTTGGAGATAATTGCCAGGTCAACATTACTATCATAAGCGATACTTGCCCAGGAATGACGCGACACATAGGATGTAAGTTGGTGATGGATGGCAGCCATCTCACCTAACCGTTTTAACATGCGGTTATAGCGATTCAGCATTTTCTGATATTCAGTATAAGCCTCCTGTTCATCTGTAGCATGTATTAATGGGAACACATAGAGTCGGTTATCATCTTGATAACGCTCTATGATTTCCAGCATACAGGATTCGATCTTGACCGTTACCTGCTGACCGGTCTTATGCCGATAATAGGTCAACTTGCCATCGGATATCTGCGACCACTGCAGAAATGCCATATCAACGAAGGGCATGCCAAAAGCATAGAAGCTGAAAAGGAACAAATCACGTGCAATAGCCGCGAAAGAGCCGTCTTTTAGCTGGAGGCTTCTGAGCTTGTTGATGTCATCGGTAGAGATTGACCGCTTATCAGTGGCAGCAAGTCCTGTATAAACGTTCTTGAACAGATGGCGTTCTTCTTCGCCATAGATCTTAGCTGTTAAGGAACGTAGTGAACGCATATAGCATGAGATGGTGTTAGGCTTTACCATGCGTTTATGGAGCCAATGCTCATAGTGTTGGAAGAGGCCACTGTCCAGACATACGTCAGTTGGCGATTCTAATAGGTAATCCTGAAACGAACGTAATGCAGTCAGATAGTTCTCAATTGTGGATTGACTCATCACAGGTTTCTGCCGTTCAATTTCATCAGCTACTAACCTGCAGAATGCTACTGCCTGCTTTTTTCCTTCCTTTTCCTTTTGGTTCATCTCTTTGTTCTTTTCACTCTTGTGGAAATGAACATGCAATTCGAATTTGATTGAAAATGCCATTTTCTAAAATTTTAAATTAGATTATTGTGTACACCTCTGAGGCAGAGGTCACGTTAAGATTAAGTGCTCTATATAATAATATAAAAGGTGGGAAAAATGAACGAATATACAATATATATTTAACATTAATAACCAAAAGAGAGAATTTATGAAAAAAAGACTAACGATGTTTTTAGCCGCAATGTTCCTTTGCATGGGTACTGCGCTGGCTCAAACAAAGATTTCCGGTACTGTCCTCTCACAGGAAGACGGTCAGCCCATCATCGGTGCTGCCGTTAAGGTGGTTGGCACCAGTACTGGTATGTTGACTGACGTAAATGGACGATTCAACATTACTCTGCCCGCTGGTAAGAGTGATTTGGAAGTTAGCTACCTCGGTTATCTTTCTAAGACTGTTACTGCCAAGAACGGTATGCGTGTATTCCTGAAGAGTGATGCCAAGGCCCTCGACGAGGTGGTTGTAACCGCTATGGGTATCAGCCGCGACAGAAAGGCTCTGGGATATGCTGCTCAGGATCTGAAGGCTGAAGACCTGAACACGCTCGGTACAACATCTCTGGCAAGTGCTATTCAGGGTAAGCTGACTGGTGTTAGCG
>Ga0256405_10010094_pt1 | contig 12618 bp, 14 predicted proteins | sample RumenRJG_02DNA_FD_189096 | JGI IMG/M metagenome (GOLD analysis project Ga0256405, IMG submission 189096) | Bovine rumen microbial communities from Lethbridge, Alberta, Canada - RJG_02 | ecosystem: Host-associated > Mammals > Digestive system > Stomach > Rumen | place: Canada: Alberta...
CCCGGATATCCTTTTTCTAATTTATAGTATGTTACGCCTGTTGTTGACATATTCCATTATTTTTAAATAAATACCTTTTCTTTATTCATTTGTGCTCGGGTATATAGATAATTGTTAAGTATCTCAGTGCGTTGGCTTCCGCAGGTATAGAACCTAAAATCGTATATATCGCCGATAAACGTCCCCGCAAAGTTTTTCTCTATCGGAAGTACCTTCTCAAATGCGCGGTTATAGTCAAGCCATACGCTGTCGCAAAGTCCTTGAGTTCCACCTCCTACGGATATGTTGAACGGAACACCTTCCTGCTTGTCGGCTATTGTTGAAAGCTCTCTGAAATTAAATTCAGGCAACTCCTTAGAAACGAATTTAAGATACCCGTTTACATATATCCTTATCTTCATCCTGCGTTCTCCGTAAGGCTTTCCGCAAGGATTCAAGCCCGTTCCGCCGATTACGTTAAATTTTATGTTAACCGTACTCCATTCTTCAGGTTTTATTATACCCGGGAAGCTCGTTTCCTCCAAAACAGAGTATCCACTTTCAGAGTCACAATCCTTAACCAAATACCTGTAACTTATGCTTCCGTCGCAATTATATTTCACGGCGAAAGAATTCCCTTTTAAGTCTTTCTTGAAGTCATATTCCGGCCTGTTTTCCTTGAAATATGAATCAATCGTGCAGGTTGTATAGCCACTTTTTGTCCTGTTCATTAGCAGGAACAGGTTTCCGGTCCTGTAATCTTCTGTCGTTCCCGTCAGTATTATCTCAACATCCTCGTCCCAATTCGCTGTAGTAAAGCCATATTTCGTCCTGTTGAAAAGCAGGAATTTGTTATCAGTTTTAATCTCATAATACCCCGTGTCGGAAAGTGACTTCCCATCCTTAGTCGTCAGTGTGAGGCCCGACAGGAAGATTTCGCTTTCGTAATATGAGTCGTCGCTTGACAAGTATGATATGTCGCATGGATCAATCTCCTCTTCCTTCTTTTCCGGAACATACGGTTTAACTTTTTCACCTTTTAAGTTGCAGCCGCAAGAACTGTATTCCCTATATCCGTATGTGTTTAGAAAATACGCGAGATATTTCGCCTTTTTCTTGTTGAATGATTTCGGGTCTTTCTTTTTCGGTTTGCTCGGTGATGGGACTATTTCTTCTTTTTTATCACAAGGAGTGCCGCTTTCTCCGCCATAGTACTTTCCGTTGCAATATTCCTTGGCATCTTTCGAAGCATATCCATCCGAATAATAGTCTGAAGGATTCTCCTCATTTCCGCTCGCATAATCGTCGTCGAAATATTGGCAGTCTATTTTCTTGTACATCTCGTCAAGGAAATAGTCACACGTTAACTCGTGCCTGTCAGGTTGCTCCCTGTCAGGATATTTTGAAATGTCGCAGTTGTACATTTCTAGGAATTTATCCTCAGCCCTTGTTCCCATGTAGAAGAAAATGCCCTGATTTTCAGGATAAACCGCATTGAGAGCTTTATCATCCGTTACATAGCCCATTGGGCGAAGCGTTATCTCAACGTTCCACTCATCCTCGATATACTGCGGAAGTACCTGATAGTCGTGTCCAAACAGCTTATAGAACCCTTGGAAAAACCCACCTTTCAAAGACCAATATTTTCCTTTTTCATAGTCCATTTCGTACGAATACACACCCGTATTTCCTGTAACCCTTTTCAAATGAAGCGAAAAATCTCCGGCCGGAATTTCTAATTTTGAATTTGTGAATATTTCGAAAAACTCCTTATTTGAAACATTTGCGAAGCCACCGTAGTAGATGCGCCCGTTGTCAACGCCGGTATATCCAATGTTTTCCAACGTCGTTCCTGAATTCTTAGCTTCTTCCCACTTGTATTTAGAGTATGAATGAACACCGTTCAATTCCTGGCATTCCGGATCCCAAAACGATATATATGCTGATAAACAGTTCTCATTTAGCTTTGGTGATACTCCGATAGAAGGGGTTCCATCCTGCGATAAGACAAAATCCCAATATTCGTCATTGACGGGCAGCAACATCGGGACCCATCTTTTATATTTGTTCAGTATAGACATACCTTTTAAATCGAATATTTCACTGATTATAAATATTTATAAGAAACTAAATAGTCCCTCTAATGAGAAGAGTTATATTTACAGAATCACAGATAAACACGATTCTAATGTCGGAATCTGCTTATCCACTTGACATAAAAGGAGACGACGGGAGACCGGATAATTTTACCGAGTACGAAACCGTCGCAAATAACGCATATGTCGGGACAGGGGATGATGTTAACACAGATGTTACAACGAGCGATCAAATAAAACGCTGCAAGAAAGGATGGTTTGGACTTCATACCACAACCAACGATTACAGGCTCGCCGAAGGAGACGAATTGGATAATGCAAAAACTTCGGGGTACGGAAAAAAGAACGATGCATTCATAAATTCCGTATCCAAAAACCTTGGCGGCAAAATGGTATCGAACCTTAGCGCTGAAATAAACAGCAATAAGGGAGGCTCACGAAACAACACAAACCAAGTCAGGGCTTCAAGAATGGAAAAACAGAAAAAGGAAGACCCCGTAACATTTCAGAAAAACGGCGGACAAAAAACGTTGAACGTTCTGAAAAATCAGGTAAAGCTGAAAAGCACGGAGCATAAGGCAAAAACCGCAGGCCTTCCGAAAAAAGTGAACAACACCCCTGATGCAAATCACAAACCCGAAAATCATCATGGAAATTCAATATATTACTTTAATTGAGATTTATTGATTTCGAAAAAAAATAAACTAAATTATAAAAGAACAATAGTATGGCAAACGACCAGAAAATAAGCAGGCTTGATGTTGAAGGACGTAATTGGAGAGAAACCATTATGCCCGGCAAGAACAGGTACGAGGACGAGGTAAATCCCTATGGACTTAACAGCGATGACGCGAAAACGCACAACGATGACAAACATCCTTGGGGAAAAGGAACCGGCAAATCAATGACGTACGCCGTCAGGAACCTTAAAGCGCCCAAGACGCAGATCAACTATTCAACGGTTGACACACGTTCGAGTGCCGGTGGTTCTTTCGACATTTACGGGACTAAAGGCGTTGACATGGCTTATCAGGGAGAATCCGGAAGAAAATACCTTGAGAGAATCAACGAGTATAAGCCGGAATCTGAATATGGAAGGAATTCCGTAGATATCGACACTTCTGTTCGCGGTCAATTTACAACAACGACACGTAAGAAAATTTAATTTTGAATGAATTACGCTGAGACCATAATACGCGAGTTGCTTTTTGAGGAAGTTGCCCAAAATAGTGTTGTCAACGCAATAAAGCGCAGGCACGAAGTGTCGTTCAAATATGACAGTAAGGACGGTGACAGACGAGGAAAGCTTGAGCGAATAACGGTCCAGCCGGTCGCTATCGGCACGACTAAAAGCGGAAATCCATGTTTCAGGGCATACCAAACAAACGGAAGTTCTGAAAGTGCTGAGAAGGGAGAAGGGAAAATCCCGGGTTGGAGGTTGTTCCTGTTGGACAGGGTGGTTCCTAACACGTGGAAAGACAGCGGAAAAGTTTTCAACGAGCCGCCGATGTACAATCCAAACGGGGATGATACAATGGCAACTGTCTTAATGAAAGCGGACTTTACCGGCGCAAGCGCAAGATATGAACGCGGCGGTCTTAAAAAATACAATAAAGAGCGTCACGATAAGGCGGTTGAGAATAATCCTTATTATGACTTTGAAAAACAACTCAAGCGTAAGAGGATGGCACCGGACTATGTTCTTAAAAACATTAAAGACACTGAAAGGACAAACGCCGAAAGGGAACAGCAGTGGAATTCTGCCAAGGCCGAACCAAACAGGGGAAATGCGCAGTCGGTTTCTGATATGTCAAAGACCAAGAATTTCGGAAACGAAGGACAGTACGAAACGAACGGTCCCGTCAAGAAAGGAGAGGCAGACTTCTCTGAACCAAGCACCCAAAACGGTTTGAACTATAGCCAGATAAAAAACAACGGGCCGGTTTACAAGAACCCCGCCGATAACGACGAAGAAACAGATACAGAAAAAAATGGAACAGGAGAACTTTCTTAATGCACTTTCAAGGGCGCAAGCCTTAATAAATGACGAAGGATTCAACAGGTTGGTCGAAGCAAAGGCCGGCGCAAGGAGGAAAAAAGGAGGCTCTATCGGAGATTCTGAAATAGCCGGGCTTGATGCAATGGTTTTCGGCAGTTCCGCGCCATCTCAAGGAGGCGCCCAATATTCAGAAATACCGGTGGCCAGCCAACGCAAGATAAGCAATAGTAAGCTTCCAAAAGAGATTTTGGAATCATTCGCCCAAAACCCGACACCGGACGGCTTTTTCGAGGGTCATTCAAAAATGGAAGGATTGGATCAACTTCTCGGACTAAACGCCGGTACTCAGCAAATAAATGAGCAGCAGCAATACCATCAGGTACAAAGGCCGATACCGCAACAGCCTCAATACACGCAAGGAGGGCCTCAAATCGACTACGATTACATCAAATTTTTAATAAAGGAAGCCGTAAGCGAGGCGATGAAGACAAATCTCAACGAAAGCGTCGGAGGATTAAACGGAATGCGCGGAATGTGCATAGGTGAAGGAAACGTGATTCAGTTCCTTGACAAGAAGGGCAATGTATATGAAGGAAAATTAGTTCTTAAAAAGAGGGCGAAATAACAAAACGTCATATATTTACTAAGACCGGGCCATTTGGCTCGGTTTTTTTATTTATTTTATTTTTAGCCGTTTTATTTTTTAAATAAAAGCATAAATAATGGCTAAATACAACATTCTTGTAGTCCCTTCGGACAATATGGGTGGCGTCGGATTCTACCGCTCTACGCAACCGCACATTCAACTCGAGAAGCAGTTCCCGGACGAATTCAGTGTTACAATCGACATGCAGCCGAATTGGAGGGACCTTCATAGTTTCGATAAATATGATCTCATCCATATCCATAAGGCCCTTTTCAGGGATATGCAAGGGTTCTACCTTGCAATGGAATATTTTAAGTTGCAGGGAATTGTAACTGTAATGGACATTGACGACCACTGGCAGTTGAGCCCTCATCATCCTCAGTATCAGAGCAACAGAATATACGACCACGCAAAGGTGATAATGCAAAATATTCGCCTGTTCGATTATGTGACGACTACAACGCCTATTTTTGCGGAGCGGATAGCGAAAATAAACAAAAACGTGAAGATATTCCCTAACGCCATCGATCCTACGGATGAGAGATTCAAGGTCAACAAGCCGAAGTCGGACTTCATTCGAGTCGGACTTATAATGGGTTCAAGCCATGAGTACGATATGATGCTCCTGAAAGATGTGGCGAGCAAAATCGGAGATTCGTTGGATAAGGTTCAGTTCGTGCTTTGCGGATTTGACCTCCGCGGAACCATTAAAATCATCAACAAGGAGACTGGGGAAGTCAATGAGCGTCCGATAACCCCTAAGGAAAGCGTGTGGTATCGCTACGAAAAAATGCTCACGAATGACTATAAGATAGTATCGAAAGACTATAAGGAGTTCTTGGAGCTATTCCTGAACAACGTTCAATATCCAGGCGTTGAAAAGGAACATTACAAGAGATGCTGGACAAAGGATATGGACCATTATTACGAGCACTATTCAGAAGTTGACATATTGTTGGCCCCTCTCGAGGTCAATGAATTCAACCTCGTAAAGTCGCCTCTTAAAGTAGCAGAGTGCGCATTTTCGCACACTGCGATTATAGCTTCCGAGGTCGGTCCGTACACATTAGACCTGCACAACGCTATTAAGTTCGGCGGAGAAATTGATCCTAACGGAAATGCACTCCTAGTGAACCCTTCCAAAAACCACAAGGATTGGGCGAAGTATGTTAAAAAACTCGTCGAGAATCCTGATTTACTGAAACAGCTTCAGGATAACCTCTATGAAAGCGTTCATGAAAAATATGATCTTAGGAACGTTACGAAGGACAGGGCTGAATTCTACGCAGAAATTATCAATAACAAGAAAAACGAAAAGGCACAGTAATATGAGAATCTGCATAACAATAGATGACGTCATTAGGGCAAAAACAAGGACGTTCGGAAAGGTTTATAAAAAATACGTAGACCCTTCCATCGATCTTCAAGAAATTGACCTTTCGACAAACGACCTATCGAAATCATTTCCATTCAAGGACAAGAAGGCATATAATAAATTCCTTTATGAAGATTACCCGTTTGAAGTTTTCGCGGAAGCCACTGTAGCATCAAGGATGCTTGACAAGAATTTCAACCTGTGGCACATTTCCGTCGATGACGAATACGGGGACGACGTAGAGATATTGCTTGCCAACCCGTACGAATTCAATACGTCAATCGGGTACACCTGCTTCTTCCTTTCGCAAATCGCGACAAGGGTAAGGGAAATATATTTCCCTAAAAACTCGTCTGACATTTGGGAAAAATGCGATGTACTTGTCACCGCCGATCCAAAACTATTGTCAGAAAAACCGGAAGGAAAGAAAACGGTTAAGATAGAAATGCCATATAATGAAGGCATTGGGGCTGATTTCACGTACAGTGGACTCGACAAATTCATTGAAGAAGGAAATAATGTCATTGAAAAGCTTAAGTAAAATGTTCACGATAAACGGAAAAAAATATGCAATAAACCTTTCAAAGGTGTTGAATTTCCTGAACAAATGTGAGGAAAAGGAAAGGACCACTAACGAAATACTCGACGTATACGATTACGAAACAAAGAAAAACGGGTCTCAAACTTCAAAGACGATAAGGGAGCTACGCGAGCAGGGTACGTTTGACACGAACAGCATGAATTTCAATATCGTTTATGCGTTCATAATAAAAATACTCGAAACAGGCGCCATATCAGAAGACGAAATCCCAATTGGGGTTAAAATAGCAATCAATTCAATGATAAATGAAAATCTCATCGAAGAACTATGAGCGAAGAAAATAAAAGAGTAAAGGAACTCGAGGAAGCAATCGAGAAAATAGAAAACAAGGAATCAAATTTATATTTCTTTGTTTACGACACGAAGGGTGTGCCGGCCGGTTCTTTGGCTTACATATACGAAACGGCCCTGTATCTACACGAAAAGGGTTACAACGTAAAAATGGTGCATGCCGAAAAGGATGATTTTGTCGGCGTCCGCAGCTGGCTTGGCGACAAGTACGCTGATCTTCCACATTTCAACAACGGAACAGACAAGCTGACAGTCGGGCCCGCTGACTTTATATTCATTCCGGAAATATACTCAACTGCAATGTCTGCAACGAAAAGCGTGGCCTGCAGGAGGGTTGTTATTTTGCAGAACTTCAGGTATATGTCAGAAATAATTCCGGCGGGAATCTCATGGTCTGACTTGAACATCCACGACTGTATAACTACGAGCGATTCGCTCAAAAACAGGGTGCTTGAATTTTTCCCGGGCTCTACGGTTAGCGTTGTGCATCCTGCCATTCAGGATTATTTCCATGAAGGCAAGGAGCCGAAAAAGCTGATAATAAATGTCGTGTCAAAATCTCCTAGTGACATTGAGGCAATCATAAAACCGTTCTACTGGAAATATCCAAATTACAGCTGGGTGGCTTTCAGAAATGTTGCAAATCTTCCGAGAGAGCAGTTTGCCGATGCGTTAAGGGAAAGCGTCGCTACTATTTGGTGCGATAACAAAACTGATTTCGGATACGACGCAGTTGAGGCGATGGCTTCAGGAAGCATTGTTATCGGTAAAATTCCAGACAACGAGCCTGAGTGGCTTGAAAAGGAAGGCGTGCTGAAAGATAACGGACTGTGGTTCTTCAAATATGAGGATGCTGCGGATATTATCGCATCAGTAATAGAGTCGTTCATTAGCGATACGCTTCCGAGCGTTATTTATGACGAAATGAGAGCGACAGTATCTGAATACAGTGTTGACAGGCAGCATAAAGAAATAGATACAGTCTACGGGGATCTGTTCAATGAAACGTCAAACGCCCTAAAAATAATCTTGAACAAATATAAGGAATCTAACAATGGATAATGTAACGTTCATACTTCCGTTGGTCAACGTTGAAAGCGGATTAGAGAATACGCTGAAATCAATTTCAGCAATTGCCACGGAAAACGACTCCGTAATTGTGGCCGGTAAAGAAACCGTACTTTCCGAAATTGACGGAACACTGTCTGGCTTTTCATTGGATATTCAGAAAGTCGTTTCAAATGGCGAAAATGTTTACTCTATTGTAAACGACGCCGTAATGGAATGTACAACAGAATATTTCTCAGTGATAGAATGCGGCGAAACCTATACTGAAAAATGGAGAAAGAATGCTGAATTGTACGGGAAAAACTGCTCAGTTATCATTCCGTTGGTTAGGAACATAGTCGAAAATGAGCAGCCGTTCCTCTCAAATGAGATGGCGTGGAACGTTGCGTTCGTAGAGGAAAACGAAATAGGTGCAATCACGCTCGATTTCCTTGAGAAATACATCGACGTATCCCTATCAGGCGCGTTCTTCAATACGGAAGATTTCATCTCCGCAGGGAAATTCAAGCCGTCAATGAAAATAGTTTCATGGTATGAATTCTTGCTGAGGTTCGCCTATAAGAAAAAGAAAATATACGTGGTTCCTAAGATTGGCGTTTATCGCCCGTATAAAAAGGAGGAAGAAAATCTTTCAAAAGATGAAGTCGAATGGCTTATTACTACGGCAAGACAGGAATACTTCTTCACAGAAGATCGAAACAAAAAATTTGACGGCGAAAAGTAATAGCTTTAATAATTGATGAGCCAAACGGCGGGAAAGATACGAAAGTATAACGCAGAAGAAAGGGCTGTGTAATTCAGTTTTAATCGTTGGTTTATCCTCAAATTTGTTTATTTAAAAATGGCTAAAAGAGGAAGGAAACCAGGTAGCAAAAATAAAAGTGGATATTACTTCGGAGACAGGGAGGAAGAAGCGGTTATACAATACCTAAAAACAAACGACCCTGTTGAAAAAAATAAAATATATGATTACATATTAAAACCCGCGTTTGAAAAAATGACGGAATCCATCATCAGGAGGTACAAATTGTATATTCCTGATGAGGATTTTTTGGATACATACAACGACGCGCTCTCGTTCATTATAACAAAAATGGACAAGTTCGATCCGGATAGCGGGAAAAAGGCGTATTCATACTACGGAACGATATGCAGAAACTATGTCACCGGGCGAATTCAGAATTACGTGAAAACGCTTAAAAGAAATCCGTCATATGATGATGTTCAAGAAGATTTCGGAAACAGCATAAAATATTCGGACGCGGCGGGCAAAGGCAATGAAATTGCATCGGAAACAATTGAAAAATTGGTTGGAAGGATACAAGAAATGATAGATAACCCTGAAATTAACGACATTAAGCCGAACGAGGTGAAACTCGGGAAGGCACTGATAGGGTTATTCAACAATTGGGAATATGTACTATCGACCGATGCAAGCAACAAATTGAATAAAAATGCGGTTTTACTGTACCTAAGGGAAACAACCGGGCTGGATACAAAAGGCATTAGGGACAATATGCGGAAATTCAAGAAAGAGTTCCTGATGATTAAAAGCTTCGTCATTGAGTAAAACTTATGATCAAGGTATTTATGGTAAAAAGATATGGCTGAAAAAATTAAAAAATTTTCTGTCAAGCTTAACAGTAACGACAAAATCGAACAACTTCTCCAAGAAACATACGACCAATGCTGCAGGCAGCACACGCTAATTCAGGACGAAATGAACAAGCTGGCTAATTCAACTGTTTTCAAGGACCTCGATATTGATGGAAAGGAGAAGTATGGAAAGGTAATGGCTAATTATTTTAAGCTTCAGCAAAACGCAATATCGCAGAAGTATGACATTGCGCATCTAATGGCTGAGGTCGTCAAGCATGGTGGTGACGTAAAAGGTGCTATTGAAGCACAGAAAGCAGTTCCTACGACATTGAATTTGGATAAGCTTAGGAAGCTTGCGGAGGATGCGTCATCCAAAAATGAGGAATCCCAAGAGTACATTTCCAAAAAACAATGAAAGACAAATTAAAGAAACAGAAAACCCTGGCGACGATATCCGCATTGAACACGATATTGGAACGCTATCCAAAATTATTGGATTGGGATTTTGAAAATGGCGTTGAGACTTCTTTCACCGCCATTTCTTTCCTAATGGATATACTGAAAATGTTCGGAATAACAGAAGAGTCCATACTCGAATGGCTGACTACGTTAATTTCCGGAACACAGGAGGGTGGTGTTGAAAAGGGTATTCTGTTCGCGATAAATGAGGCAATAAAGGCTCTTCTCATAGCATACCTAAACGGTATGTACGATTGCCCGATAGATCCAGTTTTGCCTGATGAGTTTCTGAAAAGCCCGTACAGGGCAACGGATTCCCACACAACGTTCAATGATGGCTTTAAGATACCATTGGAAGAAATCGATGCATTCGGGCTTTTGCAAAATATACCGATGAGCAGCGGAGGTTCTATATTTTATTTTGACGTGGATCCTGATTACCACAATTCCTCCACTATCTACTCCTCAACGGATATGAATGCTTTCCTTTGGTTTGCAATCAATAGGGGCAGCAGATATAACGATAGGGCCGACCATCGTTGCGTATGGGATAACAGGAACGCGTACAGGTTCATATTCGACGGCAACGGAGGCGCCGGAAAGGAAGCACAAAAAAAGTTCGCAGATGAAGAGTGCCAAAATTCTCCGTACAGATTCGTAAGGAATGTCGGGCCGAAGAAGGAGATTTTGATTTGCGAATTTGTCGAAAGCGCATATAGTGTAGACCCGGGAGAGCACGGGACTACTGGCATTAAGGAATTTTTTAATTCAAACTATCTAAGTGTTCACGGCGTATGGGACAGATACCATGAAACCGGATTAAACGGATTAAACAAAACAATTTATCAGTTTAACGTAGACTACGTGTCCAGCCTGAAGCTCTTCGATTCAAAAACTCTTGTCGCGCAGGTTATTAACGCAATTATCGGTTTTGCCAGTTCATTTTCCATAAACGCATCAATCGAAAAAAGTACGCTGTATTCAAAAATACACGACGTAGTTGAACAGGTAATGAACGAGCCCGAAGAATCTGACGCAAAATTTGAAGAGTATTTTACATTTTCGGATGAAAAATATTCCAGATTTGCTGAAGACGCGACTCTGAGATACGATTCACAATACTCAACAGGAAACGACCAAGGTGACGCGGAAGATATTAATTCGGACGAGATAGTAAATGCGATTCTGAACATACGCCCGTCAGTTGGCCAAGAAGAAACCGAACAGGCGGTCATGTCGGCACTTGTGAGCGCGTCTGACATATTGGCGAGATCGGGATACATTGATTCTGATGACAAATATGCTTTCAAGCTGAACATAATAACAAAATTCATAAATGAACTCATAGTCCAACTGTCGATGCAAATATTAACTCCGAAAGTTATGTTGATATTTGCAATAAACAACAGATTTCTTAACGGGAATGAAGTTGGAACAATACAGTCTATAGAAAAGTTCTTCAAAGATTTTTGGAATATCATAAAATCTTGCACGAAGAGGATAACAAAGATGATTATGGACGCGCTTATTGATATGGTTATCGGACAGATAAAGCCGATAATAGACCTTGCGATAAGAAAGCTCCTATTGGAATCAATAATGTATTATAGGATTCTACTGCAGCAGGTTTTAGCCGCCTGTGCGATAAATCCTTCGATAACGTTGAATCCGCTATTCAAATACGGACAGATTGTGATTGACAATGTTGATTACGCGGATATAATACCAACAGAAACAACACCGAAACAATGACAGTAGCTTCCATTTGTGAAAAATTAAGTGATCTTATAACAAAAGTAAGGACGCCAATGGTGCAGATACCGGCAATTTTAATTGCGTGTAGCGCAATACAAAGGCCAGGCCTATCACCAATGCTGATTGCGTCCAATATTATACGGAGACTTCCTGAGGCTGATTATTATTTTGGACCGTTGGCGGATGGCAGCCCAAATAGGACGGAGGCCCTCATAGTGATAGCGGTTGAAGAGATAGTAAAGGCAATTAAGGAAGACCTTTGGATACAAGGTGCGATTCCGGCCGGAGCCGCAACTATGGTTGGAACCGCCGCAACTGCCGGCGGGCCGGCTCCCGTTACGGTTACTAATGCAATGCCGATAAAAGTTGTTGGTTTTGGAGGATAATTATGTGGGATAGCAAAGAATTTTCAGGCCGCATGTTCATAGGACGTGCGATAGAGGTGAAAAACGACCCGCATCATGGGGAACTAATCAAGGTAAGGATTGATCCGGAAGATAGCAAATTGACGGATGATAAATTGCCGTACGCTTTCCCGTGGATACCAAAAATGCTGCATATAAAGCCGAAGGTTGGAGAGGCGGTAATCGTTTTAATAGATTCAACCGGTGGTTTCGACGGTTCGCAAAGATACTATGTAGGCCCCGTTATTTCACAGCCACAGAAAATGTGGAACGATTCTATGAATAGCGCAACGAGCCTGCTAAAAAATAGTGGCTCAGGGCCACAAGAAACGATAGACAATAAGAG
>Ga0256405_10010096_pt1 | contig 12618 bp, 12 predicted proteins | sample RumenRJG_02DNA_FD_189096 | JGI IMG/M metagenome (GOLD analysis project Ga0256405, IMG submission 189096) | Bovine rumen microbial communities from Lethbridge, Alberta, Canada - RJG_02 | ecosystem: Host-associated > Mammals > Digestive system > Stomach > Rumen | place: Canada: Alberta...
GCACCACCACCAGCCTCAACGACGCGGACCGTATCATCACCGGAAGCCCCGTTCCCAAGTGGACCTTCGGATGGAACAACACATTCAACTGGAGGAACTGGCAGGCGAACATCCTGCTCAGGGCCTCAACCGGCTTCCAGAGGCTGAACACCATCCACCACCAGCTGTCCGAGATCACCAGCCAGAGCCTGTTCGTGAGGACCCGCGAGTCCTATTACGCCAACTGGGACAAGGTATACGACAAGAAGAACGCGAAATACGCAGCCATCTCCAACGCGAGGAACGCCAGCACGACACGTTCCACCAAGTGGCTTGAAGACGCCGACTTCCTGCGCCTGCAGAACGTAAGCGTTTCCTATACCATTCCCAAGAAGGTTACATCCATCTGCGACATCGCCCTCGGCGTGAGCGCACAGAACCTTTTTACTCTCACCAAGTACTCCGGCTACGATCCGGAAGCCACAGACAAGGTTGACGGAGACAAGGTCATCGGCCGTGACGTCAATGCCTATCCGAGCGCAAGGACCGTAACCTTTACCGCCAAATTGATATTCTAAAAAAGGAGGAGTTATTATGAGAAACATATTTATAATACTGGCACTGGCTCTCCTTGCCCTGCCATTCACTTCCTGCAAACACTATCTGGACGAAGACCCCAAGGGGCAGCTCATGAGCACCTCCGCTTTCAGCCAGCCCAGCGACCTGGACGGAGCGGTCCATGCCCTGCAGTTCATCAACAAATATGTCGGACATTATGGTTCGTACTTCTCGCAGAGCCTTCTGGGAGACGACATCAACAGCATTACAACCAAGACGAAATACCTTCGCCAGGACTGCTACGAGTATGACGACGCGGAGGATCTGGTAACCGACCCGTGGTGGCGTTACTGGCTGTCCATCAAGGCTGCAAACTTCATCATCAACGGTGGCGGGGACACCCCCGGAGTCACGGAAGACCAGCTCAACAGGGATCTGGGAATAGCTTATTTCTGGAGGGGATACTGGTACTTCTTCCTCGTCCGCACCTACGGCAAACTTCCCATGAATCTCGACAATTCCATCGATCTCGAAAAGGGGCTCTCTTCCGAAGAAGAGATCTACGAACAGATCGTGGCGGACCTCAAGACGGCCGAGGAAATGCTGCCTATGAACTATGACAGTTCCCCTTGGGCTACCAACGGCTACAACATCGCTGCAAACAAGGCTGCCGCCCAGGCAACCCTGGCCCAGGTATACCTGACCATGGCAGGCTGGCCTCTCAACAAGGGACAGGAGTACTACAAGCTCGCCGCCGATGAAGCTAAGAAGCTTATCGATGACGTAAAGGCCGGAAAGTACTACTACGCGCTTTTCGAGAACTACGGCGACAACTTCTCACGCAAATACAACTATGCCCAGAAGGAAACCATCCTGGCCCTTTACTACAGCGCCGACTATGATGACGGAAACGGCTCCCAGTGCTCCAGGGCCTGCGTCGACGCAGTCACCGAAAGCGGAGGATACAGCAACACCAGGTGCGAGCTCAAGTTCTGGCTCAACTTCCCTCCGGGACCGAGGAAAAAGGCGACCTATGGCGACGTCTATTATCATAACGGAGACAAGAAGGTTGTTCCCTGGTTCTATTCCAATGCCATTGGGTACACTCCATATACTCTCAAGACCATGCAGTCGGATAACGGAGAATTCGACCAGACCGTAGCCTGGAACAAGCAATCCTCGATGTGGAGGGACCAGACCCGCAGTTTCATCCGCCTTTCCGAAGTCTATCTCTGCTATGCCGAGGCTCTCGGACGCTCGGGACAGGTGAACCAGGAAGCCATCGACCTGGTGAACATCGTGCGTAACCGCGCTGACGGCCAGGGTGTCAGCGCCACCAGGGCCGATTCATCCCCCAATGTCTATCCCGACAGCATGACAGCTGCCCAACTTGCAGAAGCCGCATATAACGAACACGGTTGGGAAGCAGCCTGCTACCACTATGGTTATGCATGCCGCTACTTCGACATGCGCCGTATGGGACGGGTCAAGGAGCACTTCGAATACAGGAAGCAGAATCCCGCCATCGAAGTCACCGGACAGTGGCTGCTCGAGAACCCCGACAAAGCCGACATGGTAACCGGTCCCGTTTCCCTCAAGGAACCCGGCGAGATTGCCGTCGAATGGAGCGAGGATCTTCTCTACCTGCCTTATCCTTCCTACGACAAGGCCCTTAACGACAACCTCAAGGACCCTGGTGCAGTGACTATTCAATAAATGACGAACAGATTAATCCGATAAGATATGAAAACATCAATCATAAAGATTCTTGCCTTGATTCTTGTCGTCGCCAGTCTCTCGGCCTGCGACAAGAAATTCGGAGCCGGCGTCAAGTTAAAAGGCATACAGGTAGGTGACGCCCTCAGCCTCAACATGGGGTCCACTGCCACCACGCCTGCTTATCCTATTCCCTGGGACTGCACCGATTACGAGTTTACCTACACCAGTTCGAATCCCGAAGTGGCCACTGTAAGCGAATTCGGAAAGATAACGGCCGTCGATCCCGGAGACTGCACCATAACGATTTCCTGCGGCGACAAATCGGCCACCGTTAACGTCAATGTCTATGAAATCACTATCGGTATGGCCCTCCAGGAATTGGAAGGTCTCACAGGGCTCTGGGAGTTCAACGCAGCCGATCCTTTGAAGGCTACTGTCGGGAAGGATCTGGTGGCCTACTTCCGCGATCCTGATGGTGAAGAAGATTGTCTGGGCGATAAATCAGACCAGGGATGGTCCTCCATCGTGGGCTTCAACAAGCGTGACGGAGCAGTGAAGACCCTGCTCGGCAACAGTTTCTACTGTGTCCACGGCCTTTCCGACCCCACCGTATATACCCTGGTCATCGACGCCCTGCGCCCAGCTTCGTCAGATGGCAAGTACACCTCTTTCGTCAATGTCGCCTCGAATAATTCAAGCGACCAGAGCATTTATCTGCGAAAAGGAGGGGAGGTGCAGTTCGGAGCCAGCGGCAACCGTTCGTCCAACGCAATATCCAACGACAAGTGGTATCGCTTCGTATTCGTGAAAAACGCCAACGAATACATGCGCATATACGTTAATACCGCCCTTTGGAAAGACGGGACAGCCCTGGACGACAGATCTGTCCTCGAGGATGTCGCCTGTCTGCTTGACGCTGACAACGACGGCGACGACCAGACCCTCTTCTGGTCCACGGCCGCCTTCTTCAACAGATGCCTTACAGAGTCCGAGATCATGTCCCTCGGTTCCCTGTAGGAACTTAAGTTACAGTTAATATTTCTTTGGTGTCAGGGGCGGCCGGTTCGGCCGCCCCTGTTCCATCTGCCGGCAAGCCGCTCATTCACGAAAAAAAAATGCCGCGACCTCTCGGGGCTATGCCTATTCCCTGTTTTTGGTATCGATGCAGATCGTAACCGGACCGTCGTTGACAAGGGACACCTTCATGTCCGCCCCGAACTCCCCGGTCCCCACCGGCTTTCCGATTGCGGCAGAAAGAGCCTCGCAGAATTTCTCATAGAGAGGAACCGACTTTTCATGCCCTGCAGCTCCGAGATAGGATGGCCTGGCCCCTTTCTTCGTCGAAGCCATAAGGGTGAACTGGCTGACAACCAGGGCCTCGCCTCCGGATTCCTTCACGCTTAGGTTCATCACCCCTTCAGCATCGTCGAAAATCCTCAACGCGGCAACCTTCCTGGCCAGCCAGTCGATGTCTTCCTGCCCATCCTCGTGCCCGACTCCCAGAAGGACGAGGAGGCCGGGACCTACATGGGATTTGACACGGCCGTCTATCGTTACTGAAGCTTCCGATACTCTCTGAATTACTGCTCTCATGGCTAAAGTTGTTTTTGCAAAGGTAGCCAATTGTCTGATGATACCGGACATTTTTTAAGAGTCACTTTACGTATTGATTGTCAGGTTTTTATACAATTTCACCCCACCGAAAACCGGCAGGGTAAAGTCACGTAATTTGCTGATTGTTATATGGTTGAGTGATTCTCTTAAAACCTTATTTACTCATGTCCACGGTAAGGCGGTACATCTTGCCGGGCTCGAGGGTGAGGTCTTTTGTGAGGGTGATGTCACCTTCCTTAGAGAACAGTGAACTGCTATAACCGGAGGAATAGGAGTAATGCAGCCTGGAAGCGCCGGAGGGGCCGAATACCCTGCCGCCGTCTCCGGGAATAATCGGCAGATAGACAACCAGGGCGTCGGCTCCGGAAATCGGCAGATAATTCCTGGGAGAGAAAGAGCCAAGGTAAACCGAGGAGGTGTAAATATAGCCGCCATAACTGTGGGAATTGCCTATAAGATTAAACCCATCTGACTGGAAACTATAAGAATCATCTTCAGAGTCATATGCGGAAATCTGTATTATATCGCACGCCTTTGTTTTGGCTTCGTCGGGGAGGTTGGTAAAGGTAGCCTTGATGACGGATGACATAGGGGAGACTTCGACCGACATTGCGCCTTCGGAAATAACTCCGCTTCCAAAATATATGATTGCATCTTTTAGATGGGCCGTGCTCCCGTTTTCCTTTTGGACGAAGATATTTGGATTGAACGAATCAAGCCAATTGCCTCCGATAGAAATATTGCGTATCAAGCGTTCGACGTCGTTTGTCGAGTATTCTGTACGCGGAGTTCCATACCGGGTCTCGCTCGAGGAGTTGGTGTACTGCTCGAGAGCGGGATAAACCACCCGGACGTGCTTCGCGGCTCCTTCGGAGAGGGTTCCGGTGAAATCGACGGTCTTTCCGCCGGGGCCGGAATAGGTGAAATTGTCGATTGTGACAATATAGCCGGCGTCACTCGTGGTGATGACGGAAATGGTCTCGCTGGTCTCCCAGGCGGTCTTGAGAACGTTACCGTCTTCAGTGTAGGATATTTTGGTGTCTTCTCCGGAGCCGATGGTGGCGGTGATGGTAACGGGGGTACGCTCCTTAGTCGCAGGAGCGTCGGTCTTGTTGCAGGAAACGCCGGCGGATAGAACCAGAGCGGCGGCAAACAGGGTGAAGAGTGTCTTTTTCATGGTTCGTCCTCCTTGATTAAATGATTTCTCCTCCATCTTCAATGTCCGGAAGGGATTGGGCAATGGTTCCTTCGAGCCGCAACTCGAGCACTTCGCATACGGGTGCGAAGTATGCGTCTTTTGGATTCATAAGCTGAAAGGTTTATGTAAATAATTGAATGTTAATAAATTATACCCCACCCACTACGAGCAGGAACGGGACCGGGAAGGCTATATGAAGCAGGACGGATCACCTTTCTTCTTTATTGACAATTACAAAGATAAGTAACAGATTGATAAAAAAAAACTACGCCTCCAGAGTCTGAGCCTCGTGCTCGGCGCGGGCCCTTTCAACAGAAACGGAACGTTTGAGGACGAAGCCGGAGCCAAGATACTTTGTCCTGACTTCCTCATCGGCCGCCAGGGCCTCGGGGGTTCCCTGCTGGAGAATGGTGCCTTCATACAGCAGATAGGCGCGGTCCGTGATGGCAAGGGTCTCGCCCACGTTGTGGTCGGTGATGATGACGCCGATGTTCTTGTATTTCAACTTGGCAATGATGTACTGGATGTCCTCCACGGCGATGGGGTCCACTCCGGCGAAAGGCTCGTCCAGAAGGACGAACTTGGGATCCACCGCCAATGCCCGGGCGATCTCGCAGCGCCTCCTCTCTCCTCCGGAGAGCTGGATGCCCTTGCTTCTGCGGACCTTCGACAGGTTGAACTCATCTATCAGGCTCTCAAGCCTTTCCTCCCTCTCCTCCCTGGTCATGTCAGACATCTCCATCACGGACATGATGTTGTCCTCGACCGACATCTTCCTGAATACGGAAGCCTCCTGGGGAAGGTAGCCGATCCCCTTCTGTGACCTCATGTACATAGGGAGCTCGGTGATGTCCTCATCATCGAGGAACACCCTGCCGCCATTGGGCACGATCTGGCCGGTAATCATGTAGAAACTTGTGGTCTTGCCGGCTCCGTTGGGGCCGAGGAAACCCACGATTTCCCCCTGGTTGATCTCCATGGACACGCCTTTCACGACTGTCCTCACTCCATATTTCTTGACAAGGTTCTCACATCTGAGTTTCATGGCAATTCTGTATTATCTGGTTTCCAGTCCCAAATCCTTCACAAACTCGTTCACCTGAGGTTCGTTCTCGACCAGGAACCTGGCCTTTTCATGGGTGGTATAGAGTTCCTTCGGTCCCTCCTCTGACGGCTGGACCCCGACCCTGAGCTGGACACGGGGGTTGCCGAGAAGTTTCTGGTAATTGATTTCAAGGTCACGGAGAATCTTCTCTTCGATCCACTGCTGCTGGGCGACATTCGTGACATTGAACGTAACTATCTTTTTCCCGGCATCTTCGCTGACCTCGATTTTTGCTGAGGCGAGGGCATAGGACAGACGCTGCATCGAAGAATACATTCCCGGGAGCTCTTTCCACTTGGCCTCAAGCTCCTCATCAGAAGGCAGTTCCACAGATTCTTCCCCTCCGTCGCTTATCACCTTTTCCTTCTCCTCCTGCTCCCCTATGATGGCATCCAGCGACAAGGACGCTCCTGTCCTTACAGGACGTTTCCGCCCCTTGGCCGGTTTCTCGGCCGGAGCGGGCTGTGCATCTGCCGTCTCCTGAGGAGCGGCGGGAGATTCGGCCTGAGGAGCCTTTTCCTCAGGTTCCGGCGAGGAAGGGTGTACTTCCGCCGCGACGGAGGTCTCATCATGGGACGCCTGTTCTACCGGAGCGGCGGGAGATTCGGCCTGAGGAGCCTTTTTCCCAAGTTCCGGCGACGAAGGCTGAACTCCCGCCGCGACGGGGACCGCCTTAGGCTGGGGAACAGGTGCAGCCTTAGGCTGGGAGGCGGGCCTGACAGACACCGAATCAGGATTGCTGAGGAAACAAAGTCTCATCAAGGCGAATTCTATATGCAGCCTCGGATTCAGGCTCGCCTTGTATCCTGCCTCGCACTGGGTAGTGACGCTCAGGGCATTGTACAGGAAAGGAATGCTGCACCTGGAAGCCTGCTCGCGGTAACGAGACTTAAGTGAATCGGGAAGATCGAGAAGGGCGTCGATGCCACCGCTTCCTGCCACCATGAGGTCGCGGAGATGGGAACTGAGGGCTCCCACGAAATGGAGTGCGTTGAACCCTTTGGAAAGCACCTCGTCGAAAGTCCTCAAAGCCGCAGCATAATCTCCCCTCAGGAAATCCTCGACAAGGGAAAAACTGTACTCATAATCAAGGACGTTCAGGTTCCTCAGCACATCCTCATATTTCACGTCGGTCCCGCAGAAAGCCACCGTCTGGTCGAAGATGGTCAGCGCGTCCCTCATCGCCCCGTCAGCCTTCTGGCCTATTACATGAAGGGACTCGTCGTCGATCTTAATCCCCTCCTTCTCGGCGATGGACCTCAGGTTCCGCACCATATCGGACACGCTGATGCGGTTGAAGTCATAAGTCTGGCAACGGGAGAGGATGGTGGGGAGGACCTTATACTTCTCAGTCGTGGCAAGGATGAATATAGCGTGTGCCGGCGGCTCCTCGAGGGTCTTGAGGAAGGCGTTGAAGGCCGCAGTGGAAAGCATGTGGACCTCGTCGATTATATACACGCTGTACTTCCCGACCTGGGGAGGGATCTGCACCTGGTCCATCAGGGACTTGATGTCTTCGACTCCGTTGTTGGACGCGGCATCTAGCTCGTGGATGCAATAGGAACGGCCCTCCTGGAAGGACTCGCAGGACTCGCAATGGCCGCAAGGCTCCATGTCCTTCGTGGGATTGGCACAATTTATGGTCTTGGCGAATATCCGGGCGGTGCTGGTCTTTCCGACGCCGCGGGGGCCGCAGAAGAGATAGGCATGGGCCAACTGACCCCGCAGGATTGAATTCTTGAGGGTCTTTGCGATGGTATCCTGGCCTATCAGGCTCTCGAAAGAGTCCGGCCTGTATTTGCGTGCTGATACTACATAATCCGACATAACAGACAAATTTAATCATTAATTTAATAACTTTGCACAAATAGGAGACGACTGATATGAAAAGACTGACCCTCATAATCCTGGCCCTTGCCGCAATCTGTTCCTTCACAGGTACGGATGCCGCCGCCCAGGCGAAATTCACAACCCGAAAGGAAAAACTCTCCGACCTGATGTACAAGACCACCAAGGTGGTCCTTACCGGCAACGAACTCCTCGACGAATCCTTCAAGGAAGAGGTGATACGCCGCTGGAGGATAACCCCGTACGAATTCTGCACGTTCGATGAATTCAATACCTTGAAGGGCAGCGCGGACTACTATTTCCTGCTGATAGTCCAGGCCCAGTTCCGCAAGGAAACCGAACCGGGCCTCAGCATGATGACCCTGATCAAAGGCGGATCGGCCCCGAAACCGGACTCCCCCCTGAATGATTTTTACGAAGTCATCTCCCTCCCTCTCTGCTCATCTACGATGTCGTCCGGAAGGGAAGTCGTTTTCATGAGCGCTTTCATTGACCTGGTGCAGGAAATGGCCACGGCAGCCGTAGACCACGGCTCAAGGGGCGAATCAACCCTTAAGGTCCACTCGCTCAAGAAATCCGGCGACATGACCGTCCTCATCTCCGAAGACGACCTCTCCGAAGAGGCCTCCGCATTCAAAGGAAAAGACCTCGGCACGGCCGTCCGGATAGTACCCGAAGATGAGGCCGACGAAGCCTTTTCCCGCGGTGACGGGAATACCGCAGTCAGCTATGTCATCGCACCATTCGATCCCCAGAAAGGGTCAGTGTGCTACCGTCTTCTCATCGGGGCCTCAGACCACAGGCTCTATCTGTTCGAAAAGCACAAGATTTCAAAGAAGACCCCGGAAGGTTTCCAGAGCGGAGACATAGGGAAAATAGTGTCGGCAGTCAGATAAAGAGGTAACGAAGAGCGAAATGATTGAAGGGAAAGCGCGTTGCGGACTCAGGTATGCCGTGAAAAGAAGCGGCTCCGCGGTGGGATACTGCTCCCTGAGCATCAAATGCGGCACAAGGGACGAGGGCGGGTTCCCGGAAGGTATCGCCCATTTCACAGAGCATACCATTTTCAAAGGGACTTCACGCAGAAGCGCCTCAACCATAAATTCCTACCTCGACAAGCTCGGCGGCGAACTCAACGCCTACACCACGAAAGAGGAGATCGTCATCCACTCCACGGTCCTGAAAGAAGACATCGGCAAGGCCCTGGGGCTGCTTATGGATCTCGCCACGGCGCCGACGTTTCCCGACAATGAGATTGAAACCGAGAAAGGTGTGGTGACCGATGAGATCAATTCCTACAAGGACAGCCCGGCGGATGAGATCTACGACAGGTTCGAGGAAATGCTTTTCGGGAGCCATCCGCTGGGGCGGAGGATCTTGGGGAAATGTTCGACGGTAAAGAAGATTACCGGAGACGACCTCAGGAGATTCACTTCCGAGCGGTTCCTTCCATCCAGGATGGCCGTCGCGGTAGTCGCTGATATCGATGAGAAAAGGATGGAAGGGCTTCTCGTGAAACTCATTTCCCTCTATTTCGGAGAGGAATCGCACGAACCTGATTCCCCTGTTTCCGCATCCCCTTCTCCGATTCCTACCCTTTTCGACAGGACCCTCGAAAAGAGGAACCACGAAGCCAACGCCGTAATCGGCGGAACGGCCCCCTCCCTTTATGACGGGGCCGCCAGGTACTCCGCATCCCTTCTGGCCAACATACTCGGCGGTCCGGCTTCAAACTCCCTGCTGAATGCCGAACTTCGGGAAAAACACGGCTGGGTGTACAACGTCGAGACCTCCTATACCCCTTTCTCGGACACCGGAGTTTTCGCCATCAACCTCGGCTGCGACCGGGCTAACCTGGACAAATGCTTCAAAACCATCTCGAAAGTGGTGACAAGACTCCAGGACAGCCCCATGTCCGAACAAAAGGTAAAGGCCGCCAGGAAGCAGTTCCTCGGACAGCTGGCAATCAGTTCCGACAACGGGGAAACCCAGTGCCTCTCCATGGGAAAGAGCCTTCTCGCCTACGGCCACATAAGCTCAGACGAAGAAATCAGGGAAAGGATAGCCTCCATCTCCCCCTCGGACATCATGGCTTCCGCCGCCGATATCCTCGCCCCCGGCCGCGTCTCCCGACTCATATTCCTATGATACGATGAAAGAACCTCTGGACAAATACCTTGAATCACATTCCACGCCCCTTCCGGAGGCATTTGACTGGATCGTCCGCCAATCCCATATCCGCACCAACTATCCCCAGATGGTGTCCGGTCCCGTACAGGGACGGCTCCTGAAGATGCTGGTCTCCCTCACCGGAGCCCGCCGAATCCTCGAAATCGGCACATTCTCAGGTTATTCAGCGGCATGCATGGCCCTTGGCCTGGAGGGAGAGGGACACATCGACACCCTGGAGATAAACGACGAAATGGAAGACCTCATCCGTGAGGGATGGGAGAGGGCGGGAGTCTCCGGGCTCATTTCCCTCCATATCGGCGACGCCCTCGATACCCTGCGCTCCCTCGAAGGCCCTTACGACCTCGCCTTCATCGATGCCGACAAGAGGCAGTACTGCGAATACTACCGCCTCGTCCTTCCCCTGCTCCGGCCGGGAGGACTCATACTCGCCGATGACGTGCTCTGGGACGGAAAGGTCTTTTCCGACAATGTTCCCGCAGACAGGCAGACCTCCGGCATCGTCAACTTCAACGACATGGTCGCCTCGGATCCGGCCGTCGAGAGCGTAATCCTTCCACTCCGGGACGGCCTTACCCTTATTCGCAAACTCTGACAATCTCCCAGTCGAAACACTGAATCAGTTACATAAAAACACCATATACTTATGCCGAAAGGAATCATCACGGTACTGCTCCTTTGCATTTCCAACGTCTTCATGACCTTCGCCTGGTACGGTCACCTGAAACTCCAGCAGATGAAAATCTCCACCGACTGGCCCCTCATCCTGGTCATAGTCCTTTCCTGGGGAATGGCTTTCATCGAATATTGCTTCCTTGTACCCGCCAACCGGATCGGCTTCGAATCCAACGGGGGTCCCTTCAATATCGTACAACTGAAAGTAATCCAGGAGGTTGTTTCCCTCACTGTCTTTACCGTAGTGGTGATGTTCCTCTTCCAGGGCACCCGCTTCCAGTGGAATCACATCGCAGCCTTCGCCTGCATCGTAGCGGCCGTCTTCTTCGCCTTCCTGAAATAAGGAGTCCTATTCCGTTCTTACCGTTTTCCTGGTGCCATCCACGTTGAAACACAGCCTGGCCCCCTCCCTGGCAACATCCATCGTAACTGGAGCCCCCATCAGCAGGGGAAGGTTCACGGAGCCGTGACCGGCAGGGAAGCCGCACAGGACCGGGATATTGTAATCCTTGAGGTAGGAACAGATCATATCTTCTACGCTGCCGTAATCCAGATTGGCCTCGCAATCGGTGAATTCTCCCAGGACCACTCCCTTGCACCTGTCGAAAACCCCGTTTAGTATCAACATGTTGATCAGGCGGTCGATATGACTCATATCCTCCCCGACCTCCTCGATGAACAGGATGATGTCCTGGCCTTGGGTGGCGTCGGCGCCCGTTCCGAGGATTGGCGTAAATGTGCAGAGGTTGCCTCCGACAAGAGTCCCTTCAGCATGCCCGGGGATATTCAGCGGATGGGCCGGCACCTCATATTCGGGAATAGTACCGGTGAGGATATCCCGCAGCAAAATGCTGGAGAGGTCCGCTCCCTTGGACTTTGAAAGGAAAGAACCCATCGTGCCGTGGATGCTGATGACGCCCGAGCGGGCAGCCATTCCATGCAGGGTGGTGATGTCGCTGAAACCTATTATCCACTTCGGGTTTGAGCTGATGGACCGTTCCGGGAGCATATTCACCAGACGGATTGTGCCATAGCCTCCGCGATTGCAGAGGATCGCCTTGATGGAAGTGTCCCTCAGAGCCCATTCCAGATCGGAAAGGCGTTCCTCGGGCGTTCCGGCATAATGACCCAGATAGACGCTGTCCACATTGGCTCCCACCACGGGAACAAAGCCCCACTCTTGCAATACCATGGCTGCGGTATCCACGTTTTCCATGGGCATGTGGTAGGACGGGGACACCATGGCAATCTTGTCACCGGGACGCAGGAAAGCGGGCTCGATGCAGGTCAGGGGAACTGAAGAGGTCCGTCCGGATTCTCCCGAGCAGGACAGCAGCAGGACAAGTACGGCGAGGACGGGAATAAGGTTTTTGGTCATGGCTTTCGGTCTTTGTAGTGCAAAGTTAAGGTTTTTGCCGCTAAGGTGATCGATTTGGATGGTCCCCGGCCGGCTTTTTGCAAAGTAATCCTGTGCCTGTTGGTATTGAAAGGATAAAAGTAATGATTGACATTGAAGATATCATATCCATCGCAGAAGAGGCTTCCCCGCTGATGTCAAGGGAGGGCTTTTCCATCCAGGAGAAAGGGTCTGTGGAAAACATAGTCACCACCTCCGACATAGCAGTACAGGATTTCCTCACTGAACGTCTCTCCAAGCTCATTCCCGGGAGCGGATTCCTATGCGAAGAAGAGGACCTGGCCGACCTCAACCACGAATATGTCTGGATCATAG
>Ga0256405_10010097_pt1 | contig 12616 bp, 13 predicted proteins | sample RumenRJG_02DNA_FD_189096 | JGI IMG/M metagenome (GOLD analysis project Ga0256405, IMG submission 189096) | Bovine rumen microbial communities from Lethbridge, Alberta, Canada - RJG_02 | ecosystem: Host-associated > Mammals > Digestive system > Stomach > Rumen | place: Canada: Alberta...
GCTTTTTAGACCATATTTCACTAATTTTCAAAGAACAAAACCAGCGTTAGAGCTGTGTTTTTAGTAACCACTTGATATTTGTAACTAATTGTTTTATAAATCAATTAGTTATAAGATCGGTGGTATGATTTTTTTGCATCCTGCTCTCTTACAATCAAGATATATTTCCGCTTCATAAAAAATAACACAATCTTGATAAGCTTTGATGAGACGAGGAGAATGAGTTTTGCTTCACTTTCCTCTTTTATCTTTATCCTTTATCAATCAAATAGTCTTAACCCACTCAACCATCCTTCTAACACCTTCATAAGCAGATACCTTTGGTTTCCATCCAATAGCATTCTTAATCTTTGTAATATCTGCTACAAATACCTTCTGGTCACTCTGTCTTGGTGGAAGTTCTTTATATTCCATCTTGATTCCAAGGATCTTATTTAACATATCAAACAATTCAAGCAAAGACAAAGATTGTGCCATAGTACCACCAATATTAAAAGCCTGGCCTTGAATTTTATCAATATTTGCAAGGGCAGTGAAATACAAATCAATCATGTCTTGAGCCTGAAGAAGATCTCTAACCTGCTTCCCATTACCTGAAATAGAGAAAGGTTCACAATTTGGATTCTGATACTTTTCAATTGCCTTTGCAACAAACCAGCCTACCCAGCCTTGATCATATGTAGCAAACTGTCTGCTACCATACATTGAAGAATGACGGAATACAACTGTCTTTAATCCATAGATTCTTGCAAAATCAAGCATGTATTGATCTGCAGCCCCTTTAGAGCATCCATAGGGAGATCTAAAATCTAAAGGAACTGATTCATCAAATCCATTAGGAAAATCCTTACATGTATAACGTGTATCTGTTTCTTCATAAGTATAATCTTCAAGATCACCATACACCTTATTAGTAGAAGAAAATATTACAGCAGTTTGAGGACTGTACTTACGGATGGAATCAAGGAGATTAACTGCGCCCATAGCATTAGTTTCAAAATCTTTATAAGGGTCTGTAATAGACTTTGTCATAGTTACCTGACCAGCCAAGTGGAACACAGCATCAAACTGGCCTTCCTTAATTACATTTTCTAAATCATTTTTGTTTCTTGTGTCGCCATGGATAAATATAAAATCTCCAATAGACTTAAGCCATTCTCTATTTCTGTCTGAGCCTAGTCTTGACAAGTTATCAAACACTGTAACTGCAAATCCATGCTCGATTGCGTAAGAAGCAAGATTACTTCCTAAAAAACCGCAGCCACCATTAATTAATAATTTCATTTCGCTTCCTCCATCTTTTTAATCATTTTTATTAACCCCTCTCTCCAAGGGGTAGGATTCCATTCTCCTATTGATTTTAATACCGAGTTATCAGATACACAATCCGGTTCGTTATTTCTCATTGGAATAGCACCTTTGAATACTCTCGATTTTTTTGCAGTCTCTTCCCAGATAAAATCCACAATTTCTGATACCGAAGGAGATACTCCAGTGCCCACAGGAATTTCATGGAAACCTTCAATATTAGAATTGAACACCATCATGATAGCTTTTACAATATCATCTGCAGCAATGATATCTCTTTTTTGTGTTCCTAATGTTGTTTCAACAACATCACCGTTAATCATCTTCTCTATAATAGAAGGCAAAAAACGATTTCTAGGTTCATCTGCACCATAAAACATTTCAAGAAGCAAACTACTAAATGTAATAGAGTGCTTTTCAACATAAAAACGCCCAAACTCAGTTAACATCTTCTTGGTAAAACTATACATATTAAATTCATCTGGAAGTCCGGTTCCAATAGTTAAAAACTTTTTTGTACCTCTAGCAACAACAATATTTAATACTTGCAATGGGAAAATGATATTGGCACTTAAAATACCATCATACAGAAAATTTCCAAGACCGTAATTACATGCAAGATTCAAAACATAATCAAACTGAGTATTCTGACACTCAGATTCAACACCTTCTACAGATGAAGATATCCATTTAATTTTATCGACTATATCGTCAATTCTGTATAGATTTGAACTTAACCTCTTTGTGCAGACGACAGAATGGCCAGCATTAAGTATTTCTCTTGTAACTTTACTACCTATATATCCGTTTCCACCAAGAATTAATACATTCATACTGTCCACTCCTAATATTACGCAAAAATTGCTTCTTTTATAACATCAGCCATATAATCTATCATAGCATCAGTCATACCTGGATAGACACCTACCCAAAATGTGTTGTTTACAACAAAATCACTATTGGTAAGATCTCCTACAACTCTGTATAAATCAGAACCTCTTATCTGATCAAAACAAGGATGACGAATAATATTGCCACTAAAGAGAAGTCTTGTCTGAACATTCTTAGATTCAATGAACTTTACTATCTCATTTCTATTTAAACCACTCTCTGGTCTAACTGAAATTAAGAAGCCAAACCAAGAGGGTTCACTATTCTCAGCTGCAACCGGAAGAATTACCTTATCTTCAATAGATGTTAATGCATTCCTTAATCTATCCCAGTTATGACGTCTTCTTTCAATAAATGAAGGGAATTTCTTTAACTGCTCAACACCAATTGCTGCTTGAAGATCAGTTACTTTTAAGTTATAACCAAAATGATTATAAGTATATTTATGATCATAGCCCTGAGGCAGTTCACCAAACTTACCATCAAATCTATGTCCACAGAAATTATCCTTTCCAGATGGACATATACAAGCTCTACCCCAATCTCTATAAGAAAGAATAAGTCTGTTTAAAAGTGGATTATTAGTATAAACACAACCACCTTCGCCCATTGTCATATGATGAGGAGGATAGAATGAAGAAGTACCAATATCGCCCCATGTACCAGAGAACTTGGTTACTCCATCAATTGTATACTTTGTACCTAAAGCATCACAGTTATCTTCAACAAGCCAAAGATTATGCTTATCACAGAATTCTTTAACAGATTTAATATTAAATGGGTTACCCAAAGTATGCGCAACCATTACAGCTTTAGTTTTGTCTGACAATGCCTTTTCCAACTGTTCAACATCAATATTGTACTGAGGTATGGTTACATCTACAAAAACAGGAACTGCACCATACTGAAGAATTGGATTAACAGTTGTTGGGAATCCGCATGCAACAGTGATAACCTCATCACCACGCTTTACCTGTCTCTCACCTAATTCAGGAGCTGTTAGAGCAGTAAAAGCAATTAAGTTTGCAGAAGATCCTGAATTTACTAAATGAGCGTACTTAACACCAATCCACTCAGCAAATTCTTTTTCAAACTGATCGGAAAATCTTCCTGTTGTAAGCCAAAAATCAAGTACAGCATCAGTAAGACTCATCATTTCTTTTTCATCATATACTCTTGATGCATAGCTTACCCTGTCACCTGGTTTGAAGTTCTTTTTGGAATCAACAGGCTCCTTAAAATCATGATAATAGTCAGCAACGAGAGATTTAATCTGTTCTCTAGCCTCTAATTCATTTTTCCAGTTAGACATTATTTGATTCCTCCAAAAAATCTTCAATTTCTTTATCCATCTCAGCAGGAATATCTCCACCCGAGAACAATACTTTACTAAATTCACAAACCTTAGACATACATTCATCTATATGCCATCTAGGCTTCCATCCAAATACTGATTTAATCTTGCTGCAGTCAAGCTTAAGAAAATTAGCCTCATGAGGAGCGTTAGGTTCTGCTTGGTTTTCCCATTTTGCATCTTCCCCCCAGTATTTGCAGAATAGCTCAACCAAGTTACCTGTTGTTACACAGTCGCAATCATCCGGACCTACATTGTAAAATCCAGCATACTTTTTATCTTCATATTGCTTTTGAGCAATCGTTAAATACATTACCAACGGCTCAAGTACATGCTGATATGGGCGTGTAGAATAAGGGTTTCTTACTCCAATAACATTTCCATCCTTCATTGCTCTTACACAGTCAGGAATAATTCTATCATTTGCAAAATCACCACCACCAATAACGTTACCAGCTCTGACAGTAGATACAGCTACACCTAAAGAATTAAAAAAGGAATTTACATAAGAATGAGTAACAAGCTCTGAGCATGATTTCGAATTTGAATAAGGATCATATCCATCAAGTGGCTCATTCTCTCTATAGCCCCATTCCCACTCATTATTTTTATATACTTTATCTGTTGTTACATTAAGAAAAGATTTAACAGATTTAGTTATTCTTACACATTCACAAATATTAACAGTTCCCATAACATTTGTTTCATAAGTGTAAACTGGATTATGATAACTATCACGAACTAATGGCTGAGCAGCAAGATGCAAAACTATCTCAGGTTGAAACTCATCAAACACCTTTTTAAGATGCTCTAAATCCCTAACATCGCCTTTTATATGCTTAATTTTTTCTTTCACACTAGAAATTTCAAATAATGAAGGATTCTTTTCACTGCATCTCGAATAACCACAAACATCTGCACCTGCATTTATAAGCATCCTTGTAAGCCAAGTTCCCTTAAACCCAGTGTGCCCCGTTATTAATACTTTCTTTCCTTTATAAAAATCTAATTTCATAATCACCACACCTTCCAAGGAGCTTCACCAGATGCCCACATTGATTCTAATTTTTCTCTATCTCTTAAAGTATCCATACACTGCCAGAAGCCAGAATGCTTGTACGCTTTCAGCTGCATCTCTTTAGAAAGGGCTACTAAGGGTTCCTTCTCAAAGACTGTAGAATCACCTTCAATGTAATTAAACACCTCTGGTTCTAGCACCATATAACCAGCGTTGATTCTTGAACCATCGTCATCATTCTTTTCTCTGAATGATGTGATATCATCATCAGATGAAATATCAAGTCGACCAAACTGCTGACCAACAGACACAGACGTAAGAGTTGCCAGTTTTCCATGCTCTCTGTGGAATTCCAGTATCTTATTCATATCAACATCACACACACCATCACCATATGTGAGCATAAATGTTTCGTTTCCAACATAAGGCTGAATTCTCTTAATACGACCACCCGTCATAGTATTAAGTCCTGTATCAACAATAGTAACCTTCCATGGTTCTGAAATGTTATTATGCACTTGCATATCACCGCCATTAGCGAAGTCAAATGTAACATCGCTATTGTAAAGGTAATAGTCTGCAAACCACTCTTTAATAAACTGTTGCTTATATCCTGCACAAATAATGAATTCGCTAAATCCTCGAGCAGTATATTCTTTCATAATATGCCAAAGGATTGGTTTTCCTCCGATTTCAACCATTGGTTTTGGTTTTAAATGGGACTCCTCAGAAATTCTTGTACCATATCCACCTGCTAAAATTACTACTTTCATTTATTTACGCACCTTTCTAAGTTGTATTTTACACATTAGTTTATTTCTTAGTTTAAACCAACAAACAGCAAAGACTGAATGTCTGTTTATATGAGGGTCTTTCATATCTAGATATTTACTTAAAGCCTTAGTATTATTCTTCTTACTCAAAACTCTTGTTTTATTAATAGAAGAGATTATTTCACAATTCAGCCATTCCCAGTATTCTTCAAAATTATGTTCTTTTAAATAATACATTTTAGCTGTCAAATATCCATCCTGAATAGTTGTATCAAATGTGGAAATAGATCCAGAGTGTTTTCTAAAAAAATTGCATGGCTTATCTATGTAAGCAAATTTCTCTCCTTTTGCAATGGCTTCAAGAAACATCAATACATCAGGTCCGGCGCCATTTCTTCTATGCAAGTATCCGATCTGATTTGGAATATCAAGCACGAGTTTTAGCTTTTTTCTTCTAAAAATTGCGCAACCAGGCGATACGGGAACTAATGAAGGACAATAATATGTAGCTTGAATAAAATCATCACCAGGATATATACCAGAGTTACATTTTAATCTATAACAGTGCCGAATATTTTTTATGTTATTTTTATGTAAATCATCCTCATTTTTAAAAATATAAACACTGCTAAATGCAAACGATGCATCATCGTCAGATTCTAGAAACTCTACTGATTTAGAAACAAAATCAGTAGTCATTAAATCATCAGACCAAAGAAACTTGACATACTTTCCTTTAGCATTTTTAAGACATCTCTCCCAATTTCCAACCGCTCCAAGATTTTTTTCATTTTTAAATAATTTTATTTTTTTATTGTCACCGAAAATGCCTATCAATTTTTCAAAAGTACCATCCGTGCTGCAGTTATCACCAACTATAATTTCTATGTTTTTGTATTCCTGAGCTAAAGAACAATTTATAGCTTTTATGGCTAAATCAGCTCTGTTATAAACAGGTATCATTATACTAACTAATGGATAATTCTCATTCATAATCTCCACCATCGGCTTTTAAGTTTCAAAAAGGAATTATTATTCTACCAATTATAGATCCGGAATATTTTAATAAGTTATATATATCCTTTCTTATTTTTATTGGCAATGGTAATATTTCGTAAAATCTGTTAACATTTTCATAAACATCATCTTTATAGTCAAACCATGTTTTATCATCATCAAATCCATGACCAATAGAAACATTTGTAAACATACAAATATTTTCGTTTGAATTTAATAAGGCAAGCCAAAGAGAGCCTATGTACTGATGATAAGTTCCATCAAATTTTTTTCTATCTGAAGAATTAACTAAGGAATTTAATTTTTCTACATCTATTAGAATACCACCAAAATAAGGAATTAAAGGAAGGATAGGTTCTGGCTTGTAAACTATAAATTTTCTTAAAGCTTCAATTTTTGATAAGCTATATATCCCATTGTATTTAAATAACCTTTTATCATCTAAACTACCATCTCTACAAAATTATTGATTGCAGATAGCAAACAAAAAATTATAACTATTACAATTTTCATAAATATTATTAATTGAGCCATCTAACAATATATCGTCATCTGCGAGGAGCAAAACAAATTTCGTTTTGCAATATTGATACAGTAAATCATGATTTTTATCAATTCCAATGTTGAATGCATTAGCATAATAATCTATGTAATGTCGACATCTACAAAAATTGTTAATAACATTTTTTGTTTAAATATCACTAGAATCATTAGAACTTATAATGACATAAACATCACCATACTCACATGTATCAATTTGATTAACAACACTTTCCAAGCAACGTTTAAGCTTTTTAGGTCGAATACGTAGGGATAAATATAGTTACCCTCACAATAAGAATATTTTTTATTCATATCAATCCTTTTTTATTAAGTATTTCAATTTAATATTTATTATTATCGGTGATGCCAGAGCTGCAATCATCATTGCTCCACAAGTTCCCCCTAATACACCTGCCGATTGAAATCCGAGTGTTCTTGCCATAAACAATGATAGAGGAATATTAACAGTTGCCTGAATACAGGCAAAGAACATCGAAATTTTCATTATCTCCATACCATTGGATACAGCAGCGTATGTATTACACCAGATAGTTAATAAGCAATACATCGCACCAAACACAATCAGCGCATCTGTGTAAGCTAACTCCAATCCTAACCACAATCTTGTAAGTGGTCTAAATATCAATACTAACAATATTGTACCAGCCACAAATGGAATCATAATAAGCTGTAACTTCCTTATTAATCTCTTAATACCATCATAATTTCTCTCTGTCTTCAACTTTGTCACATTGCTCCACACGGGAGCAATTAAAGCTGTAAACACTCCAATAATTACATTAAAAAGCATATTGACTGTGTTATATGGAGTAACATCTGCCGCTCCATATAAATAAGAAATTATAAGACTATCTGTCGTAAATAATACCAATGCACAAATTTGAATTACAAAGAACTGCATTCCTAGGCTTGTGATACTCTTACCCGCTTTTATGTCTATTTCTTTTATACTTGGCCTAAGATTTTCATTTTTTTTATAGATGATGAAACTTGCCACTACACTTACAGTCAACATCGAACACCCATACACAAACGTCATAACAAATAGATTGCTATGAACGAATCGCATTGCAATCAAGATACCAAGGAGATTTAAAATCTGCGTAGCTAATGCCGAGACACTCACAACAGCTGCTTTTTGAAGAGCATATAAAACATTATTGCAAATAGACAGTATGAAGTTTACAGAAACAAATAAGCCACTCATTACAATAACAATGGTCAGATTCTCATGAATATCACTTACACCAAATACTTTATTCCAATCAACAAATGTTGCCATTAGAGAAAATACGGTTACAATCACTACCATGATTAATGCGATAAATGCATAGGCAGATGATACAAGTTTTCTACTTTGTCCATCCTTCTTACTAATTGACTCAGTTAATTTGTTTCTCAGTCCATTTCCAATTCCAATATCAAAATATCCAATCCAAGATAGAATCGATAAAATAGTAGCCCAAACCCCATATTTTTCTACACCTAAATAATTCAGCGCTATTGGAACATACAAATATGAAACAATCATAGAAATCGGTTTGCAAAGAGTACTTATTGCAGCATTTTTAGCCACAACACTTTCCGCCTTAATAAATTTATTCTTTATCATTAACATATATTTTGTATCAACTATAATAGCAATCCTGAGGCTTCGTGCATAAATGTGGGTTCTGCCTGTATAGCGCCAACACGATCTAATCTTAATCACAAACGTGTTTGAGCCGGTTTTAATAAGTTTTAGCAGAGTTTTCTGCTAGTAAATTTGTGCTGTTTTTATACAGCCAGCACAAAGTGGAAGAGGGATCTATTTTCGGAACAATTATTCCCCTAGATTTTCCTTTTATTTCAGTTTAAATTTTCTTGTCTATACTGATAAGGGGACTTCATTCCTAAAGCAGAATGTGGTCTGAATCCATTATAGTATAAAATCCACTTCCCAATAACCTTTTTTTTTGCCAGAGCTCTTGATGAAAAACTTCCACTTATTGGCAGATTTTCTCTTTTAACTGTTGCCCAAAATGATTCTGCTACGGCATTATCCCAACATTCACCTCTATCACTCATAGAACTCCTAAGTCAAAGTGAGGTTAGCAATTCCTGATATTTATGAGAACAGTACTGTGCCCCCCTGGTCAGAATGAAATATAGCACCATACTTTTGATTTGATTCTTTAATTGCTTTAAGCAGAGCGTCAGATATCAAATCAGTGGTCATATTAGCATCGAAACTGTAACCTATAAGGTACCTGGATTTTAAGTCTATTACTGATGCCAAATATAACCATCCTTCATCCGTTGGAATATATGTAATATCAGCACACCATACCTCATCTATACCAAAAGAGTTAAAGTCTCTTTTAATCAAATTATCAGAATGTGGCAGTCTATAAGAAGAGTTTGTTGTGGTAACGTATTTACGATGATAGCGGTGATAAATTCCATTGCTTCTCATTAGTTTTACAAGCCGTTTAAATGCGACTTTTAAACCACACTGTTTTAATCTGAAATAGAAGAACTTTGCTCAGCTTACATAGTCATTGGCAAGTTTTATTTCTTCTCTTACTGCAGTTATTATTTGTGCATCAGTATAGACGACTCCGTTACGATGCTCATTATCTGCTTTTAACCAGTGATAATAACCGCTGACACTGATTTCAAGCATTTCAACTGCTCGCCTTAATGGTATCAGTGTCCTTCATCATATCTGATGCTTCTGCAGTGATTCTTTGATGTATGCGTACTTAGCTACTGCTCTTTGGCAAAGTACGCTGCTGCTTTTTTAAGAATTCAATCTCAGCTTTGGTCTTTGCCAGTTCCTTTCGCAGTCTTACAATCTCATCATGTTCTGAAAAGTTCTTCTTGAGTAGCATTTTTGTTAGCCGCAATAATCCACTTATTAAGAGTTGATAAACTTATACTAAGTTCTCTAGCAACTGAACTCTGACTAACACCTGCATTTACTCTAGATACAGCACTTTTCTTGAACTCATCTGAATATATCTTTCTTTGCTTCTTATTAATATCTCCATAGACTATTTAATTATAATCTAAGAAATAATTAATTCCGAAAAGTGATCCTAGGTTCAGTATTGTCATCTATTCTAGTTTTCCAATAAAACATCCAGACAAGTATCGATATTTCCCAAAAAAAAGATTCTCCACTTATTACTACAATAAGAAATAGCGCCAAAATAAATAGAGGTAATCCTTTGCAGTCAAATGTCCTAGCCATACCCTTTACACTCAATGTCAATAAAAGCACTGTAATTGGAAATCCAAATCTTATTAGCAATTGTACAAGCTCATTAGACATATTAATAATACCAAGTTTTTCTAAATCCATAGATATGTCAGTAAAAAAACCCATTCCTATAAATACATTCTTAGTTGCAAGCGTTAACCCGCCAACTGTATCATTTAGACGTGTTACATATGATCCGCTTTGGTTAAGTAATCTGTCAAAAACTGTACCATAGAATAATGTTAATAATGTAATAACTCCTAAACCAATTCCAATAGGAATATCTTTCTTCAAGCTATTTACAGTTATTTTTCTTGTCATAAAAAAAGATACAATCAACAATAATTCTACATAACCACCGATAGATTTAGTTGTTAGCACACCTAAAATAAAAACTGCAAGAATTATTCTTTTTCTTCTCTTATCGAAATATTCATCTACAAATCCAGCTAAAATATAAAGAATACAAATATTAAGCATTATAGCATGCATTCCGGGCTCACTAAATAATCCTGCATTTCTACCAAAAAAGCCCCCTGTCGAAAGCCAACCAACTGTATAATATGGGGTTAAATAATAAATATAATACCCTTCAACACCTCCTACTGTGTAATCAACTCGTTGCGTAAAATAGCCTGGTAGTGTCTGTTCAAGTCCATTTATGCATACAACAAAGCAAAGAAAACTAACCAAAAGCTCTACCAACATTAAATTGATGAAGCAAGTTGCAAATTCCTCTTTCTTAAAATTTGAACACATTATACAAATGACGATTAGTTTAATTAGCATTATTATAATGCTATTGACTCTACTTATATCAAAGTGAAATATTGAAACTATAACTAATAATACAATTATCGTGAATGCAACCTTTAAGTTTTTTTTCTTTATTTTCTTATTTCTTATAAATAATAGTATAGAAAGCATAAGTAATACAATATGAGTAGGCGCCGAATGAAAATATACATAATAAGTTGTCGGTCCTGCTAGAATAACAAATAAAACAACTAAATACTTTAAAATACCATTAATTTTCAGCTTAAATGTCATATTAAATCGCACTATTCCTATTCATGTTTTTGCAAGTCCACATTATTACTTAAATATACATTATAATATTTTTTTAAAAAATATTCAGGCTTCAAACTCTCCATAAAAATCAATGCCTTCTTGGAATATTGAAACTTCCCTGCACTTTCTATTGCCATATATGTCTTATTCAAAACATCATTGCAATCATCAACATTCGCACAATAACCCAATTCATTATTCTCAACAATTTCGCCTAAAGAACCATGTTTGCATGATAGTATTATTTTTTGGCAACAAACTCCATCAGCCAATGGCCCTGACGCCCCATTAAATTCTTTTCCATACAAACAATAAATAATATCACAGGCCATAATTGCCTGTTCATATTCCTCATCAGATAATTTTCTTATTACAAGTTTTACTCTTTCTTTATACGGTTTAATTACCTCGATAATGTCATTTAATTCAATATCTCCAGGTAACCCGGCGATTAATAATTGAAATTTAAGATTACATTGTTGAAGAATAGCAAGAAAGGATAAAATTCTTTTATAATTACACAAGCCTCCCACTATACCTATAACAATCTCATTTTCATTTAAACCAAATATTTTCCTACAAATTTTCTTATCTTTATGAGATATATTATAAAAATTGAACACAGGATATTCGCAACACACAACATTGTTAATACCTATATTCTCCATTTCTTTTTTTACAGAATTTGTATGAACAACTACTGTCCTATTATTTTGAAAGCACATTAGTTTATAGCTTAGTCTTTTATATATTCCCGAAAAAAAATGATGATATGTAATAATCAGCCGAGTAGCTCTAATAGTTGAAAAACCTAATCCCAAAAACCGCATTATAGAGTCGCCATCAAGAATGTGCACTATATCAATATTATTACTCTTTACAATTTCATTAATGTCTTTTATCCACTTAATGTATGTCTTTATTTTTTTATTGTCCAATAAATTGTTGTACTTAAAAAATCTAGCTTGATCAACACCTACATTTTCAGGCGCAAAAACATACACATCTAATTCTTCATTTTTTGAAAGGCATTCCAAATAAGTTTTTCTGTGGCCATCAAAGTTTCTTTCGCATAATAGAACTTTCATTTTTAATTAATCCTTCCTAAGCTGTACTCTATGTACTCATCTTTAGCGATTTGAAACCAAACTTCACCAAAAAGAGTAATGTACTGATAAAAACCTTATATACAAGACACTAATTGAAGGCACTCAAATTAGTGTAGATAAACATTCACTGATATATATTTAATCATACCTAAGACCTTAAGCGATTTTTCTATCAGGTCTTGGGTGGTTAACGATCTCCCAGATTAACAATGGCAGATCTTTTAATTCAACTCGATCTCGATTAGATGGCATTGAACGCTTAGCGTT
>Ga0256405_10010099_pt1 | contig 12613 bp, 11 predicted proteins | sample RumenRJG_02DNA_FD_189096 | JGI IMG/M metagenome (GOLD analysis project Ga0256405, IMG submission 189096) | Bovine rumen microbial communities from Lethbridge, Alberta, Canada - RJG_02 | ecosystem: Host-associated > Mammals > Digestive system > Stomach > Rumen | place: Canada: Alberta...
TGGATGAAGCTCGCACTTGTTGAATTGGTAAAAGGCCATGATATCATATGCACTCTCCGCAAGATACACATTCTCAACCCCCATCGGGTTCCCGTCGGGAGTCAGGTCGACAATCCACGACGCCGTGGATGAGTCGGTGCCTGGTGCCTTGCTCTTGAAAGAGCCGTAGCCTCTTATCTCATAGCCCAGCACCCTGTCTTCACCCGGACGCTGGTAAGGAAAGCCCAAATTAGGATATTTCATGTCCCTCTGCTTGTCCCTGACACAGTGTATGAAGGGACTGAACACGCAGGCTGTATCAAGGCTGATCTTCCTTCCTTCCAGAAAGGTCATCAGATGATACATGTCCTTGCCGGCAGGCTCCACGGAAAAACGGGAAGCATCAAAATTCTTTTGACTGTCATTAAAGCCGTATTTATTCTTGTATGCTTCCACGCTGCACTCAGTGACAGGCTCGTTGGCGAACTTGCAGAGCACTTCATATATCTTCTGCCATTGAGTCCCTCTGCCTGTCAGGAACTGCCCGAGGTTTTCCTTGATGAAGTCCACGACACTGCCGCCGCCTCCACTGGCCCTGTGAAAATAGTGCTGTTTCCCTTTGTCCCCGGGATGGCTGATGATAATCCTGTCCATGCAGTTGTTCCTGCCGTCAGAGAGAACCATCTCAACATATTTGCCGACGCCCGCAGAACGGTCAATCCTATAGCCAAGGGAATAGGCGACATCATCAATGCCGACCCGCTCCTTCAGATATTTGAAATCTACAACTCCCATATAAAGATGTTTTATCCGACCTTTAATGCCTGCGTCTTCTCCTTGGAGGGAATGAACAGGTCTATTGCATAGATCCTGGCAGCTGTCTGATGGAGATATTCCTGCCTGTCTTTCCCTTCTGCAAGAGCGAAATACTTGTTGCCAGTCTCCCTGTCGATGGGTTTCATGCCCAATGACTGTCCGTTATAGCTGGCACGGATGGCATAGTCACCATTCTTTGTCTTGATGATGGCCGCATCTTCATACTCCGCCGTCATGGCTGCATTCTGTATGCCTTTGTATTTGTCGGTAAGCGGTTTCTCACCCAAGGCTATCTTCTGCTTGTCTATTTCTTCCAGAACCATGCCGGAAGCCTTGTTGACATCTGCCATCACAGAGACGATAAACTTTGGATCTTCACGCAGTGTGGTAATCCATCCGTCAAGGTAGGCTGCATTGTTGTCCAGGATACGGGCATCAAAGCCCATGGCATTGCCCATCATGGCCGCGGACAACTCTGCCACGAGTTCTTCCTTGGCATATTTCTCGTCACCGAACTTGTCACCCTTGGTACGGTTTAAACGCTCCGGGGTTCCTGTGGAGTGCGTCATCTCATGCAAGGCTGAAGAGTAGTATTCCATTCCGTCCTTGTATATCTCCTCTGGCGTGGAACTGATGTTGAACTGCTCCTTCTTGGGGAGGACGATGATATCCCTCGACGGACTGTAATAGGCCGAATCGGACATCTTGTCGGTCTGTATCTTACAAATCCACTCCTGTCTTTCGAACATCCTGTCAAGGGCTGCATTGACATACATCCCCTTCGTGTCTCTCAGCTCTGGAGCCTTGAAACGGTCAAGGATCTTGTCGTACTTCTCCTTGTTGACCTCTTCCAGATTGGTCTGGTCGATGTTGAAGACCAGGTATGACTTCATGAACGGCCTGACTTCGCAAAGCTGCTGCTCGGAAGCGGTCATGTTCCGGTAGTCATCGCGGGAAACCTTATGACCGTTCTTGTCCTTGATGGTCAGATCCCAATAGATGACAGGCATGGACGTGGAGCCCTTCTTGATATGAAGTCCCTCATTCACTGCCTGATGGAACGTCATATAGACGGGTGTCCTGTAGTTATGCAGGGCTGAATCCAGTTGGAGAAAAAAGGAGTTCGAGCCAGAATAGTTCCGGCCTGTCAGGTTCTGAGGCATGCCCATTACGGCACCGCCCCCAATCCAGCCTTTCTTCCAGTCACCGGCCTTCAGCCTTTCCATGCGGTCTATCATCATCTCGGTGAACTTGTCTATGGCCTTGTTTCCCTGGCTCTGTTGTTCAACAGATGGTGACGGATTAGTTACCTTATAGTTTCTCATACATCCTCTAATTCCTGACCATCCATCAATGTTGTGTCGGTCATTTCAAGGTAAAGCTCCGCGTTGTCATCCGTCGGCTCTACACCATGGTCTTTACACCATTGCAGATAGTCTTGTGACTGCTCACTTCTTTTTACAAACTCCAGCCAGCCGATCTTTCCTTCTTGTTTCAGGACAACCAGCTCGTCATAAGAATACTTCTTGCTCATGTTCTTGTTTTTTAATAATGAATAATCAATCGGGAAGGTAGTCATGGGACACGCCCATGACTACCATTGCCAAATCAGAGCTTCATGGATACACTGCGTTCCTGCTTTTGGCTTAGCAGGGATGTGATGTCTTTCGACAGGTACTTTGCCGCGAGCTGTTCCCTCGTTGCTGTCTTGGCTGTGAACAGGGAATAACCGTCATCAAAACTGAGCGGTTTCTTCTCGGTGACTTTCCCGTCGCCAAGATCAGCTGAGATTTTCCAGACGCCATCCTTGCCTTTTGCGACACGAACCTTGGCATCTACACCTTCAGGTAGCTTGTACTGCTCATAGGCAGAAGCGAGATGGAGCTTTTCGCCAAAATTCTTCTCCACAAGCCTGGCAGGTGTGGTCACCCGGTCAAAATAGGCATTGAGGTCTTTGAAAGACATCAGCGTGGACATCTTCTGGTCTCCGACAACGGCATAGAGCTTGTACTTGCCGAATTCGGCACTCTGCTCATTGCTTTCCTTGTAGACATTCATCTTGTCGATGACACGTCCGTCAGAGAGCTTGTTGTCTGCCTTGAATTCCTCCGGCGTGACTTTCTTCTCCAGTTTCGTGGGGTAATAGGTCTGCATCAGCTTCTCAACAGATGTTTCCTTCTTCTGATACGCAGACAGGTCCTCCGCAGACATCCGCATCGGACGAAGCTGCACACCGTCCAGCTTGGCCGTGAAATACCAGTGATCGGGATTCTGGTTTGACTGGAAGACATGGCCATGAGACACCTTCTCGCCATTGACGGTTATCATCTGTGGCTCACGGTGTTCCTTCTGTGCCGTTTCCGTCTTCTCAGCTCCAGCCTGTTCCTTGACACCGGCTTTCACTTCCTCCTTTGGCTGTTCCTGTTTCTTGTCATCCACCTTGACATCAGTAACCACCTTCTGCTCCTTCGTCATGGATATGTCGTCGATGATGGCAACACGCACTCCAGCCCGAATGAGCTTGGGCAGGTAAATGTCAAGGGAATGATGGGGAAACATGGCAAGGCTCTCACCTTGCGACTTGTCATGCGGTTTAGTAAGGGTAATGCCAAGGACATCTGATGTCTTCCTGGCATCTTCGTTCAACGCCTGGTAGAAGTCTCCCTTACGGAACAGCAGCAAGGCATCAGGATGCTTCTCCTTCAGCGATTTGTACTGTTCTGCCATTGAGGGGACTTTCTTTCCCTGGCTTTTCGTTTCTGAATTTGCCTTGACTTCCGTCTCGGCGTTCTTCTTCGTAGCAGTCTTTTTTTCGGGTTTCGTCTTGGACTTGACCTGAAGGGCTTCTTCCTGCTTCACCTCCTGTTTTTTCTTTGTTACCATAATTCTAAATCCTATTTAGACAGGTTTTGAATTCTGATACCAAAGCGCAAATTGACCATCAGTGAGTGTGGTGGGAAGCATCCCATGTTCACTGACTAAGGGGGACGGTTAAGATACGACGGCCTATGAAGGCCAGGCGTTACAATTTATGATTTCACCCATGTTAAATTTACCCTTTGTACTCGAATGCAAAATGTTCCAGATCTCGGCTTTCAGTAAAGGGCGGGCTGATTACGGGTTAAAGCTTCAGTCCTGAGCTTCTTTTTTCTTCTTTCTTCTCTTCCTTGTGGGAAAGGCGGTCAACAATCATCTGGTACTCCCAGCGGTTCTCATCGGTCTTTACATAACCCATGAATCCCTCATGGGCATCATCATAGCGGTACTCCATCTGACGTTTCCATTCTTCCATGTCGCCATTGACAATCTTGAAGCCTTGCGGTTCGCGCAGGTCAAGTCCGACAGAGACTTTCTGATCTCCAACAGTCAGTTCAACGGGCTTGCCCTCGACGGCTGCCTGTTTCTGGTTGGCACCAAGTTCTATGTCCTTTACCTTCTCAAATTCCCGAAGCTGTTCCCTTACCTGAAGGGCTGCGACATCGCGACGGATGAGGGACTTCGTTTCCGGATCCATCTGAAGATACTTCTGACGACGGATTCCATCGACATCCTTGACTTCCTTGCGGATGACATCACCGTTCTTGACACGCTCCAGTTCACCCGGTGTAAGGTGAAGGGAATTCTCCACCTCCTTCCTCATGGGATAGGTATAGAGCTGCACACGGTTCTGGCTATCTCTGGCAAGCTGGATTTTCATGGGCAGGTCAATGGCTTTGCCATTCTCTGCAATGAAATGTCCTTGTATGAGCGGTGTGACCCTGCCGTTGATCAGAGGGCCGAGAACTTCCTTGGGCATCAGCAGGAAGTCATCCCTGGTAATTCCCATCTTCTCGAACTTCTCATAAGGAATTTCTTTCTCTGTGAAAAGATTTCTTGCTATCATATTATCGTATTATTATAAAAATGTGTAACTTTGCCGCAAAATTAATATAAATATATTAGAAAATGAATAAGTTTTCGGGATTTCTTTTGTTTTTAACATTTTTAAGTGGAATTCAGCCATGCAAGGCACAGTTCTTTACCATTACCAACGATTCTGCCAAGAACGTTTTGGTGAAAGAACCTGATTCAATGTCAGTGGCTGATTCATTGGAAAGTATGTCAATTCCCTCCAGGAATGTTCCGACAGGATCATTGCCTTCTTTTACTGAAGGGAAAGGTGTGGAGATTTCGTTAGAGAGGGACATTCCCGTCTTTGTCAACATCACAGACAGCCTCCTTGCTGACCTGATTGAAAGAAGGCTGAACGTATGCCTGCCCTTGGACTTCATTCAGATGAACTCCAAGTTCGGCTACCGGCGGGATCCTGTCTACCACAGCCAGCGGTTCCATGACGGCATCGACCTCAAATGCCACTACCAGCATGTATACTCGATGCTTCCGGGTATAGTGAAGGAAGTGAACTATAGTAACAAGGGATATGGAAACCATGTCATCCTCCAACATGGGAATCTGGAATGCTTGTATGGCCATCTCCATGCCATAGCAGTCAAAGAGGGTGACATCGTTGAAGCCGGAACCATCGTTGCCATTTCTGGAAATACGGGTAAGTCAACCGGGCCACATCTGCATATCAGGCTACGGAAAGACGGCAAGAGCGTAGATCCTAAGAATCTTGTTGATTATCTTAATAACTACGTGGATGAACTTCAAGATAAGATTGCTTATCTCAAATTCGGCACGAAGCCGGACTTGGAACTTAATATTTCCAACCTGTTTATGATGCTGGAGAAATATCATGTGAAATTCCCCAAAATTGTAGTAGCACAGGCTATGGTTGAAACGGGTTATTTTACTTCTCGCGTCTGTCATGAATGTAATAATCTATTCGGACTGAGAAGGCCAAGCAATGGAGAATATTATACTTTTGAGACCTGGGAGGAATCTGTTAAGGCATACAGGGACTATGTGCAATACAAGTACAAAGGAGGAGACTATTATGACTTCCTTGATAGAATCGGGTACGCAGAGGGCCCCAACTATACGTCTGTTGTCAGACAGATAGCCAAGACGCTATAACGTTCATAATCTATTATAAGAATAATTAACTCTCAACATGAGGTTATCCTAATCTTCATGTTTCATACCGTACCATTTATGATTATGTTTTTAGCAATCCACAATATAAATAAATGACATGGATAAAATAGATATACCAAGTATTTTCCCATGTCTCCTTGTATGAACCCTCGATGACCATTATACGCATTGATAACAAGAAAAGCAAGCAATGCCCCCCTAATTCCATAAAAAGACATGACTAAAATTCCGAATATGGTCTGAAGAAATGGATCTTTCTTGAAAAGATAGAATACGAGTATCAATAGCAATCCTCTACAGTCATAGTCTGTATGGAAGTATATGAGCAATACTCCTGTAACTATTGCAAACAGGAGGATATTGATGTTCGTTGTATGCCAATGGTCAATCATGTACATCACGAACAGCCCTGCCAACAATGTAAACAGGACATTGTGACTGCCGTCATGGTTGATTAACTGCCAGGGGATTTCGGAAATAACAGCGAAATACAAAAGCCGTTTTGCATACCTGCCAAAATCATGTGTATGAAGATACCCTTCTACAATCAGGAATGCAAATACCGGGTAAGATATCCTACCTATTGTCCGCATCAGTACATATGATTTACTGTATTCCGGATTGTTGTAAAAGAAGATAAGGGCCACATGGTCAATAACCATTGCGGCCATGGCAATAAGTTTAAGAGCACTGCCACTGAGTGCTCTTTCCTTTCCCTCGAAGTTCATTTAATCTGCTGTTGAAATACTTAAAGAAGATCTTCCGTATCTTTCAACAACTGTTTGATTCTCTCCTGCTCGGCCTCCATGTCCATTCGGATCTTGGCAAGCCGCTCCTTGATGATTGTCCCGACAGCATACTTCTTATTGAAAAGGTCAGGATCATTAATGTCGAAATCCCTTTCAAAAAGTTTATCCAAAGAAACGGTCTGAGAATAAAAGACCAGCAGCTTCAGATACACGGGAGACATGATGTTACTGCCGCTCTCTATCTTGGAGATAGTAATCTGAAAGGTGCCAATCTCATTGGCCACATCGGTCTGTGAAAGACCAAGGTGTTTACGAATGGCAGCAAATCGTCTGCCCATCTCCACAAGATCCAAGTTGCTCAAATGTTCATCCATGTCAGTATCCGTATATGTTTTGTAAACTGCAAAAGTAAATAATTTTTAAGAGAAAACCAAACTTTGTTGTTGAATTTATAATAATTTAGAGAGTTACAGCCCGTTCTGTCCACAGACTGCACGAGTACTAACTGTCCTTCGGTGCAAGGCCGAGAATTTCGGAAATCATCGCATCCACCTCTTCGTTGACACGCTTGAAGTTCCTGTTCAGCATGATTTCCTTTTCCTTGGAGTCCTTGAACTCATAGATTTTCGGCAATTCCTTATAGAAACTTTCTTCCTGCTTGATCTTCTCCATGTCGAAATTGGTCTTGCAGAAATACTTGGTTGTCTTGAACTCCTCGCTCTCCTCCAGGTTGATGCCGCTTAGTGCCTTCATGTCCGTTGGCGTGAAGTCACGGGCAGCCTGACCCGCCAGCCAGCCTGTTGCCATGTCAGCTATCTTGGCTGCCGGTACGAGGTAGTCCAGCTTTTCGGAAATGGACGTTGATATCTTCTGGTCGTTGATGGTGATGGACTTGGAGGTCTGCTTGGCCTTTCCAAAGACATCGTTCTGTGCCCATTCCAGGGTTTCCTTGTTTCGTGCTGCACCCATGAAAATGTTTCCGCAGGTAGTGATAATCTTCTGCATACCGTTTTTTCCATAGTCTGCTTCCAGCTGGGGAAGTTCCTGAAATCCCAGTGTTACGGCAACCTTGTTGCTTCGGGCCGTTCCTATCAGTCGGTCGATTTTGTGGAAATACAATGTCGGCAACTCATCGACGATGATGCTGACAGGCAGATTCCCCTTGCTATTCACACGGGTAATCAGACGGTTCAGGATCAAGGCATTCAATGAACCGATAACCTGTTCCTTCTCCGGATCATTGGCAATGACCAGATACGAGGGGTGCTCCTTGTCGGAAATCTTCAGGTCAAAGTCATCACCGGTGAAGACCCAGTAGGCTTCAGGGGAAACCAGACGTGCTGCATTGACACGCAGCGTTCCGACCATACCTTCCAGCTGATCCATGGCCTTGTTCTGATAAGCGGACTGAAATGGTGCCATGAGTGACATAATCTTCTCATCCTGCATGAGGATGTCGAAGACATGCTCATAGGAATGGCCGAGAAACGAAAGAACATGCGGCATATCGGAATATTCTCCTGATATGGTGTCTGGAACCACCTCATTGCCGTCCTCATCCTCATACCAGGATCTCTCGATGATGATTTCTTCCTTCTTCTCATTCAAATAGCGGAAGCCGTCAAGTTCTACGAACATGCCGTCACTGTCTATAGCGACATTCCGTCTCTTGGAGTCAATGAAATCCAAAACGACCTCTCCCTTGGAATCCAAGGCATTGTAGTCAGCCCAGTTCCTGATGACAAGCTGTAGCTTCTTGCCTTTCCAGCGGATAAAGCGTTTGAGCCGCTTGCCGTTCTTATAGCCTGTAGGATGGAAATTGACAAAGAAATAGATGATGGATGCCAGGAAGTTCTCTGCTGCATGGGTGAAGAAATCGTCGGAGCCACCTTTCTTATCGCCACCCTTATTCAGGGAGGCAAGCAGGGTAGCTGCCGTCTCAGATGCTCCTGCAAGGTCTGGTATGTACTTCCGCTGGATTGGATTAATGCGGTTGGAGTATTCCACATCCGTGAAATTCACGATATGGAATCCGCAGTTCTCCGGCAAGTGGCCGTATTTCTTGTTCTTGCAGTATTGGTAGAAGAGATTCTTGCCAAGTGTCGGGAACTTGTAGTCATAGACCATCATGGCAAAACCCTTGGCCGCATGCTGCCTGATAAACGGATCTATGATACCGAATGATTTACCAGAGCCTGGCGTTCCCAGAACGATGGTTCCTCTGAATGGGTTGATGATATTAATCCATCCCTTGTGCATCCTGCCACTATAATAGTAAATCATTGGGATGTTTACGGAATATTCATTGTCATTGCGCTCCTCTGACTGCTGGAAGCTCTCATTCTCAAAGTTGAAACGGTCATCGCCAAGCTTGTGATTGTAATACTTGGCGATTCCGTCAAGTCCTTGATGAACCAGAACGGTACCGGCAATGGACAACAGGGCATACAGTACCCTGTTGCCAGGGAATCCCATCATCATGCCTCCCCAGAAGCCGTTATGAACGACTATGCAGGTAATCATCAGGGAGAATCCGGCAATGATCGGATAGACGACCATTGTCTTGACATTGAACTTCAGGCTTTTCTTAGCCCTCGTTCCAATGCAGGTCACTCCTATACAGATCAGTTCAAGGAACTTGCATGACACGACGCTGTTGAAAATCTTGAATCTGCCCAGCAGTTCCAGTAGGAAGCCTGTCACCCTGTCATAGGCAGGTATGGGCAAGTTCATGACCAGCTCCATGATAAGAAATATATAAATGCAACTCCTGAAGATGTTATACATCTGCTGCTGCTCTCTTGTCTCTTCTGTTGCCATGGTAATGGGTTATCTGATTCTTAATACCGGTCGGACACACCCTTCTGTCGTTTTCAGGACAGAAGTGATGAATCCGTTTTCCAAACTCACACTATAGTAATACATCTTCTCACTGTCCGTGCTGCTTCCGTCCTGCGAAGAACTCAGGTATTGCCAGTTGGTGAAAGCATCACCTCCGATAGCCTTCATTGAAACGGAAACGACAGCCAGATTTCGTGAAAGTGCTTTCAACTCTCCAGCTGAGGGCAGCACCCAGCCTGAGACTGGACTGTGAAAGTTCTTCACAGCTTCTACCGCAGGGGAATGAAATGTTGAGGACAGAATAGCAGCGGTATTCTCGGCACCACACAGGGAGACCGCATCGTTCGTCACATTGGAAACCGTTCCAATAGAGTCTGTGTAGATGTATCTTCCCAGCTCTTTTGTGCCTACGACAAGTGCCGTGTCCTCGTTGGTGTAGAAGATGACTCCCACTGCCATGTGGCTGTCTCTGTCATAACCATAAGGGGAAACAACGGTGTTGTCGGACAGAAGGATATTGCCGACCTTGATGCTGCTGTCATATATATCCGTATGCTCTTCACAGCTTGCCATCGCCAGAACAGAAATGAGAGCTATTGCCGACATTATAACCTGGCATTTGACGAATCTTATCATCTTTCTCATTAGAATGGTATTTTAAGTCCTATTAATAAGCCGTTCCGGAAAGTGTCACCGTGATTGAAGTTCACGTTGTTTTTCTGGATGACCGTAAAATGTACACCGCTGGGGAAGACATAGTTATACTCAAATCCTCCTTCCAGTCCAAAGTAGAAGTCTCCCTTGTGCGAACCACACTCAGGACCGAAGCGGAACCTGAGCGTGGAGTTTTTGAAGCGTTTGAGACTTTTCTTGTAGAGGATGCCACCGCCCCAATAATAGTCCTTCCAGAATATCTTGTTGCAGATCTTTCCACATGTGGGGTCTTCATGCCAACGGTCTCCGACCTCACCGAACAGTTCCACGGCATTGCCATAGTCCAATTCACGCTCATAGCCGAACGTGGCATTGACGGTGCTGTTGAACAGGAAGCCGCCATTGAGGGTGAAGAACTCATCACCATCACCTGCCCTGGCCGTTATCACAGCTATCAGGCATATCGCTATCATGAATGTCTTTTTCATCTGTTCTCTCTTTAAAGGGTGAATGGCAGCCGTTTCAGGAAGCGCTCGTCGAAGCCGTCGGCATGCAGGATGTCCTCATACTCGATGGGGATATAGATGACACGGCCTGAAATCTGATTCTCGGAAATCTCCAGACGGAGGATTTTCTCGTCCGGGAAAGTGAGCTTGTTGATGACAATGACATTACGGTAGGCTTTCTTAAAGCTTTTCGCGCTGTTCAGGGAATAGACTGGTGTCAGTTCTATCGTCTGCGAGTTGGTGGATTTTGACTCTTTCTTGTCCGTGAGCTTGATACGCATCTCATCGATGTCATACTTGATCTTGGTCTTGTTATAGAGGGAGAAGTCTATGAAGAAATAGTCGTTGATGGTATAGATATTGTTCACCACAGCCCTGATGCCATAGGCACTTGAATGGATATTATTGAACTTGCGCTGACTGCCGTAGATAGCCCAGGCATAAGCGGCCATCTGACTCTCAGGCATCAGCACATCAGGGTTCTTGTACTGGCTCATATCCTTCATAGTTATCTGATAGACGGAGTTGGCCTTGGCCGGGCCCGTGGTATAGACGACATTGAACTGTGCCATGTGCCGCTCACCTATGACAGTCACCGTACCGGCAAGCTCGTTGTTATACATCCTGCCTGCTGGCTTGATGCGGACAATGTTGTCAGCACACTGGTTGCCGATAATCTTTGCCGTGGAAATATCTACCAGCTTGATGTTCTCCGGCATGATGATGTGCGTGGTGACTTCCTCATTGACAAAGATGGTGTTCTTACGCATGTTGCCTTCAAGGATATAGGAATCCTCTGGCTTGGGGTTACGGATATACCTGACAGATGCCGTGTCAGGCTTGATGTCCTTGTATTTCTTCTGGGCGATGGCCTCAGGTACGAATGCCGCCATGACAGCGAACGCAAATAAAATCTTTTTCATATTCATTATGGTTTACGTTGTTATTGAATGTCCGTATTCACGAGATAGACGATGGTGTTGTACTTGATACGTGCCTTGTTCTTGCGTATGTTGGCAGAAACGGCACTGGATGCTGACTGATACATGTTCTGAAGAGCCTGGAGTGCAATGGCTTCACCGCTGATGCCACTGTTATAGCCTCCGTCAAAAGAGATATTCTGCTGCATGGCCTGTGCCCCGGCATCCTTCATCATGTCACGGAAAGCGGATTCAGGTACATAGAATCCTTCCATTCCGTCATTGTCGAAGACGGAAAGGTTCACCTTGATGAACTTGTTCCCGATGAGTATGCTGGTTATCGTGGCTTTGACACGCTGTTGGCCGAAGCCTGTCACCGTGCCGTAAAGGTAGGTACCTTTCTTTAGCTTCAAGTCCTTGATGGAGACATCATCGAGCAGCTTGAAGCGCAGACGGGTTCCCTCGTGGGCTTTCGTGGTCTTGTCAATCATCGCCTTGATAAGGGGTTCGTCGATCTTGTCCTGCTGCCCGACAGTGTTGAACTTGTCTGCATTGGGGTCGCTGATCTTATGGACCAACTCAGCCTTGTTCTTCTCGGCTTCTTCCTTTCTCTTCTGTTCTATAAGCTGCTGTCTCTTCTCCTGTTCGGCCTTCTCCCTGGCTTCTTTCTCTTCAGGGTCTTCTATTCCGAGAGCCGTATTGATGGCTTTCTGCCGCTGGCGGCTTCTGGCTTGAAGGTCTTCAAGCTCCCGGGCATAGTCATCCATCTCTTCTTGGCGGTTGCTGCCACGGCCATAGCCGCGTCCTGATGTGCCAGATCCAGCTGAACTGCCATAGCCACTTCCAGCGTAGGAATTGATATGCTTACGGGACTCTGCAAGGCTACGCTCCATATCCTCGACGGCCTTCTGCCTTGCCTGTCGCGCTGCATTGTCTGCATCAATGGCGTTAAGCTCGCTTTCATGATAGCCACTTCGGGTACTGTCAAGCACTTCCTTTTCCTCACCTATACCGCTGATGGCAGTATAGGCTCCGTCTTCACTGAAACGCTTGCTCATCTCACTCATCTTGTCACCCAGTCCCTCATTACGGGCATCCGGGAGTGACA
>Ga0256405_10010100_pt1 | contig 12611 bp, 2 predicted proteins | sample RumenRJG_02DNA_FD_189096 | JGI IMG/M metagenome (GOLD analysis project Ga0256405, IMG submission 189096) | Bovine rumen microbial communities from Lethbridge, Alberta, Canada - RJG_02 | ecosystem: Host-associated > Mammals > Digestive system > Stomach > Rumen | place: Canada: Alberta | collected...
CGTTGTCGTAAACATAAATAGTATCACGAGAATAACAAACATCTCCGAATACTTTATGATCTTCTCTCCAACCATATTCGGTTTGTGTATTAGCCAAATTGGTTTTAACACCTTTTTGGAGAGTCCAAATAAGCATGTTAGGCAATTGGTGATTTTCTGATTTTACCAAACCTGTAACATCTGTTTTAAAATTGGTTGGATCGGCAAAAGTACCACCGTTTACTGATGTCCATTTACCGGAAGCTTTATAATAGCTACTTGTAAACGCAGACGGTTCTGTACCTAATGCTGAGAAATTAGGTTCACAAATATTAGTATCTTGCAAATAGGTATAAGGATCGCGTGTAATACGTGTATCCGCATCTGAAACAATTGAGTTATTGAATACACTGGTACTATCCTGTGAAATACAACCCAAATATTCCGGACCGGTTTGAATCTTCAATGTAAATGTTGTCTTATTAAGTGGAAGATTTGATGCAACAAGTGAATTGTGATTGTTAACAATTTCATTTACATCAGAAGTACCACCATTATATGTACTACGATATTTAACGAGATTGTCGTGATCAGAAGTAAACGAAACTTTCTCGTTAGCCAAATCATGTGGAGTATCCCAGTGGATATGAACAGAGTCGGTACAAACCTCTGCTGCCCACAATGATGTAACGTTCCACTCGTGGATAAACAAGTTAGCAGAGTCAGGAATATGAATTCTGAAGATCATGGTATCACGGTCTTCACAATAATTCAAATATCTCTTACCATCTTTTGACTTGTTGAAACGACGATAAACGTGCCATACAAAATAGTGGTCACCGGATTTTGTTGCCTTGAACGTTGCTTTTTGATGCTCACGTTGATAAGCAACTTTATTTATTTTTGATGAATAATCAGAAGTTTTGGCATCGCCGGCATAAATTGTAGGACCTTCTACATATTCCCACATACCAAACCAATACGATGTATTGTCCAATGCCTTGGTTAAGAATGTTTGTAAATCTTTTACACCGTCATTTTCATGCAAACAAGCACCTGCCTCCGACCATGTAGCAGACAATTGGTGTTGAATTGCATTATCAATCATTTTGGTTTTGAATGAACCACCTTTGGTACTCAAGAACTTGTCAACATCTCTCGGATGGTCGCATTCTTCCAAATCTTCACCTGCATTTGCATGGATTGACATATTGTTAACACTCATTGTATCAAACAAATGACAATATTCAATCGGTTTAGTAGGATCGTTAGGGTTAACTGTGGTATCACCGTCCCAATTAACATTTTTACGATAGAAATTCCAACGGAACTGGTTCTTTAATCCTTGAAGATTATATACATGTGTAGAAGGAGAACCTTTGTCTGAGAATCTCGGCTCTGTCAAAGAAGTTGTCCATTCTGAATATGCACCTTTCAACATCTTATTACCGGCCAAATCTACTTCATCAGAACAGATATAACGTGTAAGACCTGCATCCGGATCAGGATAAGGATTGTTGTTCCAAACTATAGTGGTATCTGTGCTAATACATTTACCCCATTGTACTCTCCAAATCAATGCGTGTCTACTTCTTGAAATATATTTCAAAATTACATTAGCAGCATTAATTTGTTTACCTGAATTTGATTCATTGTCAAATTCATAGAAAAGTTCATCAGCAGCTGCATTGTGAGTAATCCACGTTCCAACCGGTTTACCATATTTTTCATCACCGTAACCATTTTGAGCAAAATCTTCTATTTATCTTCCGGCGCAACAGCTTTCATACCGTGATTGTAAATCGTAATAAAGTCTTCGGTATAACAAGTAGCTTTAGCTTCAGGGTTCTTAGGAGATTGATATGTATTAGAAACTTGCCAAATAAATGTATTTGGACCATAATCCATATTTGTAACATAAGCATCACATTGCTTATCTGTACACAAAGAATTTGATATTACAGCGTCACCAGATACTTTGTCCCATTTACCAACACCACGCACCGGCTTGTTGGTAGAAAGTGTTGTTGTAGGACCACACTCCTCTCTGTCATCACCAAGAGCAGCGTGAGAAGGTTGCGCATTGGTAATATAAACATCATCAGACTGAACGCATCGATTACTTACAGTAGTACCGTTAGAATTCTGACTGTTAATTGTTGCTTCTACAACCCAACGGAAGATGTTGGTATCGTATGCAAGGTTTCTAACCATAGATTTCGGATCATTATGGTCATCAATTTCACCATAACCGTGTACTGCAACCGGCTCCCAATATGCATGAACATCGGTAACAGTATAGTTAGCACCATTTCCACCATCAAATGTACTACCATCAGTAGCATTCAATTGTGTAGAATCAGCACAAAGAACTTGCTCTGTACCGGCAGAAATATCTGACATCAAACCAATAATAGAAACTTTTACCTCGTCCCAAGAAGTACAAGCTACAAGTTTATCATGGAATTTGTCGTACATCTCGTTGTGTTTGTACCAACGGAATGTTGTATATGTAGGATCAGCAGGATCAGAAGAAGTCTGCAACTTATCAAGCTGAGCATTATAAACTTCGTGAGCAACTTGATAAAGTTTTGCTTGACTTGCCAATTCTGTTGCAACCTGAGTCATTGCCTCGTCGGTGTAGAATGTATGTGTAGTACCGACATGCGCAATTCTATCGTTCTCATCAAAATATATAGAACGAACAGTTTTAATCCAATATGCTATACTATCTTTAGTAGCATTTGGCGTATCATCTTTGAAATTAACTTTTTCAGTATAAGTATAAACATTCTTATAAACATACTTAGGATTTTTATACGCATTCTGTTCATCAGAATCAGCAGCTACAGGAACATGATTTTCAAAGCTTTCCAAATTACTACCTTCACCACCCCAATACGGATTGGTGTAAGCAATTTCATCATTGCTACTCTGAGCAGAACCGGCAGTCCACCAATTCTGTTGAGCACCTGCACCTTCGTCAATAGCATTCAAGTTAACATCGTTGCCGCAGGAAATTTGATCAGCACCGGCATCAGCATCAAGCGGAGCAAGCCAAATAATCTGAACAGTATCGTAGTTACGACATGGGTGACCCGGAGTTTCCGGGTTGTCGTATGTAATAGTCCATGTAAAGATGTTAGCTGCGGTATAGTTATCCCAATAATCAGGACGTGACTGTTGTGAATAACGTTGCAAATTGCTAACAGAAGTTACATTACTTGTAGCATTTTCAAACTGAACATCACCACCGGTAATACATGTCCAAACACCGGAAACACCTTCTGCATGTAATGCTGTAGGAATAGTACCTTTCAAACTACGATAATTACCAAGCCAAGATTGATAAGACTTGTCATCATTATTAACAACGTCACCGCAAGTTACAATATCTTCACCGGCATCTACAGGACCAACTTCGTTGTTCCAAATAGTTACGTCGTCATGACCTTCACAACGCAAAGTATCATTTACATAAACTTTTGCAGTTAATGTAAATATATTTTTACCCGGCGTTAAGCCAGATACAAATGTTTCATAATTATTTGGATTTTGAATATTAATATTTGCGTCACCGCCAGGTCTTTGGCTAGAGCACTTCCATTCGTATTCCCATCTGATTCCCGGGATATTAGAGAAGAACTCTGTATTAGCATAACCTTGCAAGTTACCATAATTTTCGCAAAGATATTGTTCTTTACCGGCTTCCACTTCTACAGGAATGTAGTAGATATATACATAATCATCGCTGTAGCAATGTTCCGGATCATCCAAATTACCATTAGCAACTCTCCAACGGAATGTATTCAAACCTTTTTGAAGATTGGTAACTTGAGTTTTCGGGTCGATAGCTTTATCAGTAACACCTTGCTCGGTTTTTATAAGTGTACCGAGTGTTTGTTGCTGTTTCATAATATCTTGCAAAGCACTTTGAATAGCATTATCAGTAATAAACTGAGTAGATTCTACAGTTTCGATTTTGCTACCGTATTCTACATAACGCTTTTCAACCTTTGTTTTACTATCAATAGTATAACCCGTAGTAGGATCATAATACAAAGTGCGTGTAGTATATACTTCATATTTTACACCACCGATGTAAGTCTCATAAAGATAAGTAGTTACTTGACATGTAGTACTTACATAAGAAGAAGAAACAATCTTACCTTCACCGGCTGACTTAATCTCACTATCGAGTTGAGCAATCAAAACGGCGTCGGTATTTACTTCCAAATCACGAACTTCTGACTTAACTTCTTCAGTAGTACCAATCAAATAATACAAATATGTTGTATCTACATTACCTGATATCGTGTTGACTTTTGATTCTACACGATAATTTGCACCGTCCATTTCTGTATTGAAATTATAAGTAGATACGTTCTTATTTATATTATTAACAGAAACGAACACTGCATTACCATCTGTATTTGTCCAATAGCCTTGACCTTGTTTTGGTTGAGTAGCATTCAATTGTGTGAAAGGTTCACAAACATATTGATTCTCACCGGCATCAGCTTTTGTTACTGATGAATTGAAAATTACAACATCATCGCTTGCACTACAAGAAGGTACACCACCAATAGCAGCAGCTTCAGCAGAAATCGGTCGGGTAACAACCCATGTAAACTCATTTGCACCCGGAGCTAAATTTGTAACTTCAGTAGTACCTAATGTTGAATTTGCAATTGAAGCGGCATTTGTAGAATTAGAACTAACATTTATTTTCCAATATCCTGTAGTAGCCGGAGTAGTTGCAGGAAGATCAGCAGCTTTCAAAGTATACTTATCATCGCAAACTTCATCATCAGGACCTGCGCTTGCTGCAACAGAATCGTTCTCGATGTAGATGTAAGAATCTTCAAAACATTCTTGACCACCATCAGTTACGTATGTTACTCTCCAACGAAGAGTATTTCTACCATTGAAAGAAGTTCCCAAATTATCAACTATTGTATTATACGCCGTTGAGTTAACAATACGACCGGAACCTTCTGTAACTTTCCACTCACCAGTACCCGGAGCAGGATCGTTACCATGAATACCAACAGGAGTAAGAGCAGAACAAACAGCACCAAGATCTCCACTTGCTTTACTTGTTACATAAACAACTTTCATAGTAGCCTCAGCTTTACAAGTAGAAGGTGATGCAGCAGCAACTGTATATTTAAAAGTAGTAGAACCTGGCTGTAAACCAGTTACTTCTGTAGAAGAATTTGAAGGTGAAGTAATTCCCTGCATCGGATTTTGAGGACAAGTCCAAACTCCGGTAGCACCATCGATGCCGGAAGCCGATGCTGTGATAGTTGCAGTTGGTACAGTTGTACAAACATCGTTCGCAGAAATGGATATTTCTGACTTCACAACAGGAGCGGTCGTTGCAGTCACAGGACATTCAGTTGTTATTCCATTTGCATCAGTTGCTGACGCGTTTACTGTCCATGTAAATGATACAGCCCCCGATCCTGTAACGTATGCGATAGTATTAGGATTGGTTGGATCAACAATTGTAGCATTCTCAGGAGAGTTAGCAGTCCACTCACCGGGAACTCCCAAAGAATTTGCAGAAAGACTAACCGGATCTGTAGAAGAACAAACATGAGTTTTGTTTACTGATGCTGTAGCACCAACTTTTGTAATTGTAATAGCATCACTAGCACTACAATTTGCATCAGATGACGAAGTGATTTTTGCTTCAACTGTATTTGCACCGGGTTGTAAATCAATAGTAATTGAGTTACCGGTATTACCAGGATGTGAAGTCCAAGTAAGAACACCGGAAGAAACTATCGGAGTAATAGTTGCTTTTTCATCGGAGCAAACCAATCTGTCTTCACCTAAATTGATATATACATAATTATTAGTAACTGTGAAAACTTGATCATCTTCACATTTACCTTTTGTAACATGCCATGTAAATTTTGTAGTAGTACCAGCCTCCATACCAGATACGGTAGTGAGCGGACTATTGTTCGGAGTTGTAACACCTTTACCTTGAACTCGCCATTCACCGGTAGCGCCGGCAGGTAATGTAGAAGTCAAATCAAATTCTTTTGCACATCTGGTTTCTGTAACATCCGGATCCAGAGTAAATGAATTGTTAGTAACAATAACAGAAGATGTAGACATACAATCACCGGAGCCTAACTTAATATCTACAGTAGTAGGTCCAACCGGAAGATTAGTAAGTTTTAAAGTTTTATTACTATTGTCAAATGATTTTGTACCACCACTGACTGTCCAATCAGATTGGTTAATAGTATAATTACCGGTAGTAGTAGCTTTAATAGTAGCAGTACCGCAATTATCAGCATCATCAGTAGTAAGTTTTATTGAAGGAGCATTATTAGTAATCTTTACTTCGTTTGAAGTAGAAGTACAAGATTTAGAATTTCCATTAGCATCAGTCAAAGTTGTTGTAACTTGCCACTTAAAAGTAGAAGTACCACTTTGAGTAATAGTAGCAGTTGTAAGATGACTTGATTCGTTTGCAACAATAGCGCCATTAGAAGGAAGCCACTTACCAACACCACCTGGCAACTCTCCAGCAACATTACCAGTAAGAGAAACTACATCATTATCTGTACAAGTAGTAGTTTTATCTATAGCGGCCTCAGCCCAAACTCTATATACATTAGCAGTATAAGACTGTGCCGGACAAGGATTATTTCCTTTAGGATTTAATGTAAGAGTAAAAGCATTAAGACCTCTTTGTAGATTTGAAACAGCTCCGTTATTATTAACATAAGCATTACCTTCTGACTTCCATTCTGTTGTCCAATAACTACTATTTGCTTGAATAGTACCTGTAAGTTGGGCAGAAGTACCATCGTTACAAATTAACTGATCAGCTGTTCCTGAAACTGAGGCACCATAATTAGTGATTGTAAAATATTTTGTATCCTTACAAGAAGTATTTTCGGGATCCGAAACTGTCCACTTAAACTTACTATCGCCAGCTTTCAATCCGGTAACCATAGTAACTTCTTTTTCAGACTGTTCGATAGCTCCAGAACCACCACTCCATTTTCCACTAAAACCCATAGGTTTAGCAGCGACCAATTGATATGTACCATCGCAGGAAATACCGACCATATCATCTCCTGCTTCAATTTTAGTATTAAAAACTGTAATCTGAGCTGTGGCAGAACAATTTCTATCAGCTTGTGAAGTAACCTTAACAGTAACAGTAACAGGACCATTAGGCATTTTTTTCAACTTAACTGTATTATTAAAGTTGCCCCACGCACTCGCTGTATTAAAATCCTCATGTTCAACATTAGGGCTATAAGACCAAGTAACATTGTAATTGTCTTGACCAGCAATAGCAAGGTTGATGTCTATTGTACCATTACATGTAGTATTTGACGGATTAGAACAAGTCAAATTAACAATAGGCTTAAGATTAGTTACAACAACCTGATCTGCACAATTGCTACTTGTCCACGTAAAGACATTATAACTTCCACCCAAAGTAACTTTAGTGCTACTTGAATTAGAATTTTTAATTGCTGTTGACTCTGGCCATACAGTCCATTTACCTGAGGTAGGAGAAGCACTAAGAGTTGCATCTGTACCACAAACCTTTTGGTCTGTACCTGCATTAACAGTTACGTTACCACACGTTGTTTGTGCTAACGCAAAATTTTGAGTTAAAATTAATAACGAAAGCACCGCTAAAAGTCTCGCAGTCACTCTCTTGGTCGAAATTTTAAACATAATATGGTCGTATAAAATTATAATGATAGTTCTTATTTTATTCAACTTTTTGTAATGAAATCTTTGCCTTTCCAGGCCTTTACTTCGTATACAAAACGTATTTTCGAGCGGTTTTAGTATAGTCCTCTCATTATTTTAGACCATAAAATTAATAAAATAGTTGCACAATACAAGAAATATTTATTATAAATTCTCTATTTTTATTAATACATTTTGTGATTATTTAACAATCAGAGAGTTACAATAACATTTTTTAAGGGATTTTTATTTAGTTTGTTTTAATTTTTTTAACTAATTAACAGAAGTTTTATATCCGAAAATGTTTAAAACCGATGCAAAAACAATGAAATTTAAATTAATAAGGTAAAATAAAATTAGAATTTTAAAGTAGGTACATAACAACATATCTCATAACAAAACGTCACAAGTAAAGCCAACAAGACTTTAGGCTAAATCTTGTTATTAATATCCTACCAAATATTATTTGCTATACTCAAAAATATTTGGTGCCTCTTTTTTTTAAAATTACCGACAAATTTTTAATCGGTAAAAATCGGAACTTGTACAAAAAATTGCTTGCCTCAGTCCTCTCCTATTTTAATCAATAACTCAACGAGAATTTAATAAAAAATCAAATTCGGAACCTCGTAAAGCCACAACAAAATTATTTCGTTGTAATTTTTACTGTTTATAAATAAGTAAGGACAAAGCTCCCGCAAGGCATCGCTTCGGAACTTTTTGCGACACCTAATTTTTAGTACGTCTCCCCTATTTCTATCCGTTTGGCTATAAAATCGGAACTTTTTATACCGCAAAACCGAATGAAATAAGTATGTTTTTTTTTATATCTGAACCAATATTTCTCCAATGAAAAAAATTGAACAAACAATTTTTCGGAACTTCAAAGGATTGTATTGGAAATATATTCTATTTCAATAAACGTAACGAACTACGTCTCTACACGGATTGTATGACAAACCGTAATCAAACACAGTTAACAAAAAACAATGTCGGATTATAAAAATAAACAATTTGTAACCGTCGTGATATTAATTTTCAACGCCGACAGTTACAAATTGTAATATATTTTAGTTTTTCAATTGAGCGAGAATAGCACCTAACTTAGCATCAGCCTCAGCTTTCTCAGCATCTTTCACGCCCTCTTCGTAATAAACGTTTGCTTCAAATGAACTGCGAAGACCTGTAGCCCACTCGTTGAAGAATCTTTCTCCCGGAAATTCAATCTGAAGTTTCAAATCTTTTTTCTGAGGTGCTTTTACCGAACGAGGTGCAAAAACCGGCAATGTATCAGTAGCTTTCACTTTCGGACGCTCTGCAACAGGTACGAAATCCCAACCCAAAGAATTTACAAACTTGTTAATCAAAATAGCTGAAATTCTTGCAACAATATCTATATTGCTTGTAAGTTGGAATGTTTCAACATGTTCACGAACTGCATCAGCAATAATTTTCTTGAGGTTAACACGGTTCTTACAACGGTTCAACTCATTGAGAATCAAGTCAGCAGTTTTTTTGTTAAGACCGAGATTTCCCAAAACGTCATCATCTTTTACGCCTTCGATATATTCAAGCCAACGGCTCAAAAGCTTTTCAGCGAATAAGAATGCACGGTCGTTGATATCGCCGCCAACTTTTTTCTTGTTTTCTTTGGCATCCAACAATTTTTGGATGTCGATACCGGATTCTTGCAAAACAGCTTTGAGTTCCTCGTCAGTATCAAGTCCGAAGAAATCTCTGAGTTTCTGCAATATAGAAGAAGCAGCTTCATCTTTTTCAATTGTGATGAACTGTCCGAGCATTTCAATCAAATCCAAATCGACAGTATTGCCGGTTTCAACTTGCGGAACAGGTGTAGCAGCAATTTCAATCTGCTTGTTCATCATCAAATCAAAATAGATTTTCCAAGACAAATCATCGGTAATTGTAAGTTTATCAATAAAATTACCAAATGTATTTTTGTCTTTTTGCATTTTCATAAGAGCCATAAAGGCCTGAGCAGCAAATACTTTTGCTTTCTTGAGTTTTTCATCAATATTGCCGCCCTGATAGAATGCAGAAAGTTGGTCATACAACTGAACTTTCAGATCTTCGATACCAGTCTTAATTTGTTGAAGTTTTATAACAGGATCGCAAGTCGGCGACATGTATTTGATAATATAATCGATACCGGATTTGTTAGGCTGAGTAAACTCGTTCCAACATTCCAACGGATTGTGAACGTGCGCAATAACATCTTTATGATTTACCCACGCATTTTTCATATCCTCAAATTTCTGAACATATTCAGATTTTAGTTCACGCTCTACGCCGTCGGTATCAATACCGTCGAAGAAAGATTTAGACCATTTCGGGTCTCGCAACGGGAACACATTTTTGAAAGGTCCGTTGTTGTCCCAATTCTGAATCCAAGTATCTCCGACAGAAATTCCCATTTGATCGGCAAAGTTGGCACCAATACGCGCAGTCCATTTTGCATTGTGAGGACCAAGCTCGCCGGGACGCTCTGTTGCCGGATTACCTGCCAACTCTATATTGAATTTTGTAAAGACTACCAATAACGGAATCAATTTATCGATTTCACGTTGTTGAACCAAAAGTGCCAACTGACGTTCACGTTCAGCACGTTTTTCAGGACTTCCGCCGTGAGTATTGCGAATCCATTCGTAAAGGAATTTCGGCAAATCGGCAACTTCAGGCTGCTTGTCGTCCATACAGAACAACAATGTAGAAATTTCGTAATTGAAATTGTAACGATTGAACAAGAAAGCAATCTTACCACGAAGGAAAACCAAAAGTTTGTCGTTGTTTTCTTTCTCTTCAAAAGTAACTTCCGGAATCTGTTGACGCGAACGAGCACCCGGAAAGTCCAAAACGTCAGCATCTTTCAAGAATGCACGTTTAGGATGGTTTGCGGTTTCGTCGCTAAGCGGCAACACAACCTCTGCACACAAAGCCGAGAGAATACTTCTGTCGAGAGTAGCGAGCAAAGTACCACCGTCATAACAATTTACAGGCGGCTTTTTGGTTTCTTTGTAGAGTTCGCGCAAACGTTCTACGTCAAGAATTGTATCCTGCTGAGGTGTCAAAGCAGAAAGTTCGGTTCTTACTTCTGATAAGAAATTCAATTGCTTGAGACCGTCAGACAACTTTTTGAACAATTCTGTAAAGAAAGGCTGCTTACCCCACAAAATTTCAAAAACTTTGAAACGCTCGCTTGAATCAATGTACGGAACAATAGCAGCGATGTCGTCCCAGAAATTTATATTGTTGAGATCCTTAATTATAAAGTGATCTCTGAAATTGTTGTTACAATAATCCTTAACATCGTAAACATCATCTTCAGAAAAACCCGGACAAGGCGAATTTTGTTTACGCTCCGCCAAAGTCTGAATCGTTTTCTGAATTTCATCACGATTTATGGCATATTGATAATGAGTGATGTCAGACAAATATCCGTTGGAAATAATTTTCACCAAATCAGCTTGTGAAAACAATCTCAACAAATATGGTTTGAATCCTGCCTGCCAATTATTTTTAGTAGTGAATCTTGAAACCAGACCGGTAGCTTCCTTACCACCTCCCGGAGGATTGATGTTGGCAATAAAATCTACCTCTTCGCCAGTATCAGGAACTTTTACAAACAAAGAAACAGCTTCGGGTGTTTTAGCCAAATTGGATACAAGGTACGACTTACCCACCTGACTCTGTCCGAAAATAGCAACGGAGGGTCTGCGGGGTAATGCCGATTCATATCTTTTGGCATCTCTTCTGAGTTTCTTCAGGTTGTATATAGTAACAGCTTGTTTATCTTTTTCAACATTAGCTGTCACCCATTTCATACTGTCTTCTATCACCTGTTTTACCTTGGTGCATTGCTGAATAAGCGTTACGGTTTCCTGGCTTTCTGACATCTTATTAAAAATTTTGGTTAAACTTTAATATCTGCATATTTGACAGTTTTTTTTGTATCACGGCGAATCACAGCAAAGGAACTGCCCTCCTTGATGCTTGCGTTGCCAATTCCTGAGGCATTATGTATCTCAGGATCAACATTCAAAGTCTGTTCCGGCGAAACAAAATCATAGTCCGAAAAATACTCGTTGCAATATTTTGCCACCAAATCCAGAATCGTTCTGCGCTCTGAGATAAAGCATCCCGAAATATAAGTCAATAGTTTTGTTAATTCAGAATGTATTATTTCAAGATTTTCTTTCTCGTTGTTTTCTTTCAGACTCTCGATTTGAGATTTCAAACCAAGCCATCCTTTGGAAAACCGCAAAACAAATGTTGATACAGTTTCGTCTTTTGACTGTTCCAAAGCCTCGTTCAAAGTTTGAATGAGACGCTTTTGAGGTTCAGTCTCGTTGCCCGGATCACGAAAAATTTCTTTTACAAACTTATCCAAAGGCAACGCTTTATTTAATTTTGAACTGATTTCCGCTTTCTCACCTTCAAGATTTTCCATCTGATTGCGCAATTCTTGAAAACGTGCATTGTATTTTTCAATTTTTTCATCCATGCGCTCTTTTACAATTGCTTCTACATCAGCATCATCCGGCTTTGCAGAACCCAATTTTGATGAAATTCGCGAAATAGTTTCCTGTGTAAAAAGCGTTTTAACAATTCTTTCAAGCCACTGCTCAGTACTGAAATTTTCATCCATATAAGGCAGCTTCAAGTTAGGATTTTTAATCAGCTCGTCAAAAGTTTCTTCACCAAATGTATTAATCAACCAACTTGAAATGCCGGCAGATTGTACTGTTGGGTCGGAACTTGTATGCTGACCTTCAATCTTTTGACTCAAAGATGCTGTTGTCGTGGAATTTGAATCGTCCGTTTCAGAATCCTGAGAAACTTTTTTGGTGAGAGACAATTTAGACGTCTGGGTA
>Ga0256405_10010101_pt1 | contig 12611 bp, 15 predicted proteins | sample RumenRJG_02DNA_FD_189096 | JGI IMG/M metagenome (GOLD analysis project Ga0256405, IMG submission 189096) | Bovine rumen microbial communities from Lethbridge, Alberta, Canada - RJG_02 | ecosystem: Host-associated > Mammals > Digestive system > Stomach > Rumen | place: Canada: Alberta...
AATCTTCAAAATCGGAGAAGCTTCTGCAGGGAATGGGCGGATTTATACGGATGCGCAGTCTTTTGCAGTTATAAAATGAGTTTGATTTTATGAACAATACGAAAAAGCTCCCAACCACCGGTATAAAACCGACAATTGAGAGCTTTTTTGCTATTTCAGTCTGTCATTTTCGCGACCAACGGGAGTGTCACTGAACACAATTTGCAAATTATTCGTACTCTAAAACCGGATTCTGTTTCTAACCCGTTCGGGTTTTATGAAATATACGAATTTGACTTTCAATGATACCGGTTATCCTAATTCCACAGGGTATACGAACTGGTGTTATCAAATTGTTATCAGAGATGTGTTATCAATATCTCTTTATTTTGCCGGACGCACTGTCTCAAGAGGAACAATTGCTAATGTCTTTCCTAACGCTGCAAGCACCTTTATCACTGTATCCAATTTGGGCACAGCAGCTCCGCTTTCCATTCTGGCAATAACAGGCTGGCTGACTCCACTCAGTTCCTCCAGCTCTCTCTGGGTAATGCCCTTCTCGTTACGTGCACAAATCAGTTCATTAATCAGAGCTACACGAAGATCACTGGCGGCAATTTCCTCTGGAGTGAAGATTTCTGTTTCGAAATCATCCCAGCTGTCTCCGATTGGGCTGTATCTCATTTTTCTACACTCCTTTCTTTCAAATCCGCATACAGGCGCTTCGCCTTCTCTATCTCCCTCTTGGGAGTTTTCTGTGTCTTTTTCATAAAATGACTCAGCAGGACAAAGCTGTCATTTACCCATGCAGCAAACAAAATCCTGTCTCTCAGAGGCCTAAGCTCCCAGATTTCTCCCTCCAGATGCTTTACAAAAGGTTCTCCAGCCCTGGTTCCTTGAATCTCAAGAATCTTCATATAATCTCTGATCTTATTCAGCTTGATGCGATTGTCCTTGCTCTTTCCAGCCTCCAGTTCCCGTATATATTCTTTGACTGGCTGATGTCCTGTACTGTCCTGATAAAAAAAGATTTTATACACAGGGAACCTCCTTTCAGGTCAATGATAACTCACAAGGCATCAGAATGCAAGTCATTTCCTCTTCTATCTTCAACATTTAGACATAGTGTCACCAGGTCAATTTTGCAGACACTGTCTGCAAAATCGGGTATATGTATGTATTAATATTTCTTTCTAAAAATGCCAGACAGCGTCTGGTAAATCTGATTTTGGTTCCGTTACTGGTCCTCGTAAACCACTCCGAAGTCTCCTTCAGCTTGTCAGTCTTTATCAAATCATACTTCCTGGCCAGAAGATGCCGGAGTCAACCAGATAATCTTCATGCATTGTTCATTTCCTCAACAAACTCCCGCTCATCATCAAACTGAAAGATTGAAATACCATTTGCACCCAGATATCCGATAAACTCCTCCTTGCTCATATCTGCAATCTGCGCACAAGCCCCAAGAGATGCTATGTTCTGGAAATAACAACTTAGGGCTGTTTCCAGTTTCCCATGGTTTTCATACTCACAATTCTTCTTAATTACTGTCTTTCTTCCCTGTGGTTCGCCATATATCTGATTATCCTGAAGGTCCTCCATCAATCCTTCCATGAGGCTCTCATACATTTTACTCATAACTACCACCTTGCCCGTTTCAGACACTCCTGCTTAAATGACATGTAGTTCAGTTTTTCCAAGTATTACACCATTTGAATCTTTTATCCTTTGTGTACATTCTTTTATACCAATCCCTATGCTCATTCAACGAGTCACGGTTGGCACCGCCCTTAAGATCAGGTCTATCATTCTGAACCGGATCATACTCCCAGCCACAGGTCAAGCAGATATCATACTCTTCTCTAATATAATCCATGCCGCAGCAAGGACAAACCTATTTTTCCGTGTCCATCTTTTTCTTCCCCCCAATATGAATCTACATCCACCGATATAAAGAACGTTATCACAGTACTATCTGATTTTACAAGGTCAAAATCTCGTGCTTCATTTCCATTTTCGTATGTTGTCCTGTTTACGAGGTATTATAATAAAAATAAAAAAGGCTGCAAAATTATGAAAACTGAAGTATTTAAGTATACTTTATTTTCCCACCACAGGCTGGGCATTTTAAGTTTGATATTTCTTCTTTCGTCCCATCGTAAAGAATATCATCAACATCATACCAATCCATAATCCTACCCATTTTGATCAAAGTACTCTTTAGTTCATAGTTGTAATAATCCCCGTTCGACTCCGATATTACTTCTATAATTCTTTTGATAATAAATTGAAAATCGAAGAATTCGTCATAAACAAACAGCTTTCGGCCAAATGAATTTTCAAGTTCTTTGTGTTTATAATTATAGCAACAGAAAACTCCTACCAAAAAAACATATAATCTTTAAAAATGCATTCCTAAAAATATAGTCATTTTCAAGATGCTCAGAATTCTGTCAGAAATATGTTCAATCATAGATGCCTTCTGGCTTGATTATCATATAATCATTGCATCTTGGACAACGAAGCCATGATTTTCTCTTCATCCCAGAATCATCGATTACGGGATTCATATCCTGTTCTGAAATCTGAATTGCATGTCTCTTTCCGCATACCGGACAAGGGATGCTTTTTCCTGTGAATGTTCCCCTTCTTCCGTGAATTATGACATAGTTTCCATTAAAGTAGTCATTACACGCACTGCAGTAGTACAAGGCGGATAAAACCTCTATTTTCGGATTATTATCAGGCTGATCTGTTTTCTTGTCTTCTACATTTGTACACTGTTTTAGCGCATCATAAATTCTCTGAAGTTCAGGATCTGCCTTCCCTTCTTTAAACTGTTCTTCTGTCATCTTTTTTATGTCTCCATCACTGAATCCGCCAAATCCAAACTGTGAATAAAAAGAATAGCCACAAGTCCCACACGTCATATAATAAATACTGCCCATACATCCCTCCGTGTTGCAATAACATGCATCAGTCAAAAAAAGACACGCCAGTTAATTCAAGCCTGCCGCCACATTTTGGACAAGATATGTAACCACTCTCCTTATGTTCTTCATCCTTGTTTTTCATTAGAGCATCGAGATTTATTGGAGACGCTAAGTTTCCGCATGACGGGCATTCCACGTCGTTCTCTATAAAGACTCCTCTTTTACATTTAATGTTTACTCTTTTGTGGTTGATTAATTTTTTACAATGATTACATCTATATGGGAACAACATAAGATGAATTCTGGGAAAAGGATTTGCATTAATTCGTTTTTTCTTTTCATCCTGTCTTAAAAAGGCTGGGACAATGTCTTCTTCTCTTTCTTCATCATCGACACAAGCACTAATAGCATTATAAATAATCTGTATCTCTTTAGGTCCTCCCTGTCTTTCAAAACGCTTCTTCCATTCTATGTCCTCTAAAAAGCCTTGTCTGCCTTCGCCTAATAACCCATTGAAAGAATATTTGCATTGCTTACAGTTCAAATGAAGTATATTTCCCATTAGTGATCATTCCTCTCAAAATCAGCTCAATTTGAATCTTTTAAGATATCAGATGGATGTATATACTCTATCAAGAGTATCACAGAGGTGATATCACATCAATAACTGAGACAATAAGGATAGATAGAGCCTTCTATTCACAATCATGCTTTTACGGAGTTACACCGACCACTCAGCCCTACCTCTCTGCCTTTTCCTTTGCTTTCTCTCCCACTCCTCTCGCCTGCTCTGTTCGTCAACAATCCTGCTTACCTGGTCCTCCCCGACAGCATGCTCCACCAGTTCCAGCTTATGAGACCGCTCAATAAACAGGTTATTCCTTTCCTCCAGATTACTGACTCGGTTCAAAAGACGATCCGCTTTCTGATCACTCATTTTAAGACTCTTCTGCAGACGTTCGTTCGCCTCCAGGGCGTGGATCAGCTGCAAGGTGAGATTCTTGATTACGTTCTTGAGTTTATTTACAAGAGGAAGTGCTTTCTTATCACGGTATGTTCTGGCTCCCATCAGGAAATCCGGCTCCGGAAGCTGCCACTTCTTTGCATCATCGTATTCATGGACATTTCTTTCAAATGCCTGGATATACCCCTTTAAGCTATTGGCTTTCTTCTGGTTTTCTTCGATGATTGCTTCTGCTTCTTCAGCCTCCTTTTTTGCCGTTGCCACGGCCTGAAGGGCATCTTCTTTCTCTTCCCTGGCTCCAGCTGTTTCCCTGCGTAGTGCAGTCAGTTCATGGTTTGTCTGCGAAAGCTCCATATGCAGTTGAGCAGAGGCTTTCAGCTGCGCCTCCATTGAGGTTTTGATGTTTTCTTTTTGTCTCTCAAGCAGTTCAACTTCTTTTGTCCGTTCCTTCTTCTTGTAATCCAGTACAGACAGGTGTTCTTCATGGGTGCCCTTCTTCTCCCATTCGACGCCATGTGTCTGCATGATCTCTGCCAGGCGCCCCTTCTCTGCATTCGCCCACTGATCCCACTCCGTATCGCTGCGGGTGCCGCCCTTAAAACCAAGGGCTTCCAGTGCCTTTTTCAGAGAGACTCTGGTATCAAGTCCCCTTTTGCGGCCTGTCGTGTAAGGGACAAAGTCAATGTGCAGGTGCGGTGTTGCCTCATCCATATGCAGGTGGGCGGAAAAGACACGAAGCGTCGGATTCCTTTCCTGAAATCCCCTCATGTACTCATCCAGCAACTTGGCGGCAAAGGCCCCGTCTTCAGTTGCGGCGGCGCAGGTATCTCTGTTGCCGATCTGGATGACGAGTTCATGAAAAGGCTTCTCCTGCTTTCCGGAGCAGATCTTCTCATAATAATTATCAATCTTCCTGTCTGATCGCTTTTGCTTCGCATTGTATCTGACAAGTGCATCATCAAATAATTCATGATAGACATCTTTGATATTTTCATTACAGTATTCTATATTGAAGTGGCTTCGTGATGTATCTACATTCTCCGCGTAGAAGACCCGGCTGTTGTGCTTCAGCGATCCTTTTCCCACCATCACGCTGATTGTGTTCTTCTGCATTCGGTCCTCTCTTTCATCTCGACGATCTTGATATGGCTGTATGCATAGCTATTCTCATCGCTTTTCTTTTTTCCCTCGAAGGATTTTCCTTTAGGGAATTGCAGGCGCTTGTATCTGCATGGAGGTAACCGTCCCGTCAGGGCTCGCCTGTCTTTTCAGCCCCGCAGGGGGTTTTGTTACTTTTGTCAAAAGTAACGCAAAAACACTTTCGACAGCAGAGCCATCAAAAGTGCTTTGCGCTCTCCGAGGGTATGCCTCACTCCGCTTCGGCAGTGACCGCTTCCGCTTTTTTCAGGGGCAAAAGGGGCAATTTCGATGAGCATATCCGTCCTTTTTTGTTTTCTCTGCCAGGCAGATGCACCTGCAGAGGGAAGCAGCGTTGCTCTCCGCGCCGGGTCTTCGCAGGCTGCATCGGTTTCAAAAAGCTTCCGTATGCTCTGCAATTTTGCCCCTTTTGCCCCTTTACTTTCCTGTAAAGCATTGCCCATTACCATAACAGTCTCGCTGCTCTCTCAGACCGCCTCAAACGGGATCAGGTCTCCTTTCCGTACCGGTTCGAATCCTTCCAGTTTTATCTGCCGGCTGATCTGTTCTGTTTTCCCTGCCTCCACCTCATCCTGCAGAGCAACATTCTTGTATTTGATCACCCCCTGATATTTACTTGTGAAATACCCCTTTCTCTGCATGTCAGCAAAGAAGTTGGTCTTTTTCACTGCGGTCCTGTCATTGTCTCTGCAGTAGTCCTCATAGAGCTGATACATACGGCTCCTGTCGATCCGGCTCCCTTCCTTCCTGCAGATCATTTCATTCAGGAAGGCAAACACACTGTCCGCGGCGATCTTGGCCTTCCTGACACTTGCGATACTGCTCGCGCTTTCTTCTATCCGGCCATTCTCACAAAGCTCTTCCAGTCCCCGGATGGCTTTGTATACCGCATATTCTCTCTCGCCTCGAATCTTATCCTTCAGGTGAATATCCTTCTCTGCCGCCGGGATTACATGATTCATCTCCAGGATGAGCAGTCGTCGGTAAAAGGCATCCGATTTGTCCTCTACGTTCTTGGGGACACTGTTGCAGGAAAACAGCAGCTTTGCATGACTGTAAAACAGGGAGGGATAGAACTCCTTTCGCCTTACTTTTTTCCCCACTTGCATCCCTACTTGCCTCCCCACTTGGTGCAAACGGGAAAAATACTGGGCAATCGGAGGACCAAGCGGGAACCACTCGGGGATTCCCAATCACTGAAACCCTTGTTTTTCCTACATTTTTCGCACCTCCACCATTCTCCCAACATCTACATTCCCGATTTCACTATGACGACTTCCACACCCGTTGAACCTCAAAACCGCCGAAAATGACAAAATCTTTGAACGTTTCACATCGCCAGAACAGCGACCCAAATCACCTTCCAGCAATCACTCTCCCCACAAACCCAACACAAACGCGCATCTCTCCGCATCCATCTGGGGCCTCCGCGCCCACCCGCGGGCTCCCCTCGCGCTATCCTGTTTTCTTTGTTTTTTCCTTTGTTTATGCGGGTTTCCGGGGTTTTCGGGCGCCGGGTCGGGGTATTTGGCAAGGCACCAGAGTACAAAAAAAGCCCTATGCCGTGGGGGTTCCACAGCACAAGGCTTCGTTTGTTTGCTATGTTCGTTTGGCTCTCAGAGAGGCTCACGGTGACGCTCAACTAGTTTGTCATTTTGAGGCTCAATGAGGGTGGGAATGTACAGCGTTTTCTTATTCGTACTCAATACCGGCAGAGCGTTACTTAACGTATATCAGTTAAGTTTTGTGCGTTTTTAGCCGGTTTTTTCTCTCAGTTATACTGTGTCTCTTCCATTTCCGATCTTCTGTTGCCAATTTGTTGCCACGAAAAAGACTTTTTTACCTGCTTCGGCATAGAGGATCAAAGCTTCTCCCAACTTTTATGACAACTGACTCTTAGTCGATCACTTTATATCGAAGCCGTATATAGGAATCTTGAAGTACCGAACAATCTTTCAGTTCTTTAGTACATTAAATATGATTTAGCCTGCATTCCGGGAGTTCGCCATTCATCACTTTATTGATGTTACTTATAAAGAAGTCATAACGTTTTTTATGATACTTCACTCCATCCGGCAGTCCGGCCGTATGTGGTGTTAGAATTACATTTTTCAAGTCCCTCAAAGGATTATCCATATCTAATGGTTCATCCTCATATACATCCAGACAGGCTCCGCCAATGCTGCCTTGCATTAACGCCAATGTAAGCTGTTCCTGGTTAATGACTGCTCCCCTGGATGTATTGATCAATACTGCGTCTGACTTCATTTTTTCGAACACATGAGAATCTATCATATGCCTCGTGCTTTCATTCAAAGGAATATGTATACTGACTATATCGCTTTCTTGATAAAGACCATCTAAATCCTTTTGCTGTACGCCGGCAATGTCAAATGGTTTATGGCTATAGCCTAACACCTTCATATGGAAGGCGTTGCAATACTCCGCAACCTTTTTTCCTACATTTCCAAGACCAATTATTCCCATCGTTTTTTCAGAAAGCTCTGCCCCGTTATAATTCAAATCTCTTTCATCCAGATGAGACTTTAAGTATGAATCGAGGTAGTTGATATTTTTATACCAAGAGAGAATGAATGCCATAACGTGCTCAGCAACTGCATTTGCATTCACACCGGAAGCATTGCAGACCTGAATGCCATATTTTGTGCAGTCTTCGAGATTTACATTATCAAATCCTGCACCTGTTTGAATTAATTTAAGTCTGGGTGCTTTTTCCAGCAAATCCGCGTTGACTTTGATATGCTCTGGTATTAGCACGTCCGCGTCTTTCAATTCTTCTACCGCTGATTCATGAGAAAGCAGAAATTTTACTTCCCAATCCTCTGGAAATCTATTTTTTATCTGTTCTTTTGCTGCATCAGGGAAATTTCCGATTATAACAATTTTCATTTAAACTCCTGCGTCTCCCACATCCGATATAAACCATCTTTTACAAATTATTATAAGAGGATCGTTTCTTTCAAACTAATAAATCTTCTTCATTTTCTTAGCACAGTCGTCCAGATGCAGATTATCTGAGAGGGTATTAACAAATCGTTGTTAGAAAACGTTTACCCCTATTGAATGCATCTTAGCTTCTATTCTTCGGCTTGTTTCCAAATTGACAATTTAGCTTTCCAACTACTGTTTATTATTCCTTGCTTCCCAAATTATTTTCATCTGCTCATTTGATAATTTCTCTCGGGAGTAAATCCATTCTCTCGCACATACAGCAACATCCATTTGAACATCATGTATACTTCCCTGATCTAATTGAAAAAAATAATTCCAACCAATCTGCGCAACATCTTCAAGCGGGTACAAAAATAATACGAGTCTTGAAGTCAACGGAAACACCAATGCTTTAGGTCTGTTTAGATATTCTTCATTATGCGAAGGCCACTGCACAACCGGTCGATCAGAAGTAAATATCACGTCATCAGAAGCCATACCAATCTGATACGCCATACCACTCAGATTTGCTAAAGCACTTCGTATTATTGTTTTTTGATCCCATTCTGCGTCTAATCCTAAGGGAAGCAGATTCAGAAGCGTAAAATTCCTTGCTTGCTCATCTGATAATCCTTGATTAGTTTCTTTCAAAAAGTCAATTCCCCTTGATATCGTGTTCGGATCCCGATACAACAATGCAGTGATAAAAATAATAAGTAAGCTTTTTTCTTCTTCCGAAAGAAATGTTGTACAATTCATACATTTTTCATTTTTTGCTCGTTCTTGTATTGAACAAAATACATTGCTGACAGCAGTCTCTATCTTACCGAATGTTTTTTCGATTGTATTACGCGCCACGAAAGAGCCGTCTGCATTTCTCAACTCATACAAATTCTTTTCAAAACATATATTCTGAATATTAACTTGAACAGGAGTATGCCGCATTGCTTTTATATTATATTGCCAAACAAATGCCTTCTCTTTATTTCCTTTCTTTTTTATTTCTGAGAATTCTTTAAGATACATTCGTGAGAGAAAATGCTCATCTTCAGTATAGTTTTTATCTTTTGGCATCCTTTAACCTCAGATACTATGTCTCTTCCCTTTCCGATCTTCTGTTGCCAATTTGTTGCCACGGAACGACTATTTCACCTGCCAATGTCCGGTCTTATTAGAACCGATACGGTTGATCAGACCCTTTCCTTTGAGAGAGGCAAGAACGCGGGTGATTGTACGCTGGGATTTTCCTGTTTTTACAATCAATTCCGCATTGGTCATCCCGGGCTCTTCCCGCAAGCAGCTCAGTACAGCCTGTTCCAGATCACTTATATGGTCATTTATTTGGCCATTTTCCTGGCCAGATAATGGCGACTTATTTCGGTCAATCCTTGAAAACTCGATTTTGAAGTCCGTATCGGCATTTTCGTATTTGATTTCAACCCCTGCTGCATTGCAAAGCGAATAGATTTTCCGAATACCGGAGCCAAAGGTCTCAACATCCTTACACAGATAGAGTACCCGCGCGATCGTCTCATTACGCAGGAAAGAATGGATATCGCGGCTTACAAAATCGATCGGTTCAAACTCGTTTGCAAACGATCCGGGATTCACAATGCTGATCCTGTCGGAGAAGATATCAATTTCATGCTGAATAGGAAGATCATAGCGGGCGTGGGCAAAACTGTTGATCACAGCCTCGCGCATCGCATCGACCGGAATTTCCGGAATCTCCTTCCGGTGGATCCCGTCGCCCTCCATTTCCACCCGCCAGCGGATATTTTTAATAATATACCCGACAGCAGCGTCAATCAGCTGAAATATGTTGCCTTCCTCTCTGACAATATCCAGAAAAGTTTCCTTGTGTTCCGTGGCGAAGACTGCCATTTTCAATACGATAGGATTTCTGCTTGAAAAGAGAACTCTTCCAGCGTTGGTCAACGCATCGCCGTTTAAAACTCCAAGCCTTCGCAAGATTGCTTCTTTATCGTATCCATAATCTGGCATACGCCCACATTTCACAGCATCCCGATAGAAGCGCTCCAGTGTTTTGTCATCGGCGTCAATTATTGTTTCGTCGGAGGTCTTGTTTTCCCAGTTTTCGGCGTATTCCTGGCCGACCATGATTTTCCGAAGCTCCGCCGGTGTAAGTTCTCTGTCCTCATCGGCGGTACGGATATAATACTTTCCAAAGGCTGAATAAGGAACGTCATCACCCTGAAACTCTACAACGATCACTTCATTCCCATCAATCATATCCGTAGTTACTGTCGGAATCATTTGCGGACGGATCGCCTCGAAAATCTTTCTGGACACATCACGCAATGTTGAATCAGTGATCGTAAACCGGACGGGGGTACCATCGTTTTTCAGACCGAAATACACTTTTCCCTTGCGATGCTTGTTGAGAATGCTGGAAATAGAGACCATGGCTTCATTCAGCTCGCCGGTAGTCTTCTTAAACTCGGTATACTCATCTTCCCGCATAGCAGCACCTCCTTTGTGTTCGTTATTATACCTGCTTTGGCTATATAAATCAAGAGAATTGGCCGAATAAATGGCTAATTAAAAGCAAGAGTTTAGGTTTATGAATATCTATTAGAACAGATTGACATTTATATGATTCTGATTTAAACTGTACTTATCGTATATGTACGGTAAGTATATAAAGCACAGACAAATCAGGTGATAATCATGGATATTCTTATTAGCAACAGCAGTGACAAACCTATCTATGAACAGATCTGTCTGCAGATCAAGGGTCTGATTATGGACGGGACGCTGCAGCCGGGAGAAATGCTGCCCTCCATGCGCGGGCTTGCAAAGGACCTGCATATAAGCGTCATTACGGTCCAGAGAGCATATGAGGATCTTACCAGAGACGGCTTTATCGAAACAGTATCCGGAAAAGGAAGCTTTGTTTCAACTCAGAACAAAGATTTCATTCAGGAAGAACAGCTGCGAATCGCAGAAGAACTGCTCCAAAAAGCAGCTATGATCGGACGCTCGTATAACATTTCTTATGAGCAGATGTCTAAAATCCTGTTGTTGTTTTACGAAGAATAAAGGGGTGCCAAATATGAACGCAAACAGTATTTCGGTCCATAACCTGCGGAAACGCTTTCCGGGTTTCCTGCTGGACGATATTTCCTTTCAGGTCCCTTGCGGCCGGATCGTCGGCTTTATTGGAGAAAACGGGGCTGGCAAAAGTACAACGATCAAGCTCATTCTGGATCAGCTGCGGCGTGACGGAGGCAGCATTGAAATATTTGGGGAAGACAATACCAAATACCTTCAACATGGAAGCATCGGCGTTGTATTTGATGAATGTAAATTTCATGACGTATTAAATGCTCAGGATCTCGGCGAGATCCTGTCGGGCATCTATAATTCCTGGGATCAGACACTGTATACGCAGTATTTAAAGCAATTCGGCATTCACCTGGCGCAAAGAATTAAAGAGCTTTCAAAGGGCATGAAAATGAAGCTGTCTATCATCTGCGCCATCTCTCACCACCCTGATATCTTGATTTTGGATGAAGCCACTACGGGATTGGATCCGGTCGTGAGGGATGAGATTCTTGACCTGTTTTTGGACTTCATTCTGGATGAACAGCACTCGGTCCTTTTCTCGAAACATATCACTTCCGATATTCAGAAAATTGCTGATTATGTGGTCTTAATCCACAATGGAAAACTGATCTTTGAGGAACAGAAGGATGAGATGATTTACAACTATGGGATCATTCGCTGTAAAAAAGCTGATTTCTCCCAGATTAATCCCGACGATTACCTCATTTCCAGGGAGACGACTCTCAGCATGGAGTGTCTGGTACGTGATCGGGAGGCAGTCAGAAAAAAAAACAGCAATTTCATAGTGGACAATGCCTCCATTGAAGATATCATGCTGTTCTATATTAAAGGAGCTTCAAAATGAAAGGATTAGTCCGTAAAGACCTGAAATTACTGGCGAAGATGGACAATAGGATATTTGTTATCGTTCTATATGCCTTCGCCATCTCCATTGCCTATTTCGGAAATGCAGATATATATGCGCTTCAATCTACGCTATTCTTTTCTCTTTTTTTAGGGATGCATCTCATGATGACGCTTACCTATGATGGGATGAGTTCCTGGAAAGAATACGAGATGACACTTCCGCTCTCGGTAAAACAAATCGTCGGAAGCAAATATCTGTCCTGCCTCGCCGTTCTGCCTGTCAGTTTAATTGGAACGATAGTGATTTATCTGATCCGGTGGATTGTATACCATACTTTTCCGGCTGATCTATTCAGGATTTCTATGATGTTCGCTGTCATTATGCCTCTTCTATGGTGTTCTCTTTGTTTAGCCCTGGCACAGTGGATCGGGTACATGAATATTCAGTATGTAAGAATCATGGGTATGATGCTTGCCCTTTACCTGCTGCGAGGTTCAAAAAGCATTAATCCTGGAAGTTTGACATCCGTCCTTCGCTACCCCGTAATAATAATCATTCTGGTTTTTGGAATCGTTGCTCTTTCATACATTCTTTGTGTCATCGGGTATGCAAGAAAAAAATAACCATTTCATAATACAACGAGTAAGCTCCCGGGCGCCGGCGTAAAGCCGATGAGCGGGAGCTTGCT
>Ga0256405_10010103_pt1 | contig 12610 bp, 18 predicted proteins | sample RumenRJG_02DNA_FD_189096 | JGI IMG/M metagenome (GOLD analysis project Ga0256405, IMG submission 189096) | Bovine rumen microbial communities from Lethbridge, Alberta, Canada - RJG_02 | ecosystem: Host-associated > Mammals > Digestive system > Stomach > Rumen | place: Canada: Alberta...
TACGGAGAAAACGACCCAGGCGCAATCCGCAGCGCTGTGGAAAAAGCCGGACAGGCGGTACAGCGGTCTTTCGCTGAGCAAATGGAACAGTACAACAAAGAGAGGGGGCGGCTTGCTTTTGGCTAAGTATACAACGCGGTCAGGCGATACTTGGGACCTTATAGCTTATCAGCAGTTAGGCTCATGCAAATATGTATCTATCCTGATAGATGCAAACAGGGAATATTGCGATACAGCCATTTTTTCGGCAGGCACAACCCTGATTCTGCCGGAAATAACGGAAGAAACAAAGGCAGAAAATCTGCCACCATGGAGACGATAAGATGAAAGCACGCAGAATATCAATAAAATGCCGGTACGACGATACGGATATATCCCAGGATATAGCGGCTTTTTTTAAGTCGTTCAGCGTGCGTGAGGTTTTAAGCGGCGAGGCGGACAGCGCAGAAATAACACTGCATGACAGGGAAGAGTTATGGCAGGGCGACTGGCTGCCTGACCGTGGTGCCATGATGGAAATAACATTGCATGCAGAGGATTGGGAAGCGGAAGGAGATATCCGTGAGCTGCCGCTGGGGAAATTCGAGGTCGACGAAATCACAAACAGCGGACCGCCGAATGAAGCAAAGATTAAACTGATATCTATCCCAAACGCGTCAGATTTGCGCGGTATCGAGAAAACGCGTGCATGGGAAAAGGTTAAATTATCGCAGATTACCAAGGACGTGGCGGATGGCGCGAAGATGGAAAGCTACTTCGACGCGGAAAACGACCCCGTTCTGGAACGTGCGGAACAGTCTGAGCAGACAGACCTGTCCTTTTTGCAAAAGCTGTGCAAGGACGCAGGTCTTGCCCTGAAAGTTTCGGACAAGAAAATAGTTGTATTCGATATTGCGAAATACGAAAAGGCTGACCCTGCTATAAAGATTACAAAGCAGGATGTCATTTCTTTTAATTGCCGCACGACTATTCACAATATCTACAAAGCCTGCCATGTGAAATATAAGCACAGCCAGAAAGACGAGCTTATAGAATACACTTTTACGGATCCGAACAGAAAGACCGGGCAAACCTTGCAAATCAATGAAAAGGTCAGCAGTGTCGAAGAGGCTGAAAAACTGGCAAAGAAAAAGCTGCACGAGAAAAATTTGGAAGAAACAGCTGTTTCTTTGACAATGATGGGAAACTTTGCACTGCTTGCGAGTAATACCGTGGAGCTGTCGGGGTTCCACAAGTATGACGGGAAATACCTGATAAAGCAATCCACGCACGATATAGGCAGCGGATACACGACAAAAATAGAGCTGAGGAGGGTTATTGATGGCTACTGATGCCGAACGTGCGCTGCGTGGGATGGTAAGAACAGGGACTGTGTCTGCCGTCTATCCTGAAAGTGATACAGTACGGGTAGTTTTCGACGATAAGGATGGAACAACCAGCCCGGAGCTTCATGTCCTGCACCGATTCAGCGGAAAGAATAAAGATTACTGGATGCCGGATATAGGCGATCAGGTTGTCTGCCTATTCGCAAACAATGATAAAAACTTTTCAACCGGTTGGATTTTAGGCAGCTATTTCACGGACAAGCAGCCGCCGCAGGTAGCAAGTGCCGATATAATGCGCCTGGATTTTTCAGACGGCGCATATATCGAATATAACAGAGCAGCATCAACGCTGAAGATTCAGGTTCCCGGACATATCACGATTAACGGCGCAAGAATTGATTTGAATAATTGACATATTGCCCATATTGGGCACAAAGGGGGCGAAAATATGCCAGCTGCAGCGCGACTGGGCGACCAAGAGGAGGGAATATGTAATATTGGATTACCATGCTGCCCACATGGCAGAGTAGGAACAAACGCAGAAGTTTCGCCGGATGTATTTATTAACGGTCTTGGAGCGCACCGCAAAGGCGATACAGGCCCTTGCAATTGTCCACATGGCGGGACATTTGCAACTACAAGCGGCAGCAGCACCGTATTCATCAACGGCAAAGCGGCCGTTCGGATAGGTGATAGTACCAACTGTCAGGACTGTGGAGAATCAGGCAGCCATACAACCGGCAGCGGTAACGTGTTTATTGGGGGGTAGTCTATGTCATTTTTATCAAACGTATCCGGAAGCTACAAGGAAAAGGCGCAGCAAGCATTGGAAAATGCAGGAATGGGGCTTTTATCAGCGCTTCGTGGTAAGCTGTCAGCCTGGGGGCTATCTATGCCGATAGGTTCCATAGGCCCTATAGTTTTCGAAGTATCAAATCGTGAGATACGGACATTTAAGGGGCTGCGCCGCACGACAAAAGCCCGCTACGCGTCCCATGAAATCATAGGTGCCACACCTGTTTTGGAATATATAGGCCCGGACGGTGAAGAAATAACTTTCACAATGCAGTTTTCGGCGGCCTGGGGAGTCAATCCAAAAAATGAAACCGAAAAGGTGCGGGAACTGTGTAAAAGTGGCGAGGCCAACTATTTCGTTTTATGCAATTCCACTGTTGGCGACAATCCATGGGTAGTGGAAAGCGTAAGCGAGTCGGTTGATGTGGTGGATAATTGCGGCCGCATAATCACGAGCCAGATAGAAATAACCCTGAAAGAATATGTTCCTAGCATTATGGCGAAGCTTGAAGGGGGTACGACATGATAGAGCTTAACATTATGGCAGCACCGGGCGTGGTGAATTTCTATCCGGCGAACGAGCTGGAAGAAATCGCTCAAAATGTGCGCACGATATTAACCACTTTTAAGGGTACTGTACCCATGGATCGGGAACTTGGATTAAATTCAGACGTTGTAGACCTACCTATTGCAGCGGCACAGGCAGCAATGACGGCGGATATAGTGGCAGCAATCAGCCGCTATGAGCCACGCGCTAAAGTCGTATCTGTGGACTACGAAGGCAATGAAATGGAAGGAATTACAACGCCGAAAGTGAGGATTCGAATAAATGGAGCTTAAGAACTTACCGAAGATTACCTTCGCAGAGGCAGACCCTAACGCAGTCGACCTGAAGATACTGACGACTGTTGAAGCTATGCTTGGCCGCAAGCTTGCACGAGCCGATCCCCTGAGGTTGTTCCTGCGCGGTATTGAGGCCTTAATGATACAGCAGCGCATACTGATAGACGAAGCAGCCAAGCAGGGGCTTTTGGCTTTCGCGACTGGCGACAATCTTGATCATATCGGAGTTCTTGTGGGTACAGAGCGCCTGCAAGCGTCAGCTGCTACAGTGACGCTTGAATTTTCGCTTGCAGCCGCGAGGGCAATGGCAACAATTATCCCGGCAGGAACAAGAGCCACCGCAGGCGACGGGGTAATGTTCGCTACGGATGAAGCTGCGGTAATTGCGAAAGGCGAAACCAGCACGACCGTGGCGGCCACCTGTACCGAAAAAGGAACCGCCGGAAATGACTATGCAGCGGGCGAAATCAATAAAATGATTGACCCTGTGCCATTCATAGCGACGGTAACAAATACCACCGATAGCGAAGGTGGCGCAGAGGTTGAGGCGGATGGAGCCTATCGGGTACGTATCCAGGAAGCTCCAGAATCATTTTCTACAGCAGGACCTACGGGAGCATATAAATACCATGCAATGAGGGCAAGTTCCCTGATTACGGACGTATCAGTTGACAGTCCACAGCCCGGCCGAGTCGTTGTGCGCCCGTTACTTAAAAACGGAGAGCTGCCAGGAGAAGAAATTCTTGCCGCCGTATCAGAAATATTAAATAACCGTACTATTCGACCGCTTACTGATATGGTGACAGTGGAGTCACCGACACCGGTGCAGTACAATATTGATTTGTCGTATTGGATAAGCCGCGAGGACATGACAGAAGCCGCAGCCATTCAAACAGCTGCTGAGGCTGCTATACAAGAATATGTCGCATGGCAATGCCAGAAGATGGAGCGCGATATAAATCCGACTGAGCTGCATTACAGACTAAGGGCGGCAGGTGTTAAACGGGCGGAAATACGTGCGCCGGTATATACGGAAATCACACAAGGACAAGTTGCGATAGTTAATAATATTACTGCAACGCTTGAGGGTATGGAAGATGATTAAGGACGTGCACAGCCTGAGCCTGCTTGATATCCTGCCGGACAACCTTCTGGCAGATAAGCAAGTGGCGGCCGCGGCACAGGCGCTTGATGCGGAATTACAGGCCGTAACTGAGGCGACAATTGAGGCGCTGCATTTGCCGCGCCTTGATGAATTGCCCGAACCGGTTATTGATTTATTAGCATGGCAGTGGCATGTAGATTTTTATGAGCCTGGAATGGACATAACGGCAAAGCGTGCAATGGTCAAGCAGTCGATAGACTGGCACCGCCGAAAAGGAACACCGTCTGCAGTGGAAGAAGTTGCAGCGGCGGTATTTGGCAAGGCAAAAATAACGGAATGGTTTGAATACGGTGGAGACCCGTACAAATTCAGGATTGATTTGGATGCGCAGGGCGTATCTGATGAAAAAATAAAATCCATTATACGGCTCATTGAAAGCGCAAAAAATACCCGCAGTGCTTTGGATGGTATCCATATCACGCAGAAGCTTGAAGCACGGCAAAAATATGGAGCAGCACCACAGATTCACAGGCGCTACGGTATTGCACAAATGCTGAAAGCAGCTACAGCCAGCACTCTATTTACCGGAAGTATAAACAGGACACACAAAGCGTTCACGGTTATGCAGACAAGCCCGGTTAATAATGCAGCAACAAATTCAACGATATTTACTGGCGGCGCTGCAATAACTCACAAGACATACAAAGTTTAGGAGGAATGAACAAATGGCAAACTGGACAGGCGGACTTATGACAGCAGCAGGAAGAGCGCTGCAGGCTAAAGTTTTAGCGGGTATAACCCGACTGGAACTGACGCGGGTAAAGTTAGGCAGTGGGTCGGAGACTTCGGAACAGATTGACACCATGCGGGACTTATACCAGCCAAAAGCAAGCCTTGATATAAGTTCAGCAACATACGACGGCAACCTCTGCACGGTAACAGGTATCATGCTTACAAGTTCACTGCAGGAGGGATTCTATGCAAAGGAATGGGGCCTTTTCGCAAACGACCCGGACGAGGGAGAAATTCTTTATATGATTTCTCTGGACTCAATACCGGACTGGATTCCGCCTGGAAGCGCAGCACTGACAATATCGGCAAGCTATGCAATGACGATTGCCGTGGAGAGCACGGACAATATAACCGTACACATTTCCCCGACGGGGCTTGTTGATGTGGAAATGTTGAATAATGTAATGGGTATTGCAGGAAGAACTACTGCTTTTAGTGTTGGCGATACTGTCAAAATCGAAGGACTGCCTGCTATGTGCTACTTGCGCTGTATCGAACCTGGAACGACTGACGCTACGGCTCCTATTGTTGGCAACGTAGAAGACGGCGATAGAATCACTGACGGTTCGGTTGTTTGGCTTGTCGTAAAAGCTGCAAACTTGTCGGAGCTTGGCTTCAGAACTAATGAAATGGCGGTGGCGGAAGGACAGATTGCATTTTGCACAGCCCTTCCAACAGGTATGTTCTTTGAATGCAAGACACCAGGAACTACTGGAAGCGAAACGCCTACAGTAGAAAATCCTGCAGAAGGTGATGAGGTTGAAGATGGTACCGTGGTATGGGGAATTCACAAGATTGGCAGCGTTTCCGATATTCCGACAGCCACGGACGAGGCAAATGGATTAATGAGCGCTGAGGATAAGGCTAAAATCAACAGCATTATCATTGACGCCAATGGCAGCATTATCACGAAATCGAACCGCTGGGGTATTCGTATTGATAAGAGGAACAGTGATCCAAATACGAGAGTTGAGTACATCATGGACGCCAAAGGCATGGGGCCTTGCGGTATGGACTTTACCAACGGCGTATTTAATTACGGCGATTGGGCGGACATGTGGTTTGTCAAGAATAATAAACCATGCATGTTAAAGTCTGACGGAACGATTGATTACTACCTTAACCCAAATAACTATGCCCTGAAAGCAGATGGTACCGCGTCGGATGTTGGAAATACATCATACGACGGCAACGCCATGGCGTCCATTCCGCTTGTATATTGTAAGCGGTGGGAAGACGGCCGCTATGAATACGAAGCTATCAGCGACCGTCCGTTTGATGAAACTTATAAAGCATACGCACACACCAGGGCTGACGGAAGCATTGCGAATGAATTCTTTTTTTCAATGTTTGGCGGCAGCGGTAGCGCCAGCAAAATCAGATCACTTTCAGGACAGTCATTAACGCAGAGCTTAACAACGACGCAGCATATCGCGGGAGCGACAGCAAACGGTGCAGGCTGGTATATCCATTCGTGGAGTCAGCGCGAGATTATCAGGACACTGCTGCTGATAATGGGCTGTTCTACGGATACCCAGAATGTATTCGGTTACGGAAACTGCCGCAGTGCTACAGCTGCAAGCGGATTGCTGTCCACGGGCACACTGAAAGATAAGGGCCAGTTCTACGGATATACCAACGCTAATCAGGTCAAAGTATTCCATATAGAGGGGTTCTGGGGTGATCAGTGGGACCGTGTTGCTGGCCTTATTAACAACAACGGCAAAATCTACGCAAAAATGACACCTGAGGGTAACGGCTATCGTGTTACTGATGTTACCGGCTATGATGATACCGGCCTTACAGCCCCTGCAGGTTCTGCAAGCTATATAAACGGGATGAGCTGCTCAAAGTATGGCATGATTCCGACGCTTGCAACTGGCAGCGGCTCCACCTTCTATTGCGACGGTTATTGGACAAACAATGGGCAATTGAATTACCTGCTTGCGGGTGCCGGCGCGGACAATGCGCCTGCCCTTGGTGGCGTGTTCGCGTTCGCTGTCGACGATGCCCCGTCGGGTGCGGGCTGGAGCGTTGGCTGCGGCCTGTCTTACCTGTAACCTTTATGGGAGGGGGAGCCGCGCAGCGGGGGAGGGGTATCCCTCCACATAGATAAACAAATAAATATAGGGTTACGTGGGGCGCCTTGCGGCTTTGTTCTTCCGCCTGATTGCGGGTGCCAGCGCGAACAATGCGCCTGCCCTTGGTGGCGTGTTCACGTTCAATGTCAACAATGCCCCGTCGAATGCGAACTGGAACAATGGCTGCGGCCATTCTTATCAAAAAATAGTATCAATCAATGCCCTGCGTAATCCCCACCCCTTGGTGAAAATTTTCCGCGAAAGGTCTGGGATAGTAGCAACCGCGAAATTTCAGTAGGAGATAAGAAAGTATGAAAACCTATAAAGGTCTATATAAACAAATGCTAATGCCTGATACTGTGGCAAAATGCGCTTTAGATGCAGCAATTGGAAAGCTGCGGCGAAAGGAAGTAATGGGCGCTTTTATTAACTTTGATAAAACATATGATAAAGTGCTCACATGTGCAAATAATCCAAATTATCGGCCATGTGAGAACAATACACACGAAATCATAGACGGAGCGAACCACAAACCGCGAGAAATAGAGAAACCAAAATTCTGTCCCGAACAAATCCTGCACCATATGATTGTAGAACCGTTTAAGCCCGTACTGCTTAATGGACTCTATGAAGAAGTCTATGGCTGCCTGCCACCGTCGGTTAAATTCGATAAAGATGGGACGCAGAAAATAAAACGTTATGGAGTTCACGCAGCAATTAAACGGCTGCAGAAATGGTCGCAGACTGGCAGAAAAACCTTTGTTTGCGAGATGGACATACATCATGCATATGCTTCTGTCAAAATAAAGATTCTGGCGAAACAGCTGGAACGGGTAATAAAAGATAAAGACTGGTTAAGGATAACCTTTCAATTTCTGCATTACCAAACTGGGGAAGACGTCCAGGGATTGATTTTAGGGCACTATACAAGCCCATGGTTCTTTAATTTCTATCTGAAGCAATTTGACCACTTTGCAGCAAAGCAGGAAGGAGTGAAGTATTTACGATTTGCCGACAATTTATATTTTATCGGCACAAACAAACGAAAAGTGCATAGAGCGCTGGAAGCGGTACGAGAATACCTGCAGACAAATCTATGTATGGAGTTGAATGCAAGCGCACAGGTCTATAGATTCGAGTACATGGATAAAACGGGCAGGATTCGAGGCAGGGCCATAAATGCCCTGGGAACCGTTATCCACTACAATCGAACAACCCTGAGGAAAAGCATACTGAAGCGCATGAGAAGGAAGGCGAAAAGCATAAAAGCAAAAGAACGTCTGACATGGCATGATGCCGCGTCAATGCTTTCGCGATTGTCTTGGATTCGGCACACCGATACCCACGGTTATTACATGAAATATATTAAACCGTGCATTAACACCCGAAGGCTGAAAATATTATTAAGGGCACACAGCCGGGCAATACTGCCGCTAACAAAAGAAAGGAGACGAATAATTAATGAAGGACTGGAAAAAAGTACAAGGCTCACAGGAAACAATGCCGCTGGAATTTGATACAGAATCAAGCCATACAACGGTATATCAGCGTCGAAACATTAAACAGATTGAGGTCGAAGGAGCTGACGGAGCAATTGTAAAGCTTTGGGAATACGAAGAAAGGACAATGTCTCATACTGAATATGCAGCGTTGATTGGTGATCTTACACGTTCACAGGTCGAATACATTGCGGCCATGACTAATATTGATTTGGAAGGGAGTCTTTAATCATGAGTAAAAAAATATCTATAGAGTCACACAGCAAAAATTTTGAAAAAGTAAAGCGATACTATGATAACGGATTCTGGAAAAAGTTCATGGTCTACAATATCGTAGCAAAAGGTTGGATTACCGCAGCAGAATACAAAGAAATTACCGGGGAAGAATACGCTACGGAGGGATAAAGATGGAACTGAGCACGATAACGATGGGGATTACTGCTTTTGCGGGTGTTATCACTATATTAAAGGTAGCGTGGTATATCATAAACTACGCAGCTAATAATATTGTAAAGCCCCTGTCATTATCAATTGACCAACTGCAGAGGACAACGAAAGAATTAAAGGCCCTTATTGATTCTGTTCGGAGCGATCAGCAGCAGCTTAACACCAGAATTACAGTCATAGAACAGGCGATCAAAACCATTAAGACTCAAGTTGATACGCTGTGGAACATGAGGTGAATAGCGCATGGGTACAATAAAAAAGAAATTTATTAAATTCGCACAGTGGGCGCAAAGGGAGTGGCTGGCGATAGTCATATTTTCAGTTGTGATTGCTATGACGTTCCTGTATATAGTGCTCATATCATGGGTAGCGGGGTTCTGGCTTAAAGCAATATATGGCATGAATTTTGAGTTAAATTCGTGCTGGCAGGGAGTGACCGCTATTGGTGCAGCGCTGGGGCTTATTGCAGCCCTGGCAAAAGCTGCGTGGACAAAATACGCGACCGACAGCCAGTACAACAGTAAAGCTGGGGAACGTCCGATATACACAAATTTAACAAACACAGAGGAGAAGAAATGAATAAATGTATTTTAATGGGACGCGTTGCACGCGATCCGGACGTGAGAGCGACGCAAAGCGGAAAGAGAGTGGCACGGCTTACGTTGGCCGTAGACCGCCGAAAAGGAAAAGACAACCAACAGCCAGCTGATTTTATCAACCTGATTGTCTGGGATAAATTGGCGGAGTTTGTCGATTCTTTCATCAAAAAAGGAATAAAGCTCCTTATCGAAGGCCGCCTGCAAACCAGGACATACGAAGACCAAGCTGGAGAGAAAAAATATATTACCGAGGTCGTAGTCAATGATATTGAATTTGCGGAGAGTAAGAAAAAGGAAAACGCAGAACCTGAAGAACTGCCATTCTCATAAGGAGGGTTAAAAATGAAAGGAATAGACGTGAGCGAGCATAATGGTTTTATTAACTGGCAAGCTGTTGCTGACGCCGGTTATGAATTTGCCATTGTTCGCTGCACATACGGACAATCTGGAGAGGATGAGCGTTTCGTTGAAAATGTGAACGGAGCGCATGCCGCTGGGTTGCGTGTCGGCGCGTATCATTACAGCTATGCTTTGGGGATAGAAGACGCTTGCCGGGAAGCGCTTCACTGCAAGCACGTCATAGATACCGCCGGTGTACTGCTTGATTTGCCTGTATTCTTTGATATGGAAGACGCTGACAGATACAAAGCAGACCATGATTTTGCTTTTGACGCAGAAGAAATAACGGACATATGCAGAGAGTTCATTAACAATATTAATCTGAAATGTGGCGTATACGCGTCATTATCGTGGCTGATAGATTATATTGACTGGCGCAGCTTAGGCTGTCCTGTGTGGAATGCACAGTGGGGAGACGAAGACGATTTCGAAGGAATGATTTGGCAGTATACAGATAAGGAATATATTCCGGGGGCAAGCGCTGGGGAACATTTCGACGCTAATATCATGTATGAATGATATAACTGCTGCAGAATGGACTACGCTTTTTGAACTATTTGAGATTTTTCAAAAGGCAGCTGTAAAATTTGACCTATGCCCGGATGAAATTGACCTGATAGAAGAAGCCTTATTCATAAGCTGCCCTATACCACAGCCACATAAAATATCTGTATAAAGTAAGAATAAAGACGCGGGGTAGATGGAGCCAAGTGGAGCCATTCTGCCCATATTTTATTTGTGAAATTAGAAAGGAGCGTAAAAATGAATGAAAAACACAAAATCATTATTTATTTTATTGCTGCTATTTTGGGGACTGCTGCCGTTTGGTACCTGTTCAGCGACACAAGCTCAAGACCAGACGCAGGTTATCGTATCAATCGACGACTGGACGACACTGCAAGAGAACAACAACGCGCAGCTGATGGCATTGCAGAAATCGGAAGAAGCATTGCAGATAGCCAGGAACGAGCTGAAAGAATCGAACGAGAACTTGCAAACAGCCAGGAACGAGCTGGAACAATCCAGGGCAGAATTGAAGACGCTGCAGACGGAATTGAAAGCGCAGCAAGACGAAACGCAGAGGTTGAGGAAGCAATTGATTCAGCAGCAGGAGAAATCAACAAATGTATCAAACTCAATAGAAGCAGCGCAGAAATATTTGAACGATACGCGAGAGGAAATTTGGGCCAATGAAAAAGCCCACGCAAAAACTGAAAAAGAACTAAAAAACAAAATAACAGCCTGGCAAATTGTTGCCGTGATAATTGGCGGCATTGCCATATGCAAATAGAAAGAGGCGATATTGTGATAAAGTGGCTTTTATATTTATTTCCGTCATTACTATACACATGCTTATGCTACGTGACAAACCCTATTGTAGTCCTTTTTGCTGATGAAGACGGAGAGCTGCCGGGGATATTTCGATATTGGCAAACATGGGATAATCCAACGAACCCGAGCGACCTGGTTGATATGCTGCCGCGTTGGCTGACTTCATGGTACGCTGGGCATTACACTGAATATATAAGCACAACCCCGGAGCTGGAGGAACTTGGACGAACCAGATGGTTTACAAAATGCATTAACGACAACTTTACGATTTGGCAGCGTATTACAAGATACATCTGCCGCGTTTATTGGCTGTCGAGGAACAGCGCCTATGGATTTTGTTTCTTCCTGCTTGGCGCGGACTACAACCCATATCACAGCTTTTATATTAAGCAGTCAGAAAATGAGTGTTTTGTCCGCGACTCTGATGAACCGAGTATATGGATGTACAGCAATAGCAAAAAGATATTTGGACGGCTTGAATGGAATATTTTTTTAGGCTGGAAGCTTACTATGGGTGCCGGAATAATAACACGCTGCATGATTGCCAATCGTATAACAATGAAAATCAAATAAACAGTATTAACGGCCTGCTAATGTTTACTTGGCAGGCCGTTAATATTTATAAAAAGTGTAGTATAATAAATTGCTTTTGGAGGTGTGAAAATGATAGAGAAATACCTAAACAGAATCATACAAGGCGACTGTCTTGAAATTATGCATACTATGCCAAATAACAGCATAGACGCTGTTATTACTGACCCACCATATTGTTCTGGCGGTAGAAGTATAGGAACGAAAATAAAAAGCACAACGCAGAAATATGAAAATACACCACAGGGCCGCCCGGATTTCATTGGAGACTCCAGAGACTCACGGGCATGGCTGATGTGGTGCAATCTGTGGATATCTGAATGTTTCCGCGTTCTGAAGGAGGGGGGGTACTTCCTGTCCTTTTGCGACTGGAGACAGCTACCAACAGCAACGGACGCGATACAGATTGGTGGTATATCATGGCGGGGCGTTATAACATGGAATAAAGGATTGGCAGCACGGGCGCCGCATAAAGGATATTTTAGGCAGCAGTGTGAATTTATCGTATGGGGTACAAAAGGACCGTGCCCGCCACAAGAGACAGGGCCGTTCCCAGGTTGTTACGAGTATCATGTCAAACAGACGGACAAATTTCATATAGCAGGAAAACCGAGCCTGTTGATGGAGGAATTGTGTAAAATTGTCCCGGGCAATAGCATTATACTAGATCCATTTGCCGGTTCAGGCACGACATGTTTGGCCGCAGCAAAAACTGGACGTAAATATATCGGTATTGAAAAAATGGCAGAATATCACAGGATTGCGACAGGACGATTGAATGAATATAAAGCTGCGCAAAGTG
>Ga0256405_10010104_pt1 | contig 12609 bp, 24 predicted proteins | sample RumenRJG_02DNA_FD_189096 | JGI IMG/M metagenome (GOLD analysis project Ga0256405, IMG submission 189096) | Bovine rumen microbial communities from Lethbridge, Alberta, Canada - RJG_02 | ecosystem: Host-associated > Mammals > Digestive system > Stomach > Rumen | place: Canada: Alberta...
ACCGGCGGAAAAGAGGTAAAAATGAAGAAAGCAATTATGGCTACCAAGATCGGCATGACCCAGATCTTCAGGGAAGACGGAACACTCGTCCCTGTAACAGTTCTTGAGGCAGGCCCCTGTGTCGTAACACAGGTCAAGACCATCGAGAATGATGGTTATGAAGCAGTTCAGGTTGGCTTCGGTGAGGCAAAAGAGAGAATCACCACAGTCGACAAGAAAGGCAAGAAAGAAATTGCTCATCGCCACGGCGTTGGCAAGGCTATGAAGGGCCACTTCGATAAGGCCGGCACACCGGTCAAAAAGCACGTTCAGGAATTTAAGTTTGAGAACGCTGCTGAGTACAAGCTCGGCGACGAGATCAAAGCTGACATCTTCGCGGAAGGCGACAAGATCGACGCAACCGCAGTTACAAAGGGCAAAGGCTTCCAGGGTGCGATCAAGAGACTTGGACAGCACAGAGGACCTATGGGCCACGGCTCCAAGTTCCACCGCCACCAGGGTTCCAACGGATCTTCTTCTGATCCGAGCAGAGTTTTCAAGGGCAAGGGAATGCCCGGCCACATGGGCAGCGTCCAGGTGACGATCCAGAACCTTGAAGTTGTGAGAGTGGATGCAGACAAGAATCTGATTCTGGTCAAGGGCGCGATTCCGGGACCTAAGAAGGGCCTTGTGACTCTCAAAGAGACCACCAGAGCCTGAGCAGTGCCTGGATGAGAAAGGAGGACCATTCAGATGGCAAACGTATCTGTTTATAATATGCAAGGACAGGAAGTCGGCAATATCGACTTAAATGATGCGGTCTTCGGTGTTAAGGTGAACGAGAGCCTGCTTCACATGGCTGTAGTTCAGCAGCTGGCAAACAACCGCCAGGGCACACAGAAGGCTAAGACCCGCGCCGAGGTTTCCGGCGGCGGAAGAAAGCCCTGGAGACAGAAGGGCACAGGCCACGCAAGACAGGGTTCCACGAGAGCTCCTCAGTGGACACACGGCGGCGTAGTATTCGCTCCCGTACCGCGTGATTATTCCTTCAAGATGAACAAGAAGGAGAAACAGGCAGCAGTCAGAAGCGCTCTGACTGACCGCGTACAGCAGAACAAGGTCATCGTTCTCGATCAGCTTTCCATGAGCGAGTACAAGACCAAAGAGTTCGTCAAGGTCATGGAGAACCTCAAGGCTGCAGGCAAGACTCTTGTAGTCATGGCTGACAAGGATGAGCACGTGATCAAGTCCGCAGGCAACATTCCTGCAGTGAAGACCACTCTTACATCCCAGATCAACGTTTATGATCTGATGAACGCACAGACAGTGATCCTTACCAAGGACGCAGTCGCCAAATTGGAGGAGGTGTACGCATAATGGCAACACTGGAATATTATGATATTATTCTGAAGCCCATCCAGACCGAGAAAGCGCTGCAGGACATCGCAGAGAAGAGATATGCTTTCTACGTTCATCCGGAAGCAAATAAGTTTCAGATCAAGACTGCAGTAGAGAGAATGTTCGAGGGAACAAAGGTTGCCCGCGTCAACACCATGAACTGCAGACCTAAGAAAAAGAGAAGAGGCATGGTCTACGGCCAGACTGCAAAGCGCAAAAAGGCTTATGTCACACTTACAGCTGACAGCAAAGAGATCAATCTCTTCACAGGACTTTGATAAATAACTGCGGTGCAGAATTTTGCTTGTCAAAATGAAAAGCATGAAAAGGAGAACTAATCATGGGAATTAAGAAGTATACCGCATATACCCCCTCCCGCAGGAACATGACAGGTTCCGATTTTGCGGAGATCACAAAGAAGACTCCTGAGAAGTCACTTGTGTTCTCTCTGAAGAAGAACGCGGGACGCAATAACCAGGGTAAGATCACCGTGAGACATCACGGCGGCGGAAGCAGAAGAAAATACAGAATCATCGATTTCAAGAGACGTAAGGACGGAGTTCCTGCAGTAGTAGTAGGTATCGAGTACGATCCTAACAGAACTGCAAACATCGCCCTGATCTGCTACGAAGACGGCGAGAAGGCTTATATCCTTGCTCCCCAGGGCCTGACAGACGGCATGAAGGTCATGAACGGACCTGAGGCCGAAGTAAGAGTCGGCAACTGCCTCCCTCTTGAGAAGATCCCTGTAGGTACTATGGTACACAATATTGAGCTTCATCCCGGTAAGGGCGGCCAGATGGTCCGCAGCGCCGGCGCAGCAGCTCAGCTGATGGCTAAGGAAGGCAAGTACGCTACACTGCGTCTTCCCTCCGGCGAGATGAGAATGGTTCCTCTCAACTGCAGAGCTACCATCGGAACAATCGGCAACATCGATCACAACCTGATCAACTACGGCAAAGCAGGCCGTGTACGCAACATGGGCATTCGTCCTCACGTACGAGGCAGCGTCATGAACCCTAACGATCACCCTCACGGTGGTGGTGAAGGTAAGGCACCTGTAGGTCGTCCCGGACCGAGCACTCCTTGGGGCAAGCCTGCACTTGGTTACAAGACGCGCAAGAAGAAAGCTTCTGACAAGCTCATCGTTAGACGCAGAGGCGGCAAGAAGTAAGGAGGATTACCATGGCAAGATCATTAAAGAAAGGGCCGTTTGCAGACAAGAGCCTTCTGAAGAAGGTAGACGCTTTGAACGCATCGGGCAGCAAAGAGGTCGTAAAGACCTGGTCCCGCCGTTCCACTATTTTCCCGTCTTTCGTTGGCCACACAATTGCAGTGCATGACGGCCGCAAGCATGTCCCGGTATATGTCACTGAGGATATGGTCGGTCACAAACTCGGTGAGTTCGTTATGACAAGAACTTACAGAGGTCACCAGGGCAACAACAAAGACGAGAGAAGATCTTCCGCCAACTGATTGGTGCAGGAAGAGTTCACATTGAAAGGAGCGAGGAACTATGGCAAACGGACATAGAACTCAAATCAAGAGAGAGAGAAATGCCCAGAAGGACACAAGACCTTCTGCAAAGCTTTCTTACGCCAGAATCCCTACCCAGAAGGCCTGCTTCGTGATGGACGCCATCAGAGGCAAGGACGTCACAACAGCTCAGGGTATTCTGACATATAACAACCGATACGCTTCGGAAGTTATCCTGAAACTGCTTAACAGTGCAGTAGCAAACGCTGAGAACAACCTCGGCATGAACGCTGCGAATCTCTATATCGCAGAGTGCTACGCGTTTGATGGTCCTACAATGAAGAGAGTAAGACCCAGAGCACAGGGCAGAGCATACAGAATTCTGAAGAGAATGAGCAACCTTAAGATCGTCCTTGACGAGAAAAAGGCAGAAGAGTAATCAGGATAAGAAAGGAGCCTTAAATGGGACAGAAAGTTAATCCTCATGGCCTGAGAGTCGGCGTCATCAAAGATTGGGATTCCAAGTGGTATGCCGAGGGCGATTTCTCAGACCTGCTGGTGGAAGATTACAACATCAGAAAGTTTCTGAAGAAGAAATTATATAACGCAGGCATCTCCAAAGTTGAAGTGGAGAGAGCTTCCGAGAGAGTTAAAGTTACTGTCTATGCCGCTAAGCCCGGCGTCATCATCGGCAAGGGCGGCCAGGAGATCGAGAAGACCAAGGCTGAGCTGCAGAAGCTCACCGGCAAGAAGATCTTCCTGGACATCAAGGAAATCAAGCGCCCCGACAAGGATGCACAGCTCGTCGCTGAGAACATCGCTCAGCAGCTCGAGAACCGTATTTCTTTCCGCCGCGCTATGAAGTCCGCGATGGGCAGGACAATGAAGACAGGCGCGCTTGGTATCAAGGCAGCTTGCGGCGGCCGTCTCGGCGGAGCTGATATTGCCCGTACAGAGACCTACAGCGAGGGAACCATCCCGCTGCAGACACTGCGCGCTGATATCGATTATGGTTTTGCTGAGGCCAATACCACTTATGGTAAGGTCGGTGTCAAGGTTTGGATCTACAAAGGTGAGATTCTTCCTACAAAGAATACCGATGCGGCTCAGGCCTGATGTAAGGAGGTACGTTCACTATGTTAATGCCTAAAAGAGTTAAATTCCGTAAACAGTTCCGTGGCAGCATGGCAGGTACCCCTACCAGAGGCACGACCATCAGCTACGGCGAATACGGTCTGGTCTGCTGCGAGCCCGTTTGGATCCGTTCCAACCAGATCGAGGCTGCCCGTGTCGCCATGACACGTTACATCAAGAGATATGGTAAAGTCTGGATCAAGATCTTCCCTGACAAGCCGGTTACAAAGAAGCCTGCTGAAGTTCGAATGGGTTCAGGTAAGGGCGCAGTTGAGTACTGGGTAGCAGTAGTCAAGCCCGGCAGAGTTATGTTTGAGATTGCCGGCGTACCGGAAGAGACGGCTAAGGAAGCACTTCGTCTGGCAGCAAACAAGCTTCCCTGCAAGTGCAAGATCGTTTCCAAGGCACAGATGGAAGGCGGTGCAAAATAATGAAGAGCAAGACATATTTAGAGGAATTGAGAAATAAATCTGTGGATGAGCTTTCACAGGAGCTTGTCTCCGCTAAGAAGGAGCTCTTTAACCTCAGATTCCAGAATGCCACCAATCAGCTGAAGAATACGGCCAGAATCACTGAGGTGAGAAAGAACATCGCCAGAATTCAGACTGTGATTTCCAGCAAGGCAGAGTAATCCGGGAAGGTAGAGGAAACAAATCATGGAAAGAAATCTTAGAAAAGTCCGTGTCGGTAAGGTAGTCAGTGACAAGATGGATAAGACAATTGTCGTGGCTATTGAAGATCACGTGAAACATCCGCTGATTGGTAAGATCGTTAAAAAGACTTATAAGCTTCGCGCTCACGATGAGAATAATGAGTGCGGCATCGGCGATACTGTAAAGGTCATGGAGACCAGAGCACTGTCCAAGACAAAGAGATGGAGACTGGTTGAGATCGTTGAGAAGGCTAGATAACCAGAAAGGAAAACGAATATGATTCAGCAGGAAAGCAGACTCAGAGTCGCTGATAATACCGGTGCAAAGGAACTGCTCTGCATCCGTGTCTGCGGCGGCTCTACAAGAAGATATGCAAGAATCGGCGATACCATCGTTGCAACCGTTAAAGAGGCAACGCCCGGCGGCGTTGTCAAGAAAGGTGATGTTGTTAAGGCTGTCGTCGTTCGTACAGTCAACACAACCCGCAGAAAAGACGGTTCCTACATCAGATTCGATGAGAATGCGGCTGTCATCATCAAGGATGATCTGACACCCACAGGAACCCGTATCTTTGGGCCCGTCGCCAGAGAGCTTCGTGAGAAGAAGTACATGAAGATCCTTTCCCTGGCTCCCGAAGTATTATAAGGAGGATCAAAGATGGCAACGAGTAAGATTAAGGTTGGCGATACAGTAAGAGTCATCGCCGGCAAGAGCAAAGGCAAAGAAGGCAAGGTTACTGCAGTCGACCGCAAAAATGGCAAGGTTACTGTAGAAGGTGCTAACGTTGTGACAAAGCACAACAAGCCTTCTATGATGAATCCCAACGGCGGCATCACACAGCAGGAAGCTCCTCTGGATGCCTCCAATGTAATGCTGGTTGTTGACGGTCAGGTAACCCGTGTCGGTTTCAGCACTGAGAACGGCAAGAAGGTCCGCGTCGCCAAGAAGACCGGCAAAGTGATCGACTGATAACGGAAAGGAGATCTACCAATGTCGAGTAGACTTAAAGATCTGTATAACACAGAAATTCGTGAGCAGATGACAAAGAAGTTCGGCTACACCAACATCATGCAGGTGCCGAAGTTAGATAAAATCGTAGTCAACATGGGCGTCGGTGAGGCAAGAGAGAACGAGAAGCTTCTCGAGGCGGCTGCCAAGGATATGGAGATCATTACCGGCCAGAAGCCTGTTCTGACCAAGGCTAAGAAGTCCATCGCAAACTTCAAGATCAGAGAAGGTATGCCGATCGGCTGCAAGGTTACACTTCGTGGCGACAGAATGTACGAGTTCCTTGACAGACTGGTAAACCTGGCACTTCCCCGTGTCCGTGACTTCCGCGGTGTTAACCCCAACTCCTTCGACGGCAGAGGCAACTATGCTATGGGTATCAAGGAGCAGCTGATCTTCCCTGAGATCGAGTATGACAAGATCGACAAGGTAAGAGGTATGGATATCATCTTTACCACAACTGCCCACACTGATGAAGAGGCCAGAGAGCTTCTGAGACTCTTCAACATGCCTTTTGCAAGAGACTGATCCGGCAATACCGGACCTTAGACCATTAGGAGGAAGAAATGGCTAAAACATCCATGAAAGTAAAGCAGCAGATGAAACCGAAGTTCTCCACGAGAGCTTACACACGCTGCAAGATCTGCGGTCGTCCGCATTCTGTTCTGAAAAAGTATGGCATTTGCAGAATTTGCTTCCGTGAGCTGGCTTACAAAGGACAGATCCCGGGCGTCAAGAAAGCAAGCTGGTAATAGCAGACGAAAAAAATAGGAGGCAAATCAGATGACAATGAGCGATCCGATTGCAGATATGCTTACAAGAATCCGTAACGCAAATACTGCGAAACACGATACAGTAGATATTCCCTACTCCAAGATCAAGTTCTCCATCGCACAGATCCTGCTTGATGAAGGATATGTAAAGAACGTTGATCTTGTTGATAACGGCAACTTCAAGGATATCAGAGTTACTCTGAAGTACGGCGCTGACAAGAACGATAAGATCATCACCGGTCTTAAGAGAATCTCCAAGCCCGGTCTTCGCGTTTACGCGAACAAAGATCAGGTTCCGAAGGTTCTTGACGGTCTTGGAATCGCGATCCTTTCCACCAACCAGGGTGTTGTGACCGATAAGAAAGCCAGAGAGCTTAAGGTTGGCGGCGAAGTTCTTGCATTTGTTTGGTAATATCGATAATCACTATTGTAAATAACACAGGAGGTACGGGCGAATGTCACGAATTGGAAGAATGCCAATCGCTATCCCTGCAGGCGTAACTGTAGATATAGCAGAAAATAATAATGTGACTGTAAAGGGCCCCAAGGGTGAACTGACCAGGGCTCTGCCGAAGGAAATGACGATTAAATTGGAGGATGGCAAGATCGTAGTTGAGCGTCCTAACGATCTCAAGAAAGAGAAATCCCTCCACGGACTGACAAGAAGTCTGCTCCACAACATGGTAGTCGGCGTAACAGACGGTTTCGAGAAGAAGCTTGAAGTTAACGGCGTAGGCTACAGAGCAGCAAAATCCGGAAAAACGCTTACACTGAGTTTAGGATATTCTCACCCGGTTGAGATGATCGACCCTGAGGGAATTACCTCGGAAGTGCAGGGCACAAACGTGATCATCGTCAAGGGTATTGACAAAGAAGCCGTCGGCCAGTATGCGGCAGACATCAGAGAAAAGAGAAGACCTGAGCCTTACAAGGGCAAGGGCATCAAGTATGCTGATGAGCACATCAGACGCAAGGTCGGTAAGACAGGCAAGAAATAAATAGCATAGATTTTGGAGGATAACAATGGTTAAGAAGGAAAACAGAAAGGCCATTCGCGAGAAGAAGCACGCCAGGATCCGCAACCGTTTCAGCGGCACGGCGCAGAGACCGCGCCTGGCTGTCTACAGAAGCAATAAGCACATCTATGCTCAGATTATTGATGATGACGCACAGAAGACTCTGGTATCCGCCGGCACCGTTGAGAAAGAGATCAAAGACGCACTTGAGAATACTGATGACATCGCAGCAGCTGAGAAGGTTGGCGAAGTGATCGGCAAGAGAGCGATTGATAAGGGAATCACGGAAGTCGTCTTCGACAGAGGCGGTTATGTTTATCAGGGCAAAATTGCAGCCCTTGCTGAGGCAGCTCGTAAGGCTGGCCTTGATTTCTAAGGAAGGGAGACTCACACATGAAACGTGCAATGATTGATGCAAGTCAGATGGAGCTTACTGATAAGGTAGTAACCATCAAACGCGTTACGAAGGTCGTTAAGGGCGGACGTAACATGCGCTTTACAGCCCTGGTAGTCGTAGGCGACGGTAACGGCCATGTTGGCTGCGGTCTGGGCAAAGCAACTGAAATTCCGGAAGCGATCCGCAAGGGCAGAGAAGACGCTGCAAAGAATCTTGTAAGCGTAGCGCTCGATGAGGTTTCCAGTATTTCTCACGATTATATCGGAAAGTACGGCTCTGCACAGGTTCTGCTGAAGAAATCCCCCGATGGTACCGGTATCATCGCAGGCGGTCCCGCTCGTACGGTATGCGAACTTGCAGGAATTAAGAACATCAGAACCAAGTCCCTGGGCTCCAACAACAAGCAGAACGTCGTTCTTGCGACCATCAACGGCCTCAGCCAGCTGAAGGTTCCGGAAGAAGTCGCTGCAAGACGCGGAAAGAGCGTTGCTGACCTCAAGGGCTGATAACAGCGCAAGCAAGCCGAAAGGAGAATTGGTATGCCTACAGATGTAAAAGAGACAAAGGCTGAGCCGAAAAAGCTTAAGATCACTCTGATCAAGTCTACCATCGGTGCAGTTCCGAAGAATAGAAAAATCGTAGAATCCATGGGCTTTAAGAAACTTAACAGCTTTGTGATTCTGCCTGACAACGCCGCAACCAGAGGCCAGATCCGTCAGATCAGCCACATGGTCAAGGTGGAAGAACTGGACTAAGGGAGGTACAAAATGGAATTATCAAATTTAAGACCTGCTGACGGTTCCAAGCACAGCAAATACAGAAAAGGCCGCGGCCACGCTTCCGGAAACGGAAAGACAGCCGGTTACGGCCACAAGGGACAGAAGGCCCGTTCCGGCGCTCCCAGACCGGGATTCGAAGGCGGCCAGATGCCTCTGTACAGAAGACTTCCTAAGAGAGGCTTCAAATGCTACAACAGCAAAGATATCGTTGCGATCGACATCACAAGACTTGAGAAGTTCGAAGATGGCGCAACTGTTGATGTACAGGCACTTAAAGAGATCGGGATCATCAAAGAGTCCAGAGACGGTGTGAAGATCATCGGATGCGGTGACCTTTCCAAGAAGCTCAACGTTAAGGTTGACGCTTACAGTGCCTCTGCCAAGGCTAAGATCGAAGCCGCAGGCGGTACAGCTGAAGTCGCTGAATAATTTCGGGAAACTCGCCGTCTTTTCCACTGTACTAAAACGGAGGGGAAGACGGCTCAGCCCGTTATACTAAAGAGGTCTGTTTATGTTAGAGTCTGTAAAAAATGCTTTTAAAATGAAAGAGATCCGCCAGAAACTGCTCTATACTCTGGCTATGATGGTTGTGATCCGTATCGGTTCACAGCTTCCTGCGCCCGGTATCGACAGAACCTATTTCAGTAACTGGTTCGCGGCGCAGACAGGTGACACATTCAGTTTCGTGGATGCGTTTACAGGCGGTTCTTTCTTAAACATGTCCGTACTGGCGCTGAACATTACACCCTACATTACTTCTTCCATCATCATCCAGCTCCTTACGATCGCAATTCCGAAACTTGAGGAAATGCAGAAGGAAGGAGAAGAGGGAAGAAAGCTCCTTGTATCCATTACCCGCTATGTCACAGTTGCCCTTGCACTTATGGAATCGGCAGCAATGGCTATCGGATTTGGAAGACAGGGCCTGCTTGAGAACTACAACGCCATCAATATCATCATGGTGATCTGCACCCTGACGGCAGGCAGTGCATTCCTCATGTGGGTCGGTGAACAGATCACCGAAAAGGGTGTCGGAAACGGTATTTCGATCGTACTTGCGATCAATATCATCTCCAGGATGCCTCAGGACATCGCATCTTTATTCTCTCAGTTCGTGATCGGAAAGACCATTGCGATCGGCGCGGTCGCTGCAGTGATCATCATTGCTATCATCGTGCTTATGGTTGTTATGGTAATCATCCTTAACGATGCCGAGAGAAGGATTCCGGTACAGTACGCCCAGAAGATCCAGGGACGAAGACTTGTCGGAGGCGCTAACTCCGTGATACCGCTCAAGGTTAACACGGCTGGCGTTATGCCCATCATCTTCGCTTCCTCCCTTATGGAGTTCCCTGTGATCATCTCCACACTGGCCGGTTACAAAGGAACAGGAATCTGGTCGGAGGTTCTCCGCTATCTTTCCTCGTCCTACTGGTGCAATCCCGGACAGATCAAATACACATTGGGATTGGTCGTATATGTTGCTCTGCTTATTTTCTTCGCATACTTCTATACGTCGATCACTTTCAATCCGCTGGAGATTGCTGATAATCTGAAAAAGCGCGGCGGCTTCATTCCGGGTATTCGTCCCGGCAAGCCTACGAGCGATTATCTGAACAGGATCCTCAACTACATCATCTTCATCGGCGCGGTCGGCCTTACGATCGTCGGTATTCTTCCGTTCTTCTTCAGAGGCGTGTTCAACGCTTCCGTATCTTTCGGAGGAACGAGCCTGATCATCGTGGTCAGCGTTGTGCTCGAGACGATCAAGCAGGTTGAGTCCATGATGATGGTCAGAAACTATAAAGGATTCCTGAACGATTGATTAAAGTAAATGGTCCGGAGACGGTGGAATGTGGGGTTTCGCCGGCTCCGGTTTGGTGCGCAACAATGACAAAACATTGAATTAATGTCAAGCTTCAGAGCCAAGGCTCGGAAACGGAGGTTACAATGAAGATCGTTATGCTGGGAGCACCCGGAGCGGGTAAAGGAACGCAGGCTGAGATGATCGCGGAGAAGTATGGAATTCCGCATATCTCGACCGGAGATATCTTCCGTGCCAACATTAAGAACGGCACAGAACTGGGCAAAAAAGCAAAAGCATATATGGATGCAGGCAACCTTGTGCCTGACGAGCTCACTGTCGACCTGGTGATCGACAGAGTCGCGCAGCCTGACTGTGAGAAGGGATACATCCTCGACGGATTCCCCAGAACTATCCCCCAGGCAAAAGTCTTCACCGAACAGCTTGAAAAGAACGGTACAAAGATCGATTACGCTATCGATGTGGAAGTGCCGGATGAAAACATTGTCAATCGCATGAGCGGCAGAAGATCCTGCCCGAACTGCGGCGCAACCTATCACATTCAGTTCATCCCTCCGAAGAAGGAAGGAATCTGCGATGCATGCGGCACCGAGCTGGTCCTGAGAAAAGACGACAAGCCCGAGACTGTTTTGAACAGACTGAATGTATACCACGAAGCTACACAGCCGCTGATCGACTTCTACAAGAAACAGGGCGTTCTCAAGGAAGTTGACGGGACACAGGACATGAAAGATGTCTTTGCGGCAATTGTAAATATTTTGGAGGATTAAAAGTGTCAAAAGCAGATGTCATTGAACTCGAGGGTGTGGTAATTGAAAAACTCCCCAATACGCTTTTCCGCGTCAAACTTGAGAATGGAGCAATTATTCTCGCTCATATCAGCGGCAAGCTCAGACAGAATTTCATCAGAATCCTGCCGGGGGACAAAGTAACCCTGGAGATGTCCACCTATGACCTGACAAAGGGCAGAATCATCTGGAGAGACAAATAAAAAAACATCCGGAGAGATTGCAGAAAACATTTGCTATCGGCATAGCCGTGTGATATAATGCAAAGGCTGTAAAGAATTCGTAACACGAATTCTTATTTGTGCGTGCATGAAGACCCGCTTGTGCGTGCAGGGAAATTGCAGAGAATGATGAAAGGAGAAGACTATGAAAGTAAGAGCTTCTGTAAAGCCTATTTGCGAAAAGTGCAAAGTCATTAAGCGCAAGGGTATTATCAGGATCATCTGCGAGAATCCGAAGCACAAACAGAGACAGGGTTAAAGAGCCATTTGTCGGCTGAGACAGCCGCGAATTACTCTTTGATACCCTGCTGAATCTGGAAACCGTGTGCATTTGACGGCATGCGGGCTGTGACGGAATCGCAGCGGAAAGACCGGGCAAGTACCGGTTGGGCTTTAATGAGCCCCAGTCAATCAGTAACGAATTAAGTATTTATTATGGAGGAATTACAAAATGGCTCGTATCGCAGGTGTAGATTTACCCAGAGATAAGCGCGTCGAGATCGGCCTGACAAGCATTTATGGAATCGGCCGTACAAGTGCAACAAAGATCGTCGAGAAAGCAGGCGTCAACCCCGACACCCGCTGCAGAGATCTGACTAATGAAGAAGTACAGAAACTCAGCGAAGTTATTGCTGAGGAGTATATGGTTGAAGGTGACCTTCGCCGTGAGATCGCTATGAACATCAAGCGCCTCACCGAGATCGGCTGCTACAGAGGCATCCGTCACAGAAGAGGTCTCCCTGTTCGCGGTCAGCACACCAAGAACAACGCCAGAACCAGAAAGGGTCCCAAGAAGACCATCGCAAACAAGAAGAAATAATATTCACTAATAAAGGGAAAGAAAGTAGGTTAGTTTTATGGCAAAGCAGAATGCTGCAGCTAGAAGAAAAGCTGCAAGACGTGTCAAGAAAAACGTTGAACGCGGACAGGCGCACATCCAGTCTTCTTTTAACAACACAATCGTTACTCTGACAGACGCTCAGGGCAACGCACTGAGCTGGGCAAGTGCAGGCGGTCTTGGATTCAAAGGTTCAAGGAAATCTACTCCCTATGCAGCACAGATGGCAGCAGAGACAGCTACCAAGGCTGCGCAGATTCATGGACTGAAGGCAGTCGATGTATTTGTTAAGGGACCGGGTTCAGGAAGAGAAGCAGCGATCCG
>Ga0256405_10010105_pt1 | contig 12608 bp, 11 predicted proteins | sample RumenRJG_02DNA_FD_189096 | JGI IMG/M metagenome (GOLD analysis project Ga0256405, IMG submission 189096) | Bovine rumen microbial communities from Lethbridge, Alberta, Canada - RJG_02 | ecosystem: Host-associated > Mammals > Digestive system > Stomach > Rumen | place: Canada: Alberta...
TTGCTATAAGAATTACTTTGTGGCATAATAGTCCGGGCGCTCGGAACATATCAGAGTGCCGGAAACAGACTGTCGCAGCCGGAATGCTGAGCGGAGGAATCCCATGGATGACAGAAAAATACGAAGCCTTCTGACGGTGCTGGAGACCGGGAGCATCAGCTCCGCAGCCGAGATCCTGAACGGCACCCAGTCGGGCATCACCCAGACCATGAACGCCCTGGAGGCGGAGCTGGGCTTTAAAATATTGTATCGCACCAACCGGGGCGTGACGCTCACCGAGGCGGGCGCAAAGATCCTGCCGCTGCTCATGCAGCTGGATGAGGACTTCCGTGCCCTTGAACGGGAAAGCCGGGAGATTGCCGCAGGAAGAGGCATTCCGATTCGCATCGGGACCTATTCCAGCATTGCCAATGCCTGGCTGCCGGACATATTGTCCAAATATGAGGAGCGCCATCCGGAGATTTCCTTTGAGATCATGGTCAGCTCCGACAAGCTGGCAAAGTGGCTTTCGAAGGGAAAGGTGGATATGCTGCTGGCCGATGAGGAGCTGGGAGCGGGATTCCGCTGGTTCCCCATCATGCAGGACGAATATATGGCGGCGGTGCCGATCGGCTCGGTCATCGCCCAGAGAAGTGCTATCACAGAGGATGAGCTGCAGAAGTATCCGATGATCGTCAGTATGATGTCGTCCTACCGGCGCTACCGGGAGGCATCGGGTAAAAACGAGCAGAGAGTCATCCGGGTCAGCACGGACGATGATACCACCATCATCCGGATGGTGGGAAGGGGACTGGGGGTCTCCGTCATCGCCGGCCTGAGCAGTGAGGATGTCCCGGCCAATGTCCGCGTCATCCCGCTGGATCCGCCGGTGTACCGCACCATCGGCGTGGCGCTGCCGGAACAGCCGCTGCAGGCAGTGAAGGCATTTGCCGACTACCTGGTGAAGAATGAACGGCGGGCTATGGATCGTCCGACTGCAAGATGAGTTAATACCACAGAAAGTAAGACAAGGAAGGTTCATATCAATGAGCGACAGAGCAGCAAGAATACAGGGATTTTTCTGGACCATCGCGTCCGCGATCATCTTCGGACTGCAGCCGATGATCTCGATCACCATCTATGAGGAGGGGGCAAATGCGATCTTTGTCTGCTGGGGCAGACTTGCCGTGGCAACCATCGGCATGGCGCTTCTCTGTAAATTTGTTTTTCACAGGTCTTTTGCCATCACGAAGAAGGAATTCGTAAAGCTTCTCATCTGTGCCCAGGGATTTGCGCTGACGCCGCTGTTTCTGTATTCTTCCTATAACTATATGGCCTCGGGGCTGGCGACCACCGTCCACTTCACCTACCCGGTGCTGGTGCTCTTAGGCTGCATGATATTCCTGCACCGGCCCATGTCGAATGTAAAGAAGTTCTGCTGCGTCCTGTGTTTTGCGGGCATCGCCTTTATGAGTGACTTATCCGGCGGCATGAGCGTGACGGGATTTGCCCTTTCCTTTATCTCCGCCATCGCCTTTGCGGGATATATTATTTACCTGGACGGCAGCGGCCTGCAGGAGATGCATCCGGCAAAGCTGGCTGCCTGGCTTTCTCTTATCGGCGCGGTGGAGCTTTTCCCGCTGGTGCTTGCCACCGGCAATATGTGCTGGAATCTGTCGCCGAAGGGCCTTATGTTTCTGGTACTCCTCGGCATCGCCTCGGGGTGCATGGCGAGCACATTTTTCCAGATCGGAACCAAGCTGGCAGGGCCGGCTACGGCTTCCATGCTCTCCACCTTTGAGCCGATCACCAGCATTATCGTGGGGCTTCTGGTATATCATGAGGTGATTTCTCTTCGCTCCGGAATCGGCGCCATCTGCATTCTCATCGCCGTTCTGCTGGTGGCATGGGATGAGCTGAAGGAAGAGTAATACAAACCTGCCGGAGATTGTGATATACTGATTCTGTCTGAATAATACCCTGCCTGCATGCTGGGAAGATGCACATCGCGGGAGAAACAAGAAGGAGGGAAGGGTCAGATTCATGAATGAGAATTCCGATAACAGAGCTGTAAATGAAAATACCGATAACAGATCTGTGAATGATAATGCCGGCAATTCTGCGGATACAGCAATCGCCAGCCTGCTGGATGCGCCGAGAAAGGGCATTCTCCGGCTGATTTTCAGCCGCGCGCCGCTGTTCCTTATTCTGATGGCGATGCAGCTGTTTATCTTCTTCAGCATTTTCGGATGGATGAAGGAATATATCCGTCATTATCAGATCGTGCAGATGCTCTTTACCTTCATCGTCACGCTCTGCCTGTTCAACTGCCGTATGGATTCCACGGGAAAGCTGACCTGGATGATGATCATCGCCATATTCCCGTTTCCGGGCGCATTTCTCCTGTATTATACCCGCATCAATTTCGGGCACAGGAGCAGTGCCATGCGGACCCAGCGGATTATTGCGGATACGAAGCACATTCTGGACAAGGATTCCTCTGTTCTGAAAAAACTTGAAAATGATTCGTACGGGACAGACGACCTGGTGCGTTACGTCAACCGGACCGGTTCCTTCCCCATGTACGACGATACCGAGGTGACCTACTTCCCGACGGGAGAGGAAAAGTTTGCGGCGATGCTGCCCGAGCTGGAAAAGGCGGAGCACTACATCTACCTGGAATACTTTATTATAGAAGAAGGCTATATGTGGGGCCGGATACTGGAGATTCTAGAGCGGAAGGCTGCCGCCGGCGTGGACGTGCGCGTCATGTACGACGGCACCTGCGAGCTGTCCACCCTGACCTTTGACTATAAGAAGCGGCTGGAGAGTGTGGGGATTAAGGCGAAAGTATTTGCCCCCATGACCCCGGTGCTTTCCACCCATTACAATTACAGAGATCACCGGAAAATCCTGGTTATTGACGGAAAGGTTGCCTTCAACGGCGGCGTGAATCTGGCGGATGAATATATCAACCGCAAGGTAAGGTTCGGCCACTGGAAGGATACGGCCCTGATGCTGAAGGGAAGTGCCGTGAGAAGCTTTACTCTGATGTTTCTGCAGATGTGGAACATCACGGAGAGAGTGCAGGACTACCGCGTACTTAAGGAGAAGCCGGAGGCCATTGCAGAACAGAAGATACCGGGAGAAATGTCAGCGGCGCCGGAAGGACAGAATGCGGCACCGGACAAAGACCTGGGATTTGTCATGCCCTACGGCGATGTGCCCTACGATGAGGACAAGGTGGGCGAGACCGTCTACATGGACATTCTCTACCGGGCGGCTGATTATGTGCATATCATGACGCCGTACCTGATTCTGGACGGAGAACTGGAGCAGGCCCTCTGCTACGCAGCCCAGCGCGGCGTGGACGTGAAGCTGATTCTTCCGGGCATTCCGGACAAACCCTACGCCCTGGCGGTCGCCAAGTCCCACTACAAGGAACTTATGCGGGCCGGCGTAAAGATCTACGAGTATGTCCCGGGCTTTGTCCACGCGAAAGTCTTTGTCAGCGATGACCAAAAAGCCGTGGTGGGCACCATCAACCTGGACTACCGGAGTCTCTACCATCACTTTGAGTGCGCTACCTACATGTACCGCACGCCATGTATCCCGGAGATCGAAAAAGACTTCCAGGAGACCCTGGCAAAATGCCATCCGATCATCCCCGGAAGCGAAGAAAACGACAGCCTTTACTATCGGCTGGTCGGTCCTCTGCTGAAAACCATCGCGCCGCTGCTGTAACAGCGGCGCTTTTTCTTTGGCTTGTAAGCGGCGAAAACACAGGCTCAAAGATACTTCTGTGCCTGGTCCGGTGTGAGGTGAAACTGGGTGCAGAGTTCCTCGCAGATGCGTTCATCACTCATAGACATTCTGCGGAGAATTGCGACGGTGTTCTGTATGCCCTCATGTATTCCGAGGAGTTTCCCTTTACGAACCCCTTTACGGACCCCTTTGCGAACCCCCTTTTGTTCTCCCCGGCGTTCGCCTTCCAGCATACCTTCCCGCAGCCCCTCTTCCCGGGCTACGGCGCGGGCATGATTCAATTCTGCGATGTATCTCATATAGTACCTCCGGTTCTCCGGGCTGTCATTGGCCTTTCTGACTGCCTTATCAAGCTGCAGTGTGTAGGCATCCCGGACCTTTCCATCCTGTATATAATCCAGAAATCTGTTTACCAGGTCATTCAGACCCTGCCGTTCACCATCGGCAGCGATGAGAAACAGGCGGGACGAGCGGTCCGGCAGATGAATAGCGTGATTTTCCACACACAGATTCCGGAATGTGTAGAGCCGTCTGCCGCCGTTAAAAAGGTCCTTCAGACAGATGAAAATGATACATACCGGCGCAAGACTGCTGTAGCTCTCGCCGCGGAAAAGGATTTCCTCATCCGTCATCGAGGCATAGTAGCGGCTGCGCAGCGGAATATCATCGTAAAGCTCCACCTGCATTTCCAGCACATAAGTTTCCTGGTTATCCATGACGATGTAGACATCAAAGCGCACACCGTGAATGTCCGGTGCGGTTTCCATGACTTTTTCATAGTCTGCAGTTCGTATGGTTTTGATGTCAGCTCCCGGAAACAATGCCCTGAGAAGCGGCATCACATTTTCCGGCTGCGACATGACTTTATTGAAGATAAAACTGTTGCTGAGCGGCAGATACTCCCAATGATTTCTGTTCACAGACATCCCTCCTCATCTCAAAATCCTGCATGATGAACATTAAAATCAGGATTCTGACGGTTTATAGAGGGGTGTAATAATATTATACCGTGTTTTTGGAAAATGAGAACGTCCCGGACATATAGAATAATGCTTTCGTGATCTTGCATAATTCCGTGATAGTTATAATGCGTTTGAAGTGTCCTTCCGGGCAGAAAACTGTGCATTGTGCTGAAATATATAAAAGAACTATAAACAGCAAGCAGAAACAGCGGAAAAAACGGCGGTCAGGGAGGAGACCCTGATCGCCGTAAAAACCAAAATGCCTGTGCAAATTGCTGAAGTTATTTCGTCATACTTTCCGAAAAATCAATGATCGCTTCGATGCATTCCTTCCGAAATGCCTCGTATTCCTCCGGATAGTCTGTCGTATCGATGCGGAATTCATCTCCGTTTTCGAACGCAACCGTAACCTGCCATTCTTCTTCAGCAGAGGAATCCACCGCATCGGTCCCGTTCCACTCTGCGATGTGATACTTTTTAAGAATTTCGAGGAACGTGTCGAAGGGCAATTCCTTGTCAGAATCACCATAATCTCCGTAATCCGTGCCTTTCTCAGCGAAGTCGCCCTCCGGGTCCCGCACAAGGAAACTCCACCTGCCCATGCTGCGCCGAAATTCCAGCCGGTACCAGCGGGAGAGATGGTTTGCATGGGGCGGTGCAAAGCTGATGGAGAGGAAGTTCGCCTCAGAATCCGGGAATTCGTGGGCATATTCCGCGGAAGAACCTTCATGTTTCTCAAAGAAGTTCTGCAGAAGGAGGAATACTTCCGATGCATTCTCCGGCTCTGCGTTGTATCCGCGGGCAGAAACTGTCTGACCATCGCTGAAATGAATCTTCAGTACAAAGGAAGAATCTCCGTCCAGAAGGCCGGGATCATTGCTCTCTGATTCATCAAAACCATCCCAGGAGAGGATGTCCAGAGCAAGAAGGTCCGATGCCAGTTTTTGCAGATCTTTCGCGGTGACGGGAGAGCCGCTTATTTCAGTGCTTATTGTCTCATCTGTTTCGTCCCCGGAAGCTGTCTCACCTGCATCCGCGCTCTCCGGTTCTTCAAAAGCCTCATCCCCGTAATCCAACCCTTCCACAGGGGGTTCCTCAGCGGCGCTTGTGCAGAGATAGCCATCATCCCCCTTCTGAATAGTGTACCAGGGCCCCATCCAGGAACCTTCCCGGTGGAACTTCAGGGCATCGATAAAAGGCCCGGTGTCTGCAGTAACCGGGTCGCCTTCCGGAGCGATGGGTTCCTCATCCGGCAGGGAATCTGCGGCAGCGGTATCTGCGGCGGTGGTGCTCTCTTCCAAAGGAGCGGGGTCTGCGGTCTGTACCGTGCTTTCACCGGCTGTTTCCCCGGCAGCTTTTCCTGTGCATCCGGCAAGCAGGGCAAATGCTCCCGTCACAGCTATCATCATAAGAAGTGCAGGCATGCGAATCGACATGGTCTGATACCTCCCTTCGATCTGTAAAAGGAATTCTGCATTCATCATACCATGGGGACGACTTCGGCCGCAATTCTCCCAAAGATGGAAAAAAACGAATTGTCCGTCACCGGGATTCCTGTTACACTTGAGAAAAACAGATGCGGGGTGTTTTCCTATGAATAAGCGAAAAATAGAAGTATCAGAAATTGCAAATGATATCGTAAAGGCCCTCCCGGCCGGCATTCTCATGACCACCAAGTCCGGAGAGAAGGTAAACTCCATGGTTATCGGCTGGGGCATGGTGGGCTTCAACTGGCGCAAATGGGTCTTTACGGCCTTTGTCCGCGAGAGCCGCTATACCAAGGGACTGGTGGATGCCAATCGGGAATTCACGGTCAACATCCCGGTAGGTGCGGTCGATAAGAAGGCTATCGCCATCTGCGGTGCAAAAAGCGGAAGAGACATGGATAAGATCGCGGAGGCCGGCCTTACCCCGGTGGATCCGGAAGTCATCTCCGTGCCGGCCGTCAAAGAATTCCCCCTGACCCTGGAGTGCCGCGTGCTCTACCAGCAGGAGCAGGACCCGGCCGCACTTCCGTCGGATATTCTGGAAGGACTCTACCCGGCGGATGAAAACGGAAAGAGAGACCTGCACACCACATATATCGCAGAGATCGTAGACTGCTATATGATCGAGGAATAGGAAAGGAGTCGAATATGGGATTCATGGAACTTGCAAAGGCGCGCTTCAGCGTCAGAAAATTCGCCGATAAGCCGGTGGAGCAGGAGAAGCTGGACCTTCTTCTCGAGGCCGGAAACATCGCCCCGACAGCAAAGAACCAGCAGCCCCAGCGCATCTATGTGATTCGCAGCAAAGAAGCGCTCGAAAAGCTGGCGGAGTACACTCCCTGCATCTACGGCGCCGGCACCGTCCTGCTCTTTGCCTACAATACGACAGAGCAGTTCTTTAACCCGGACGAACCGGGCGTCTGCTCCGGTATCCAGGACGTCAGCATCGTGGCGACCCACATCATGCTGGAGGCGGAAGAACTGGGCCTCAGCAGCTGCTGGGTCAATCGTTTCCTCAACTCCGGCGTAGAGAAGGCCTTCGGCCTTCCGGAAGAAGAAAAAGCCGTTCTTCTCCTGCCGGTGGGCTATGCGGCGGAAGGGGTCGTGCCTACAGAGCGCCATGGAACGAAAAAACCGATAGAAGAGACGGTGAAATACCTGTAAACGGCTGAACCCTTATATTGAAAGACAACACCCTGCGGTCGCGTAATTGCGGCAGCAGGTTTTTTTTGCGGGTAAAAACTTCACTTAACAAGCTCCTTAAAAGTATTGTGATATTGCTGCATAAACTTACGGGAAGCGGTCATAACATCTTCATCGGATGCAGCGGTATCGGTTTCTAATCAGGAGAAGTCTATAACCAGATAACGAGGTGCGTTGTTTTTAAAAATAACAGCGGCACCAAACTGATCAACAAGACGTGTGACCTTAGAGAAGTTCTGATTCGCTTCCGTCATAGAAACAACTGTAGATGTGTTTATGGTCATTTGTGATACCTCCTTTTTAAATTGAACATCACGGATATAGGATAAATTCAACCTAGATTGCTATATTCTTTTCTGAACTTTTCTATTAACAGTGGAATCGGCATTGCCTTTTAGTAAAAGGAAAATAGAATATCATCCGTACCCCGGCGTCTTCATCGTGATGCCGGGGTATTTTGTGTCGAAAAGGCAGCTGATACGTGTTATTTCATCTGTTTTTAAGAGAGTAAAAACAGATCTTGAGAAAAGAATTGTATAAATGGAAATAACAGATAGCATGAAAGTATATTAATAATAACAATGATCATATTAATAATAAGCGTATTTAAAGAATGATCTAAATGTTGTTGAGCCTCAACAATCGTTGGAGAAGGTTCTTCTGCTTCTATCGAGTACACAGCACCTGTTCCTAATGAATCCAATGTACACAAAGAAGGTAATCTGGACACATTCCTGAGCAATCTGCCATACGGTACAGTTTTAATTGATTATGATCTCATGAAAATGTCAGCCTTTAACTGGAGCGGATTGTCTGGTGTAAGCACTCGGGACAACAATGTAACCTGCACAGTAGAATTGGCGGAAGGTTTTACTTTAGGACAAGGTGCGGACAATTATGGGGTTATGTATGACAACCTTACACTTGCTCCTGGAGAATCGAGAACATATGAAGGGACGGTTGCTAGTGTACATTACACGAATGCAGCAACCTTATCTGACGGAACTAAAGCCGATGTTATTGTAACAATATCAAATACAACTATTAAAAACACGGGCCTTTCTGCTAATCCAGCTAATACTGCATTCTTCTATGGGAATGGTTTACTTCCTGCAGCGGTTAATACGGATTATCCCAGAGTATGGGGGGAGTTGGATTTCAATATAAAAGTAGTACGCAATGAGAATACAGGAGATCTTACCGGAAAAACGTTCCTGTATGGAATGGATGACTATGATATTGAATGTCGTAATACGATTGCAGAAACCACGACTGTAAACAACAACGCTAACTTTGTTCTGGCTATCGATGAACACGGGGATCTCATTGGCAGAAAACTGATGAGGGAGAGAAATGATACCGTTCTCGGTTATGGATTAGTTAACATTACAGAAGGTTCACCACGTGGAATTCCTACGGGAGGCACTTGGGAGAATCTCGGAAGGTATTTTTCCATTCCTATAACTGATGCAGATGAGAAAGTCCCGCTGTATAATGCCAAAGCTATAACCAATGGGGCAGTTGCAACCAACAGATTATATTTTATGTCTGATCCTGACAGCGAAGGGTTTGTTCCCAATGTAACGGAAACACCGACAGCATGGCCTGCATATCCGTTATACAAAACAGCTGTCTATAATAAAAACACCGGAGAGTTCAGATTCTATCTTCTGACATTGGAACCTATGGTCAGTGAATCGGTTACCCTGATTAGCGGTATGACGTCAGAGATTTACGTTCCTGATACTACCTGTCTGTTTATTGATGGATATAACCTTTATCCAACAAGAAATGACAGCGATACTCTCAACAGCGGATATTTCCTTGCTGCAGATGCTGAAGAGGGCTTGAAATATACTGCACGTTGCTCTGGTAATGCTAATTCTCATCTCAGAAGCAGCAACATGTATTACCGGATTTATTCCAGAACCTATGAAGGAGGAACAATCAGTACCTCTGATACTGATGTTTGGGGGCAGCAGACTGCATATGGTGTACATCAGCCTGAAGGTGCTGATGGATATAAACAGGCACTCCTGGCTGTGCCAAAGAATAAAACAGCGGTTTATACTATGACCCCGGATAAGTTCTGGCACATTTGGAAAGTTAAAATTTCTGATGGTACAGAAGCCAATACTTCCGGAGAGATTGATCTCAGAAGTGTCACATGGACAAACGGTTCTTATACTCATCATGGTAAAAATGGAACTGACTATACGTTCACAAAAGATGCGAATGGCGTTGTAAACTATACGTTTACAGGTGTGGCGGAAGATCACTATATCACTGTGTGGTGGGAAAAGGATACTCCTCAGCAGACTCTGACGGTTATTAAGAAATGGGAAGATGACGGAAACGCAAGACTCTCCCGTCCAGATGACATAACTGTTCATGTGACCAGATCTGATAACGGAAAAGTTGATCCGGCTGAAGAAAAAACAGAGCTTGTTACGGGAACCGATCAGAATATCGGTGGATCAACTCAGTGGGTGAAAAATGATATTAAAAACCAGTGGGAATATACTTTCGCAGTAACTACCCTTCCGGAAAACACATCATTCAGAGCTTATGAAGAGAAAGTATCTGACTACACGGGTGATGCTGTCGGAAGCCAAAATGCAAATACTGCAACGGAAATCGGTTTTAATGAGGATACAAATACACATCAGTATGAGGTGGTCATAACAAACACCAGAAAGAACGGAACGCTGTCTTTCAGTAAAACAGATCAGTATGGTTTCCCTGTAGAAGGTGCATTGTTCAGGCTCTACAATGACGCTGACTGTACACAACCGCCTGCAGCTGTATATACAGCTACATCCGACAGCACTGGTACAGTTACATTCAGTGATGTTCCTTGCGGCATGTATTACATGAAAGAGACCAATATACCTACTTATGGTGAAGGCAGCAAACCTTACACTGACAACAGACGTCAGGTTTATCAGGTCGTTATTCATGAAAACAGCGAAGACTCGACGATAACACCTGGAACAGTAGCAAACCACGTCTTTACACCGAGCGACAATCCTGTATCAGCCATCATCAATACAAAACCGGAAGGCCAGGTCACGATTACCAAGATCGTAGATGGAGATGCAACGGCACAAGCACAGAGATTCGTGTTTGTTATGGAATTCCCGGCTAATATGGCTGAGAAAACCATCAAAATTAACGGATCCGATGCGACGCTTGGAACCGCTGTTGAAGGTAAGGTATTGTATGAATTCACTTTATCACACAATGGGAGTATTACTTTCTCAGCTTTACCGGATGACATGTCCTATAAGGTTGAAGAGCATGAAAAAGTAGAATTCAGGACATCTGTTTCGATTGATCCACAGCCTTCTGCAGGAACATGCATAATCGGCGAAGAGGGAAATGACGCTTACGTCAGCGGAAAGATCGATGCTGATCAGGATTATACGATCAACTATACCAACAAGAAACTGAACGAAGACGAGAATTTCATCATTGTCGAGAAGACTTTTGAAGGCATTACCGCAGATCAGATACCGGAGGGTTTCTCGGTCACTGTTACGGGTCAAGGCGCAAGTTATACGCTCACTAAAGGCCTTAACACTGAGAGCATAAAGTTCAGTACGAGTGAAGATGGACTGACCTGGAAATGGACTATCTATGGAGCAGAAGCAGGTACATACACTATATCGGAAACGAATGAAGAAGTAGCCGATTATGTTGTAACAACCGATCCTGCTGATGCGGCATCCCAAAGCGGACATTCTGCTCAGACGGTTGCTCCGGATTTCTCTGTTTCTGGTTCTGAACGAATAGACTCCTGCAATAATAAGACGTTTAAAGTAGGTGACAATTTTATATTTATTGCGAGTCTGACAGGACAAGGAAATTCAGGAGTCATTGTTGTATCCCAATATGCGTTAAGTGCTGCTCAACGGATCGCGATTAAAAAGTGGGCCCAGCAGAATGGCGGAACCGGAAACTTCCGTACGGAAGACTATCGTTTCTTCAGCACAGAACAACAGGGAGATGAATTCCATGTCGGAAATGCGACGGTTACATATGACAGTCACGCAAAAACAGTCCACTTCGCCGGAACTAATAACTGGCAGCACGTATTAAAAGGAACTATATCGAAGATTCCAGGCGAGAATCCGGACATAAAGATTACTAACACATATGCGAAGAAGACAAAGGAAATTGTATTCACCTTTACCAACCGGTTACAAGGAGGCGGAGACAACCCGCCCGGTGGCGGCGGCAACCCGCCCGGAGGAGGCCGCAGACGGAGAGTTACTCCGCCGCCGACTGTTCCGACTACACCGGGTGAAGTCCTCGGTGCAACCCGTGATGTCGGCCGAGGCGTGCTCGGCGCTGTGAGAGAACCGCAGGTTCTGGGTGCTGTCCGCACCGGAGATACCAACGCCTTAATCATCTGGGCAACCATTCTGATTCTGGCAGTAAGCGGATTTGCGGGCTGGATCAGTATCTACCACAGAAAAAAGAGCACCCGGTTACGATAATAAGACATCATGGTAGGCTTGAAAAACAGGCCCCCGTTGGATTGCTTCGGGGGCCTGCGATGATCATGGAGAGAACTGTTTATGATACAGAAAAAGGTTCCGCTGATATCGATGGACCTGTATCTCCGTCGGGATCACGGCGTTATCTCCGGCGTAATCCATGATATGAGAGCCGGCAGATGGGCCTGCATTGCCAGCCTGGACCAACTGTTGCTGTATTTGGATGATGTCATTAAAGAAGTACAGAATATGACCGATGCAGATGCAGACAGTAATCGCAGACCGGAGCTGCCAGAGATGACGGAGTCATTTGGAAGGATATCGGCGAACGATATGAAGCGGCTGGAACTTCAGGTGACCGGCGGTGAACATAAGAGTCTGCAGGGACAGATTTATCCGGCGGAAGATGAACCGGGAGAACCCAGACCCTTTGCCAGCGGCCTGGAGCTGCTAAAGCGGATACATCAGCTGGTTTGATGCTGGTTTCCAGGAGAACTCGGATGAAACATGACAGAATAAAAGACTATATCAAAAACATCATTGTGATTTGCAGCATATTGCTTCTTATATGGACAATTCTGGGGCGTGACTTGTCAAAGTAAAGTCCGTATGCAAGATTAAATTCCACACCCCATTAAAAAGTCGAGAAAGTTTAAAATTCATTCGGGATTCAGGGGCTGTATCATGGTAAAATCTACTTGAATTTATGA
>Ga0256405_10010110_pt1 | contig 12604 bp, 9 predicted proteins | sample RumenRJG_02DNA_FD_189096 | JGI IMG/M metagenome (GOLD analysis project Ga0256405, IMG submission 189096) | Bovine rumen microbial communities from Lethbridge, Alberta, Canada - RJG_02 | ecosystem: Host-associated > Mammals > Digestive system > Stomach > Rumen | place: Canada: Alberta | collected...
CCCTGTTTATAATTTGGAGGATTATATAGAGCGATGCCTTCGGTCTGTGATGTGCCAGTCCTACCGTGATCTTCAGATCATCGTCGTTGATGATGGCAGCACTGACGGAAGCGGAAAGATCGTGGAATGGCTTGCGGCTGAAGATGACCGGATCCTGTTTCTCTCTCAGAAAAATGCCGGCGTGGGCGCCGCACGAAACGCCGGGATTGATGCCGCCATCGGAAAATATCTGACCTTTGTAGACGGGGATGACACCATCAGCCCCAATTATATTCGGAGGTATGTCCGGCGGATGCGTGAAACCGGAGCTCAGATGCTGATAGGCGGACTTGACTATATGTCGGAGGACGACAAGGTCATTCGGCGCCTTGTGCCGGATCGATATGAACGTTTCGTACATGAGGAGTGGCCTCAGCTGATTTCCTGTGTGTGTTCGCATTTTTATCTGAGGGAACTGTGGGAAAAGAGCGGAATACGCTTTTCTCAAGAGCGTGAGAGGGGCGAGGATGTACCGATCTCGATCTATTTTGCGGCGACCTGCGAAAGGATTGATATTCTGAACAGCAGCGGATACTTCTACGTGCAGAGACAATCCTCCGCCACCCATAACTTCCGCGGGCTGCAGTCGATCCGCCTGCCGTACCATTCGATGGAGGACGCGATTCAAAGATGCAGGCGGGACGGAATTGTTAACAGTCAAGACTTTCATGAAGTCTTTGTGCTTCGAATGCTGGCGATGTGCGTGTTTGATCTCGGAAGAGGAGCGGATCGTGCCAGAAAGAAGGAGCTGTGTGATTATATCTGCAGGATCGTGCGGGAGTACTATCCCGATTACGACCGCAATCCGCTGATTCGTCTCAGAGCGGATACCAGCTATCCCTTTGTTCACAAAGCGGCTGTCTGGATTCTGACCAGACTGATCAAGTATCACATGTTATATCCGGTTATGCGCTTTTTGTGAGGACTGCGGCATGCTGCTGAAACCCGGAAATGTGTGCAGTGAGAAGATTTGGAAGGCGTATTGCGTGAAGCATGGATGGTGAATCATGAGCAGGAACAGTGAACCATTAAACTGCATATGCTTTGTGGTTCTGCACTTTGGTGACTCGAGTGTGACAGATCTCTGTATCCGGTCAATTCAGCGGCTGGAACGAGGATGCGGGCAATCAGAACAACTAGATCCGGTACAGATTGTAATCGTAGACAACGATTCCCGCAGAACGCCGGAAGAGAGGGAAGCCTTTGCGGAGCGGTATGAAGATTCCAGGAACGTGACGGTGATCCGTACTGCAGGAGAGACGGGATTTTCCGCAGCCAATAACCTGGGCTATGCGTACGCGAGGGAACAACTGGGAGCGGATTGTATTATTGTCTGCAACAATGACGTCGAGTTTGTGCAAAGGGACTTTATTCGCAGGCTGGAGTGTTCTGCTTCGGGGATGGCGTGTCATGTGCTCGGACCGAATGTGACCAGACGTAAGAATAATGAACCGCAGAATCCCATGGATACACGGCTGCGTACAAAGGAGGAAGCCCGCTATACGATCCGGATGAACCGACTGGCTGTGAAGCTTCTTCCTGTAGTATATCCTTTGCTGAGAATACAGCAGAAGAATCAGGAAAAGCGCGTTCAAAAAGAGAAAAAGAAGAATATCGCGTATTACAGACATACTCACAAACACATCATTCCGTTCGGCGCCTGTCTGATCTTTCTTCCGGATTTTGTACGGCAGGAGGAGCGTGCCTTTGAGCCGGAGACGCAGTTCTATTATGAGGAGTATATCCTTGCAAGGCGATGCTTTCAGAAGGGTTATGAAACTGGCTATGATCCCCGCCTGAAGGTGGTTCATGAGACTGCTGCCGCAACCAGAGAAAGTGCGGGCAGCGAATACGGAAGAATGAGGCAGCTTCTGAAGCGGACAGCGAAAGCTTGTGAAGTGTACATAGAAATGATTCAAAAGGATGAGTAAAAAGTGTATGCAGTCTGAGCTGGCGGGGGTTGGCAGTAATTGCATTGATTGGAGAGTCATAACACATGCGGTCTGAACTGATGATGTTCATAGGCTTTTTCATTTTGATCGGCGTTGGCATGGGATACTATACCCTGCTCCGGATCAGGTCCGAGATGGCGGTGGCGTATTCCGTGCTGACGCTGATCGCGGTGCTGCATGTGTGCGGGTATACCTGTGGCCTTCGGACCGGCTGCTGGGTGTTCTGCGGTCTGTCCGCGGCGGGTGTGCTTCTTTTCCTGTTCAGGGGAAAGGACCGGGCCGGCTTCTTCTCGTTTGGCCTGGCAGCGCTGTTTGTTCTGTTCACCGTTTCGCTGCTTGCATTTCACGGGGATTATATCCAGACCTATGATGACTTTCACCAGTGGGCGGCGGAAGCGAAATACATGCTGGCGAAGAACCGGATTCCGACCGGCACGGACTTTGTCGGGGAATTAAATGTTCCGCCGGAGTCAAGCCTTTTTGTCGCGTTTTTCCAGATCCTGGGCGGTTATAACGAAGGACATATGTATACGGCTGCGTTCCTCTTTACAGCCGTGGCGGCAGTGATTCCGCTGATGAGAGCCCGCTGGAGGGACTGGCCGAAGGGCATTCTGTATGTGCTGCTGGTCTACGCCGGCTTCTTCACTCTGTATAACCAGCCATATAAGAGCATCTATGTGGATCTTCCGGCTGCCGTGTGGGCAGGAAGCGTCTGTATGTTGTGGACGCTGCTGGGAAACCGGGCAGACCGAATGATCGGTGATTGTGCAGAGAATGCGGCAGCGGGGGCAGGCAGCATCGCAGAGCCGAAGGCGCTTTCCCTCAGGAGGCGGTGTCTTCTGATTCTGCCGTTTCTGATCTTCCTGCCCCGCATCAAATGGGGCGTCAGCTTCCTGCTGTGGGCATTTGTCCTGGGATACATGCTGGTGGATGTGGCCGTGCGAATCCCGCAGGATCGCCTCCGTGCGTTCTGGAAACGGAGATGGGCATATGTCGTCGGGATCGCGGCGGCGGTGCTGGCTCTGCTGCTTGGTGCCTGGTTTGTCATTGGTGAGTCCCTGATTCCGGCCAGTCTGTCCGGTGTTGTGGAAGCACTTACATTTTCTTCTAAGAAGGCCAGACTGACGGCAGGTACGCTGGCACATAATCTCTTCCAGAAATCGTTGACAGGGAATCCAAACATGCCATTCAGAACCGTGCAGGCGACGATTCTCATCGTGCTTCTCTTCTTTGTGCTGGCAACCTGGTGCAGGAACTGCACGCGGAAAAGGGCATTGATTGCGCAGGCAATCTATTATCCGTTCTGTGTGATCCTGTATGCAATCGGACTGTATGTCTGCTACGTGAGTGTTTTTTCCTATGAGGAGAGCGTGAGGAACTCCACCGGATACAGGTATTTGTCGATCGTAATTGTATTCGGGTTTATCATCTTCTGCGGTCAGCTGCTGGTGTCGATGCTGGAAGAAACGCAGGCCGGTTCTTCCGGAAAACGGCGGACGTCATGGCCGGTCCGGATGGGACTCTTGCTGTGTCTGCTTCTGGTGAGCAATTTCAACACAAAGATGATCTACAAGGCTTCCTCGCTGCAGCCGTGGCGCAACAAGAACTACAAGGTGATCAAGGAGACGAAGGAGCAGATCAGCAGGATCAAGGAGATCATTGGAGACAGCGACCGTGTGTATCTGCTCTCAAATGAATTCTCTCTGAAAGAGATGAACGAGTACCCGCTCTGTGTTTCTCTGTATTATCTTGACGGTCAGGTGAGCAATTATCTCAGAGAGCCTTGGAAGTTCACGGAGGATGGAAGCATCAGTTTCCTGCATGAGACGGAAGCATCGATCGGGCAGTTCCCGGGTATGCTGCAGGCCGGGGGATATACGTATATCTGGGTGCATTCCTATGATGCATTCCTGCAGGAAAAGTTCCGGGAGCTGTTTGGTTGCGATCTGGAGGCCGAAGGTCTTTATGAGATCATGTACAAAGAGGACGGCGGCATGGAGCTGGTGCTGCGGGAAGAGCTGGAGAGCAGCAATCCGCATGAAGAGAAGAAGGACGAAGCGGAAGAAGAGGATAAGTGACGGACTGTGAAGGGGAACGCCTTGCTCCCTCACTATTGAGGAGATGAGGTGAAAGGAATGAGAATCCTTGTCAGATCAGCTCCAGTTTTCCGCATACCTTCCAGTAATTGCGCTCATGAACGGTGGGTGCATTTTTGGCAAGCTCTTTCAGATCTTCCGCGGGAAGCAGGCAGTCCGTGCGAATCAAACCCTCCAGCAGGCAGTTTCGTAGTTCTGCCTGCTGCTGTCTGGTAAGGCCTTTTTTTCTGGCGGAGTTTAGCAGCTCACCGGCAGCATATTCATAGAGATCATGGGAGAAGGCATCCTCTTTGGGATAATATCGGACTGCGATCCGGCGTGCTTCCGGCAGACCGTCCAGATACGCGGAGTCCTCCGTGGACTCCCGAACATAAAGATAATATAACGCTGCGGCTTTTTTATCGGCTGTCCTGCGGATGATCCGCCCCATTCGCTGGATGCGCTGTCTGGATACAGAGGTGGAACTGACCACAATACCGATGTTGGCATCCGGTACATCGATACCTTCATCAAGCGCTTTGCAGCTGATGAGTATGCGCGTGCTTTGATTGCGGTATTCCTCCAGAACCCGCCGCCGCGCGGCAGGGGTGAGGCCGGAATGGTACAGGCCGATCCGGCTTCCGAACGCGCGGACCGAGGCAGCATACAGCGCTTCCGCCTGCTCGATTCTTTCGCAGAAGACCAGCACGCGGTCCTCTTTTCTGAGTTGTCTGAGAATGGAAAGCGTACAGAGAATTCTGGTTTGTGCCAAAACCGTGATCTCCTTGCGCTGATATGTGCCAAACAGGAAGGCCGCCGCCGGATCGGAAGGATCCATATCCGCGGCTTTTGCGAGGCGGGTTACCTCCTTCATGAACTGTGTTTTGGAGAGATTCTTCAGGTGCTTGTGCGCTTTTATGAGCCGCGCGTAGAGGATGCTGATCTTATCAGACAGCTCTGCGTATCGGTCAAGCTCCGGCGGGAGGAAGGAAGCGCCGATCTCACAGACGGTATAGGGCGCGATGACATTGGCGGCGGCAGCCTGAGAGAATCCGTAGGAGAAGATCTCTTTACCAAGAGCGGAGATCAGAACCTCATCATGATCGGTGCCAAATGGGGTCGCCGAAAGGCCGAGGCTCAGATAAAGAGAACGCTGCATGTCGGCAGTGAGGAAATCGAAGATTTTTCTGTTTTGCGGACTCTGGCAGTGATGGCATTCGTCACAGACAAGCAGCACATGATGACCAAGAGCAAGCTCTGTCCTCATATGTCCGGCCAGTGCTTCCCGGGCTGAGTTGATGACATAGATCATGACACGGTGACCGGGATCATCTTTGGTGCCGCCTCCGAAGAAGCCGGGGCGGTATTCCTCGGTTTTTGCGTGATGGAGAAGCGCCAGCTTCCACTGGTTTGCCAGAGCAACTGTCGGAACCACAACCTTAACACGCAGCTCCGGGTACTGCCGCGCAGCCTGATCCATCGCGGCCAGCGCCAGCACTGTCTTCCCTGCGCCGGTTACGACATTGACGATTCCGCGGCAGTCATTCTTTTTCCAGTTTCTGAGGCAGGCCTTCTGCCAGGAATAGAGCTCCATATAGAGTGTCTCCGTTTGCCATTGCTGTATTGTTGTCGACCGGCGATGCTTGGTTGCGAAGCAACGAAGCGATCCGTACATCATAGTCTAAGTATAGATGATATTAAAGATTTTGTCTTTATTCAGCACAGCGAAGAACACGCAGTGTTCTGAGCAATGGGGGTGCTGAATAATTACAAGATTTTGCATCACCTGATTCAATAACAGCAGAATGCGAATTCTGTTTTGGTTTGGTTTTGGTTTTCTGGCTGCTTTTTCTTGCGGTCAGATTCTATGCTCTGTATACTTTAAGGAGTATTTATTATACGGAGCGCAGCAGCTTTTCAGGAAGCTGTATACTATGGTAAGAGGCAAAAAACACTTTGCTTCCGCATCAGACAAGGTTAGGAGATTGGATATGAATTATGAGGAACTCTACAATACATTGCAGCCGGACATCAAGGATCTGAAGGATGCCGCGTCGGCGGCGGTACGTCTGCAGAAGGCAATTGTGAAGCATACGGAGACCGGCAATCTGGCTGAAGTGAGGAAGGCACTTGATCAGATGGAGGATGCCCTGAAGAAGGCGGATGCGGCTGCGACCGGTCTGACCGTTGAACTTGACGGTTTTGATACGAACGCATACTTTGCGGACGGCGACTTTTCCAGGCAGCTGCTGGAGGCATGCGCGGCGGAAGAAATTGATGTGAAGGGGGAGCACGGTGTCTACGAGATGTTCCCTTACAAGGTCCGTGTCCTGGGTGATGAAGAGCATGCGGAGGAGATCTATATCAACCGAAAGAAGCTTCCGAGCTTCCGCCCTTCTTATGTGGCTTCCTTCATCAAGGCAGGGCGCGAAAAGCTCTACAAGGGTGCATTCAAGCCGGAGAGCTTTATGGAAGAGCTGGCGGCGGGATACGAGATGACCTGCCTTCGCTCCAATGCGCGCGTGGGAAGTACGCAGGCGCTGACGAAAATCTACAAAAATATGGTTCCGATGGCAAGAGCCAGAAAGGAATATGACATGCAGGCGTTTTCCTTCGATCTTGCAAGGATCTACGAAGCGGGAACGGAGGCCTGGGTAACAAAGAGCGGTCAGCGTTATTACTTTGGTACCAGCCGGGATGGCAAGACCGGGATCCGTGTACTGAGCCGAACAGGCGTCGAGACCTATATCAGCACACTGAAGCCGATGAATGAAGAAGAGTAAAGAGCAGGAGAGAAACGGATATGTACGATATACAGGATGCAGAGGGATGGGCGTCGAAGCTTCAGGATCAGCAGGGACTGTCCGATATAGAACTGCTCCTTCAGGGAAATGCTCCGGAATCTCCCCGGGTGCTCCGGCAGCTGACGGTTGGCGCAGATGCGCTGACGGCATTTTTGAAAGAGCATTATCTGGAACAGTATATTCCGGAGGGCGGAAGTAAGATAAAGTTTGTGACAGGAAGGCCGGGAAGCGGAAAGACGCATTTTGCACGCCTGCTGGAGGCGGAGGCTGCGGATGCCGGATACCTGACGGTTTCTTTCTCTGCGCGAAAGATATGGCTGCATGACTTCCGGGAGGTCTACCTGGAGATCCTGCGTCAGTGCGGGATTGAACGTGTGCTTCGCGGCTGTGCGGATCGGATCGTGGAGCAGCTGGGCGACAGCCCGCTGTCGATTCCGGAAGGGAAAACATATCTGGATATTCTTTCTGAGCGCGGAGAGGCGGATGCACTCTCGAAAGGTGAGATCCGCTCTGCATTGCGTACCTTCTTTACGAAGAATCCGCTTCTTGACAACAGCTTTGCGGCCTGCTGTTCCCTGCTGACTGGAAACCTTCTGGGCCATCCGGTTCTGGAGAGCGCAAACCGCGATCTTCTGCTTGCGTATCTGCACGGAGATAAGACCGTGAAGCTGGCACAGCTTCGCGCACTGGGTCTGTCTCCTGCGCGCATCACGAAGTATAACGCCCGCTATCTGCTTCGGTCTTTGGCGGAGACTGTACGCCTCGCCGGTTACAGAGGACTTCTGGTGATCATTGATGATATGGAGGCGCTGCTGAACCGTTCCGCAGGAGAGATGATCCGGTATACGAAGCTGAGGCGGGATGATGCCTATGAAAATATCCGCCAGCTGATCGATGATATTGACAGCATGAGATCTGTTTTCTTTCTTCTGTGCTGCAGACGTGAGCTTCTGGATAATGAGAACTATGGCTTAAAGTCTTACCAGGCGCTGTGGATGCGCATTCAAAATGAAATCGTCAGCACGCGGTTTAACCAGTTCGCGGACATGATTGACCTGGATCGGTACGCGGATGAGCATTATACGGCGGATGCACTGATGGGGATGAGTGAAAAGCTGGTGAAGGTACTGGAGGACGGCGGGGTATCTTCGCTTATCCCGGTCATGAAGGAGAAGGCACAGGAGCTGATCGGCCGCTCCGAATATGGAGCCATTGGACTTCCGTACCGTGTGAACCGCACAGTAGTGGAGGGAGGTGCCGGAAATGAGTGATTTCTATGCAAGACAGGTCATTGAGGCACTCCGCTCCGGAGTTCCGTCAAGAGCGGTGGGGGCTTATTTTTCAGAGGCCCGTCCCGTGATGCAGAGAAAGCTTCAGGAGAAGCTGGAATCGGTACGATCCGGAGAAAGGTCCGAAGGGATGATCGTTACCGGGCGGTATGGAGAAGGAAAAACCCATCTGCTGAACAGCGTGTTCAATATGGCGTTTGAAGAGAATATGGCTGTTTCCATGGTTTCTCTGGGAAAGGAAACTCCGGTGGATAAACCGTATCTGCTGTTTCAGAAGCTGATGGCGAACACGTATCTGCCGGGCGCTGCGCAGCCGGGCTTTCGGTCCCGTCTGGAGGAGATCACTCAGGGCAGCAGTGCCGCGGGCGAACTGCTCGCGTACGCGGCAGCGGAGCTGGAGACGGATAAGCTCTATTATGTGCTGAAGGCGCTGCTTGGTACGCAGGAAGAGGAGGAGCGCAGTGCATTGCTGGCGGATCTGGAGGGCGACTTTACGACGGCGGCTTTGATCAAGAGAAGCTGCAGACGCATTACGGGAAGCCCTGTCAAGTTTCGTCAGAGCTTTACCAAAACGAAGCACGCCATGGATTATTTTCATTTTACCAGTCACCTGCTCCGCCAGCTTGGCTGCAGCGGCTGGGTGATCCTTCTGGACGAAGCGGAACTGATCGGCCGGCTTGGAAAGAAGACGCGCGCCAAGAGCTATGTCCAGATGCAGAGCTTTCTGAATTCGCGGCCGGAGCTGGAGCATACTTTCACGCTGTTCGCGTTCAGCTCCTCTTACAGTGAGGATGTAATTGACCGCAAGCATGAATTCGAAAGCGCCGCCGCCATCTATGCGGAGAGTCCGGAGGAAAGGAAGAAGGCAGAGGATACACTGAACGCGATTCTTCATGCCCCGGAGCTTGCGCCTCTGACCAAGGAGGAGATTATCAGGATTCTGATGAGCATACAGGAATTCCATGGGAAAGCCTATGACTGGCATCCCGAGATATCGGCTGAAACCCTGTACCGCGCGACGGAATCCGGCGGCTATCTGCTGCGGACCAAGATCAGAGCGGCAATTGAGTTCTTTGATCAGCTGTATCAATATGGAGAAGCTGGAGAGACAAAGGTTACAGAGCTGGGGAAGGAGAGCTTCGAGGAGGAGGCACCGGAACTGCCGGAGCTTTGATGGAGCAGGAGCGCACAATGCGATTATTGGAGAATGCAATATATCAGGCAGACCTGAGCACGGTCTGTAATCTTGATCTTCCCTGGGAGGAGCTGGACGGAAGAAGCATCCTGATCTCCGGCGCGACGGGGATGATCGGAAGCACGCTGATCGATGTGCTGATGATGCGAAACCGCAGTCTGGAGGAAGCCTGCGGCGTGTCAGCAGACACAGGCCGTGCAGCCGGTCAGGGGCAGGCAGAAGCTGTGACGGTTCGAGGAGTGAACTGCCTGGAGGATGCGAGAGCCGGGAAGGAGTGCGGAGTCTCCATGCGGGGCTGCCGGATCATCGCCCTAGGCCGTAGCGAGGAGAAGGCGAAGAGCCGCTTTCAGGAATACTGGGAGGATCCGCGGTTTGTCTTCGTGAGGTGCGATATCAATGACCGGGAAAGCCTGGAACACGGCTGCGTGGAGGCTGGTATCTGCGGCCTGCAGTACGAAACCGGTGTCTGCAGAGTGCAGGACGAAGCTGGTTTCACCGGTTCGCAGGGCGAGGCCGGCGTCGGCGACATGAAGGAAGAAGCGAATGCCTGCAGCTCGCAGTATGAATTCGGGAAGACAGCGGCCGACACGATCGACTATGTCTTCCACGCCGCGAGCAATACGCATCCGGTTGCCTATGCGAATGATCCGATCGGAACGGTTGTGACGAATATCATTGGCCTGGACAATCTTCTGCACTTTGCCACTGAGCATGGCTGCCGGAGATTCCTCTTCGCCTCCTCGAATGAGATCTATGGAGAGAACCGCGGCGATACAGAGCTGTTCGACGAGCAGTACTGCGGGTATATCGACTGCAACACGCTGCGCGCCGGCTATCCGGAGAGCAAACGTGCGGGAGAAGCACTGTGTCAGGCGTACATCCGTCAGAAGGGACTCGACGTTGTGATCCCCCGGTTCACGAGATCATTCGGGCCGAGCCTGCTGGCAACAGATACGAAGGCGCTTTCCCAGTTCATCCGTAAGGGTGTAGCGCGGGAGGACATCGTGCTGAAGAGTGCAGGCACACAGTTTTTCTCATACACCTATGTCTGCGATGCGGTGAGCGGTCTTCTCTACTGCCTGTTGAAGGGATCCTGCGGAGAGGCCTATAACATCGCGGACGTCAACTGCGACATCACACTGCGGGATCTCGCGCAGACGATCGCGGACAGTGTAGGCACGAAGGTGGTCTTTGACCTGCCGGACGCGGTGGAGGCTGCAGGCTACTCGAAGGCGACGAAAGCCCGGCTGGACAGCACGAAGCTCCAAAGGCTCGGCTGGAAGGCGCAGTTTGATATGAAGACAGCGCTGGAGCATACGATAAAGGTAATGAGGATGCTTGCTGAATAATTCAGCCAGCGTCTTTTTGCATAGATTGCATAAAGCAGGATACCCGTTGCATCTGAACGAAAAATGACTTGTCGAATTCAGCAAAAGGAGGTATTCACACCTTGACTGGGAAAAATCATATGCTATACTTTAATTACCTGACGGGTAATATTATTGCGGAGCGGTGAATGTGAAGATTATCTTCTCGAACAAAAAAGTAGAATTATTATGTACCAGCATGAAAGCGGCACTGAAACTTTTTGGAGGCGATAAGAGAATGGCTGTGAGTTTATTATCAAGGATCACAGCCATACAACAGGCTGCTGTTATAAAAGACATTATTGTGATGCCTCCATTTCGATTTCATAAGTTGGAACGGGAGCGGATTGGTTATTTTGCTATTGATGTCAAAACAATTCGAGATAAGTGGAGAATTGTTCTGAGACCTCTTGATGAGAACGAAAAAGTGTTTGATCCTTGCAATATTGATGAGATTGCAGATAGTGTTGAGATTATTGAGATAAAGGAGGTGAGTGCACACTATGAGTAGGTATATAGAATTCAATGACAGTATTGCATTTCACCCTGGATACTATCTCAAGGAGCTGGTAGAAGAGAGTGGTCTTACACAGGAAGATTTTGCGAAACGCCTTGGAACGACACCAAAGAATCTTAGTATTCTGATCAGAGGGGAACAGAACCTGTCTGTTGATGTTGCCACGAAACTATCCAGAATGCTTGGGACAACAATCGCCTATTGGCTCAATATACAGCAGGCATATGATGAAAAACTTGCGCAGATCCAATCAGCGGAAGAACTGAAGCGGGAGCGGGAAGTATTTGCGCATATCGACTATAAGTACTTTAAGACCTTTTTTGGTTTTCCGAACTTATCTCGTAAGGTTGATGAGCAGATTAGATACTTAAGAGAGTATCTTTCTGTATCATCTCTGTCAGTGCTGAAAGAAAAGAATCTTGCGGTGAGTTTTAGGAGCTATTCAAAAGAATTAAGCTTATCAAATACGATTAATGCGAATGTAATGGTTCAAATTGGGATTAATCAGACCATTAATAGAGATATTCCAAAGTTCAATAAAAAGAAATTTGAAAAAGCTGCAGAATATGCATTGAAACAGACGAAAAACCATGCAGGTTTTTTCCCTCTGATCAGGGATGCTTTTGGAGAGGCTGGTGTATCTTTGGTAGTGCTTCCGAATCTCAAGAATTCCGGCATCAACGGAGCCACTAAAAAAGTTAACGGAAAAGTAATGCTTATGGTCAATGACCGACGTCACTATGCTGATACTTTCTGGTTTACTCTGTTTCATGAGATTGGCCACATATTGAACGGTGATTTAGGCGCTTCGTTTTCAGATGCTTCAGAGGATGAAGCAGATCTATATGCCCGTAACGCTCTGATCCCACAAGATGCTTATGATTCTTTTGTTAAAAGCCATAGCTGTTTTGACGAAGCTGTGATTTGCAGTTTTGCAGATTCAATTGGTCAGGATCCCGGAATAGTGCTGGGCAGGCTATTAAAAGACCGTAAGGTTTCCCATACAAATACTTACCTGCAGAAAAAGCTAAGGCATCGGTATAATGTGATGATTACAGCGCCAAAAGCATGATCTCCATGAGATGGGTCGCGGGTTTAGAACGGCTACTGGCAACATCTTGCTAATAAACAATCAAAAGAAAGGAGGCGTGGTGTATTCGGTTGTGAGTACATCATACAAGTTAGATTGATATGAATGTTGCACTGATTATCGCCGGTGGCTCCGGACATCGCATGGGCCAGGATATTCCGAAGCAGTTTATCAATGTTTACGATAAACCGGTACTGATCTACACGCTGGAAGGCTTCCAGCGGCATCCGATGATTGATGCCATTGAGCTCGTGTGCATTGACGGCTGGCATGATG
>Ga0256405_10010111_pt1 | contig 12600 bp, 10 predicted proteins | sample RumenRJG_02DNA_FD_189096 | JGI IMG/M metagenome (GOLD analysis project Ga0256405, IMG submission 189096) | Bovine rumen microbial communities from Lethbridge, Alberta, Canada - RJG_02 | ecosystem: Host-associated > Mammals > Digestive system > Stomach > Rumen | place: Canada: Alberta...
GTCTCCCGAGTGGTGCGGCGCACACTGGCTGTGCGTTCACCGGCAAAGAGTATCTGGGTGATTCTGTCCCAATCCATTGTCTCGCTTAGGATAAGCGACTTGCAGCCGAGGTTCTCTGCCAGCTTGGCATCCGTGGGGCGGTCACCGATGACATAGGAATTGGCAAGATCATAGTCTCCCTGCATATACGCGGTCAGCATGGCTGTGCCTGGCTTACGGGTAGGCAGATTATCTTCGGGGAAGGAACGGTCGATGTGGATGGCGTCGAAATCTATGCCTTCGTCGTGAAGGGTCTGAAGCATGAGATTGTGAGTAGGCCAGAAATCTGCCTCTGGATAGCTGTCGGTGCCCAGTCCGTCCTGATTGCTCACCATGATGAACTTGAAGTCAGTATGGGTGCGAAGGAAATGGAGATTACGGATGACGCCGGGCAGGAAACGGAATTTCTCGTAACTGTCTATCTGCTCATCAGCGGGTTCGCGAAGGATGGTGCCGTCGCGGTCGATGAAGAGAAGAGGATGGGGAGTAGTTTGATTAGACTGTTCGTTATTCATAGTTTCTCAATGCTTTAAGTAATTGTTCGTCCTCGTCACGAGTACCGATGGTGATGCGAAGACAGTCGTTGCAAAGTGTGACCTTGCTGCGATTGCGAACTATGATGCCACGTTCGACCAGATAGTTGTACACTCGATTGGCATCCTTGACTCGGGCAAGGAAGAAATTGGCATCGCTGGGGAAGACCTTCTCGCATATAGGTAGCTCTGAAAATGCCTGCATCAATGCTTCACGTGCTTCGAGCACAAGTATCAGCCGCTGATGCTGAATGGTGACATCGGAGAGCATCTCAAGTGCTTTCTCCTGAGTGAGTTTGTTCACATTGTAAGGATATTTCACCTTATTCATGATGGATATGATTTCAGGACTTGCGAATGCCATACCCAAACGTATGGCTGCACAGCCCCAAGCCTTGGAGAAGGTGTTGAGAACCACAAGATTGGGATAGTGTGCCAAGTCGAGCCGGAACGGACGCTGCTGACAGAACTCGCTGTAAGCCTCGTCAACTATCACTATTCCGCTGAACTCACGAATGACACGTTCGATATCGGCACGCACAAAACTGTTGCCGGTGGGATTGTTGGGAGAGCAAAGGAAAATCAGTTTGGTGCGGTTGTCACAAGCCTTAAGCAATGCATCTACAGGCAACTGGAAATTATCTGCAAGCATCACACTGCGAAACTCCACCCCATTGATATCGGCACACACCTTGTACATGCCGTAAGTAGGGTCGATGCTGACGACATTGTCCCTGCCGGGTTCACAGAACACACGATACATGAGGTCGATGGCCTCATCGCTACCGTTTCCGAAGAACATCTGCTCAGGCGTTACTCCCTTGAGCGGAGCAAGCGCAGCCTTAAGCTCACGCTGCAGCGGATCGGGATAGCGGTTGTAGGGTTGATTATAGGGACTCTCGTTTGCATCGAGGAACACATGTGCATCATGACCTGCATATTCGTCACGGGCACTGCTATAGGGTTTCAAAGCCCAGATATTGGGGCGAACCAGAGATTCAAGTGGTTTCATTGTATTGAGCTCTATCATCGCGCTGAAGCGCTGGATTTTTAGGATTTATAAGGATTTTCTGAAATTTTCCTTAAGATTTTCTAAAGATTTTTCGCATTTATGCGAGTAAGTCGGTAAGTCATTGCATGGGCGTGGGCATCGAGCATCTCCGCAGAAGCCATAGTCTCAACGGCTGAGCCTATGGAGCGAATGCCGTCGGCTGAGAGATTCTGGAATGTAATCTTACGAATGAAGCTGTCGAGCGACACTCCGCTGTAGGCACGGGCATAGCCGCTGGTTGGAAGGGTGTGGTTGGTGCCCGAAGCATAATCGCCGGCACTCTCGCATGAGTAAGGACCGAGGAACACACTACCTGCATTTACCACCTTTGAGGCAAGACGTTCGTAGTCTTCTGTCGCGATGATAAGATGCTCGGGAGCGTATGCATTGGAGAGGGCAATGGCCTCATCAGTATCGTGAACAAGTACAAATCGGCTGTTATCAAGTGCCTTCCGAGCCATTTCGGCACGAGGCAGCTGTGAGAGCTGGATGTCCAGTTCCTGCTCCACCCGAGCCAACAAAGAGCGGCTTGTACTGATAAGTATCACCTGGCTGTCTATGCCATGCTCAGCCTGCGAGAGCAAATCTGCCGCTACAAACTGAGGATTGGATTTATCGTCTGCAATTACAGCAACTTCGGACGGACCTGCAGGCATGTCTATTGCAGCATCGTGGAGCGACACAGCCTGTTTGGCAGCCATAACAAACTGATTGCCAGGACCAAAAATCTTATATACTCGAGGAACGCTCTCTGTACCGTAAGCCATGGCACCTATGGCCTGAACACCACCAATCTTGTAGATCCTGCTAACCCCAGCCACACGAGCAGCAACAAGGATGGCAGGATTGAGTCTTCCTTCGCTGTTAGGAGGAGAGCAAAGAACTATGTCGCGACAGCCGGCAATGCGGGCAGGAGTAGCGAGCATAAGAACGGTGGAGAAAAGCGGTGCTGTTCCACCAGGGATATACAGTCCCACACGCTCTATAGCCACAGCCTTCTGCCAGCATACTACACCTTTCTGTGTTTCGACAGGCTTGCCTTCAAAACGCTGGGCTGCATGAAAGCGCTCGATATTCTGATGTGCCAGCTCTATAGCTTCTTTCAGCTGAGGAGAAACCATGCGTTCTGCTTCATCCATCTCTACCTCAGAAACCTGCAAATCTGAGAGCTGCACATGGTCGAACTTAAACTCGTATCTGCGAACCGCCTCATCGCCATTGGCACGGATATCGTCGAGCACAGTCTGAACTGTAGCCTGCAATTCCTGCTGGGAGCGATGCGGACGTTCTGCGATTTCCTCCCAGACGGATTGTGCCGGATATTCAATTATTTTCATAGAATCATCTTCTCTATAGGTAATACAAGAATGCCCTCAGCACCTAAGGCTTTGAGCTGACCGATTATTTCCCAGAATCGCTTTTCATCAAGAACGGTATGGATGCTACTCCACCCCTCTGTAGCCAGAGGCATGACAGTAGGACTCTTAATACCAGGAAGCACACCGATAATTTCCTTGACACGCTCTGTAGGCGCATTCATCAGTACGTATTTCTTGTCCTCTGCAACCTTTACAGCTTCGATACGGAAAAGCAGCTCGTCGAGAATTGCCTGCTTGTCTGCCGACAGATCCTTATAGCCGATAAGCAATGCCTCACTCTTCATCACAGTCTCAACCTCCTTAAGGTTATTGCTTACAAGTGTGCCGCCACTGCTGACAATATCGAAAATACCGTCTGCCAAACCTATACCAGGGGCAATCTCCACAGAACCCTGAATCACATGAACATGTGTATGCACTCCCTTCTCTTTAAGGAAACGACTGAGGATATTAGGATAGGAGGTGGCAATTTTCTTGCCTTCGAGCCACTCCACTCCTGTATATTCCAAAGCCTTGGGAATGGCGAGCGAAAGACGGCAACGGCTGAAACCGAGACGACGCACAATGGCTGCATCCTCGCCTCGTTCGGCAAATTCGTTCTCACCGACGATACCGACATCAGCAACACCGTTAGCAACCGTCTGAGGTATATCGTCATCACGCAGATAAAGCACTTCAAGAGGAAAGTTTGTTGCCTGGACGAGCAAAGTTCGCTTGCCCGCACCAACCTTTACTCCTGCTTCCTGAAGCAGAGCCATTGTATCCTCGTACAGACGGCCTTTCGACTGTACGGCTATGCGTAAAACTGTAGATTCTTGTGTCATAGTTATATAAAAAGTTTAAGTTTCGTTGGATTAATAATTACTATTCAAATATATGTTTAGACGTAATAACTTTCTGTAAAGAAGGCATATAAGTTGCCAATTTGGGAATTGAGACATGCTTGCGCTGCTTGCGTGGAAGAGCTTCCACATAATTTGCCATTTGCTGCATCAACACCAATGTCTGCCCTATATTGCAATCCTCGATATTTACGACAACATACGAAAGGCATGAAGAACTCAAAAGAGTCATTATGCGGTTTGCCTGAACTTCGACGGAGTCTTGATCGGAATACTCAATATGCCGGATGTCTGCGACCTTATTGGTCATAATGCCGGAAACAGCTTCGTAATCGGTTGCATTGCCAACATACACACATTGATGTTTTCGCAGATATTTGTCTTGTTCGTTCTTAATGGATTTGCATTTGTGCAGCTTCATGTGGATGTATTCCATGCATCCCTTTGCAAGAATAGCCCCTTTAACCGGAAGAGAGAACAGAATGCTGTAATGACCATAGTGCTTATTGAAGAATATAAGCATAGCATTGTAGAAACGATACACATAACGATAGCTGCTCTTCTGTGTGCTTTCACCCTTATAATGCAGGATCGGTGTTGGCAGATAATAATTCTCCCACCCTCTTTTAAGGATTCTATACGAAAGGTCAATATCTTCACCATACATAAAGAAGTCCTCATCGAGATAGCCTGTCTCATTGAGACACTGGCGACGTAGGAAAGCAAATGCCCCGCTGACAATTTCTATACGATTGACTTCTTCCTTGTCAAGATATTGCATATAGTATTTGCCGAACATGCGGCTCTTTGGAAAAAGAGAAGTCAAGCCGCACATCTTGTAAAATGCCGTTGAAGGAGTAGGTACTCCACGTCTCGACTCAAGAGCAAAGGTGCCATTTTCCTTCAGCATCTTCAGGCCCAAGACTCCTGCCTTAGGATGCTCATCCATGAAGGCGAGACACGAAGCTAGAGTCTCTTCCGTGATTATTGTATCGGGATTGAGCAAAAGGACATAATCACTGTTAGATTTCCTTATCGCGATATTGTTTGCACAAGCATAGCCTTGATTCTCACTATTCTCTATGAAACGGACGCTGGGATGCATTTTGCGAAGAAACTCCACCGAACCGTCACTACTGCAATTGTCAACAACAATCACATCACAGGTAAAGTCACGCATAGCCTTCTCCACAGACATAAGACACTGATGGAGATAATACTTTACGTTATAATTAACTATGACTATTGACAGTTTCATTCCTCTGAATCAGTTACCGTTAAGTAATCTTCAACTTTTTTCTCCGTCGGCCAACAATAAATGACAATAAACAACAAAGTGATGGCAGCACATAAAGTACCTGTAGTCGACATTGTCAGGAAATATGTAACTACACAGAATATCGACACAATTGTCCAAACGGCAAGTCTTATCAGACAATAACGACGGAAAAGAGACAGCGCATCCTCATCAGACATATTTGCCGGTCTGCTTTGCAAACGCTTGCCCACCCACTGCACCGTCACAGGGACAGACAACAACAGCAGTAATGTACAAATGACACTGTAGGTATATTCCATCTCCTGATTATCGGAACTGGTATAAAGTCCGTTGGGAATCACATCCAACTCTCCTAAGCAGAAAGTAACAACTATACATGCTATTGATATGTAAAATGCTATCCTTAGTTGTCGTATTATTGTATTTTGCATTGACTAAAACTAAATAAATTCAAATGTGTGTATTCTAACAATCGTTTTTGAGTATTATACTGTAAAGGGGACACGTCCTATAATCGAACGTCCCAAAGTGACCTCATCTGTATATTGAAGCTCGTCATTCACCGAAATGCCACGTGCCAGAGTAGATATCTTCAGAGACGGAAAGTCTTGCAGTTTCCTGTATATAAAGAAGTTTGTGGTATCACCCTCCATGGTGGAATTCAATGCCAATATAACTTCGTTCACTCCTCCTTCCTGGACTCTATCCACAAGCGACTGTATTTCCAAGTCTGATGGTGCAATTCCATCCATGGGAGAAATCACCCCTCCCAACACATGGTAAAGTCCATGAAACTGAGTTGTGGACTCTATTGCCAGAACATCCTGAAAATTCTCAACCACACATATCGTTGACGCGTCACGCATGGAGTTGGAACAGATGCTGCAGACTTCGTCATCACTGATATTGTGACACACTTTGCAATGTTTCACTTCGTGCCGAAGAGTCGTAATACTCTGGGCAAACACATCAACCGAGCCTTCTTCCATCTTCAGCAGATGCAACACCAGCCGCAAGGCGGTTTTACGTCCAATGCCTGGGAGTTTAGCGAACTCATCTACTGCCCTTGTGAGCAAGACGGAAGAATACTGCTGTGTCATTTTACTATTACAATCTTTCCTTTAACAATAAATCTATCAAGAAGGGGATCAGTCTCCATCAAGTTTAAGAACGGCAAGGAAGGCCTTTTGAGGCACCTGAACATTTCCGATCTGCTTCATGCGTTTCTTTCCTCGCTTCTGCTTCTCAAGCAATTTACGCTTACGACTCACGTCACCACCATAGCATTTCGCAGTTACATCCTTACGCACCTGCTTAACTGTCTCACGGGCAATAATCTTTCCTCCTATCGCAGCCTGTATGGCAATGTCGAACTGCTGGCGGGGAAGAAGTTCCTTGAGGCGCTCACACATCCTGCGTCCTAAAGTCACGGCATTATCCACATGAGTTAAAGTGGACAAAGCATCCACGCTTTCACCGTTAAGCAGAATATCGAGTTTTACGAGCTTTGAGGGACGGAATCCCGCAGGGTGATAATCAAAAGAAGCATAGCCACGGCTTATACTCTTAAGTTTATCGTAGAAATCAATGACAATCTCACCAAGTGGCATAAGGAACTGGATTTCAACTCTGTTTCCCGCAATAAACTCTTGTTTAACCAACTCTCCACGCTTACCCAGACACAAGGTCATAATCGGACCTATATAACTAGATGTGGTTATGATTGTTGCGCGTATATATGGTTCCTCCACATGTTCTATCAATGTAGGATCTGGCATGCCACTGGGATTATGCACCTCCTGAGCCTCGCCATGTTTATCATATACCATATATGAAACATTGGGCACAGTGGTTATCACATCCATATCGAATTCGCGATCAAGACGTTCCTGAACAATCTCCATGTGGAGAAGTCCCAAGAAACCACAACGGAATCCAAATCCAAGAGCAGCAGATGATTCATGCTGGAACGACAAAGACGCATCATTAAGACGGAGTTTCTCAAGCGATGCACGAAGGTTTTCATAGTCCTCTGTCTCAATGGGATATACACCAGCGAACACCATTGGCTTCACTTCCTGAAAACCCTCAATGGCCTTGTCTGCAGGATTGGCAACAGTGGTGATGGTATCGCCCACCTTTACTTCCACCGCATTCTTGATACCCGTGATAATATAGCCAACATCTCCGGTACCCAACATATTACGTGGATGCATATCCATTTTCAAGACACCAATCTCTTCTGCCTGATATTCTTTCTTGGTATTGATGAATCGTACCTTCTGACCTGGACGCATCTCACCGTTCACAATCTTGAAATAGGCGATTATTCCGCGGAAGCTATTGAACACAGAATCAAAAATAAGTGCCTGCAAAGGAGCATCCGGATCCCCCTTAGGTGCGGGAATTCTTTCTACCACAGCACTGAGGATGTCATCAACTCCCTGCCCTGTCTTACCTGAAGCCAGAATAATATCGTTGACATCACAACCTATGAGATCAACAATTTCATCTGCCACTTCCTCGGGCATAGCATTAGGCATATCACACTTATTGATAACAGGGATTATCTCAAGATCATGATCAATTGCCATGTACAAGTTACTGATTGTCTGGGCTTGTACGCCCTGTGTAGCATCAACCACAAGAAGAGCACCTTCACATGCAGCAATAGAACGCGAAACCTCATACGAGAAGTCTACGTGTCCCGGAGTATCTATAAGATTCAGAATATAAGTTTCTCCCTTATATTCATATTCCATCTGAATAGCATGACTCTTAATGGTAATACCACGTTCTTTCTCCAAATCCATATCATCCAGCATCTGCCCCTCTGTCACCTTGATTGTATTGGTGCGCTCAAGCAAACGATCTGCAAGAGTGGATTTACCATGGTCTATATGTGCTATTATGCAAAAATTGCGTATATTGTTCATTATTTTCACTTTTTCGGGTCAAAGTTACGTATTTTATTTCATATTCTCAAAAAAACTCTTTACCTTTGCGAAAATTCAATAGAAATGAAATTGATTTTGCTAACACCTCCTACTTTCTTCGTGGAGGAACATATTATTGTTAACACACTGTTTGAGGAAGGCTTGGACATCTTACATATTCGCAAGCCCAACAGTGAACCTATATTCTGCGAGCGCCTGCTAAAGCTTATTGACAAGAAGTGGCACAAACGTATCGTAACACATGACCATTTCTATCTCAAGCAGGAATTTGGTCTGATGGGAATTCACCTCAATCAGCGTAACCCTGTTGCGCCTAAGAACTACAAGGGACATTTGTCACGCACTTGCCATAGCCTTGAAGAAGTCGCCGAATCGAAAAAGAAATACAACTACTTGTTTCTCAGTCCTGTCTTCGACAGCATATCAAAGGAAAGTCACCAGTCTCCTTTTACTCCCACAGAACTGGAAGAAGCAAACGCCAAGGGCGTGATTGACAAAAAAGTCATTGCTGTTGGAGGTATAACAGCCAACAATATAGGTTTAGCACAAAAATTAGGATTTGGAGGAGCTGCAGTACTTGGTGACATTTGGACAAGATTCAACTACCACAGTTCTTCATCTTTCGATGAACTCATATCACATTTCCGCATTTTACGTTCATTAAGTGAATGAAGACACACACCCGCTTAATTCTCACACTACTATTGATGCTTTCATATTATACTATGCAAGCACAACGCTTAAGTGTGCGTGAAGCGAGGCAGCGTTTACACATAACCAAACTCAATCTGGCATACGAATCGAACAATCTTTACGCTTTCGATTCGCCTGCAGGCTTTATCCTTACGCCAGCCAACGCCAGCCAACCTGCATTGTTAGGATACAGCAATGGCGGTTCATTTGCCGAAGCTCAAAAATTACCGGTATTTTGTGCTCTCCTGGAAATAATGGACAGGAATCTTCAAAAACAAGTAAACAGCCATAGTAGTTTTCAATCCGTACGACCAGCTGGAGTTAAAGAAGCTGTTGAACCGCTGCTGGGCACTTTATACCATCAAGAAGAGCCATTCAACAATCAATGTCCATTATTGGATGGGAAACACTGCGTTTCAGGCTGTGTGGCTAACGCTATGGCGGAAGTCATGAACTATTGGAATTGGCCAGTAAAAGGCTACGGAACAAACACTTACACAGACTCCCTAGGTTGCAGACAAACCTTAACCGCCAATTTCTCTGACCATACATACGACTGGGACAACATTCTCAATAATTACGACGGAGAATATACCAAAAAACAAGCAGATGCAGTAGCGTTGTTACTCTCTGATTGCGGAATCGCAGTAAACACCCGCTACGGAATATCTTCCAGCGCATCAAGTATCGTGCGCCAACCCATTGCTTTAACTAAATATTTTGACTACGACCCTAGTGTTCAGATGGTATTCCGCAACTTTTACCGCACTGCTGAATGGGATTCCATCATGTACACCGAGCTTAGCGACGGACGTCCTATGATTGTTGGTGGCTGGTCTGCTACTCTGGCACATACATTCACTTGTGACGGCTATGATTCACAAGGACTTTTCCACGTGAACCTCGGCAACAGATACGGTGAAGGGGACTGCTACCTGAACTTTGACTATCTCTCCCCTGATATGCCAGAATGGTTTGACAAAAACAATCCAGAACGCGGAATGAACGTACTGCAAGCTCTTCATATCGGAATAAGACCTTCCTATCTTGCAGAATCTTCAGATATAGATATAAGCGACAAAGCATTCTATGGCTTTTCGCACATCGGATTTATAGATGGCAATCAAAAACAATCTTCTGGTCAACGCAATGCCACATACGACATTGTAGTTCACAACCTCGCCAATCTGGACTGGAAAGAACACAATGGCAAAGTAGCCATTGCTTTAATGCCATACAACTCTAATTCTCCAACGGCATTACTTTATACATATAATCGTCATTTTGAAATCGAAGAACTAACAGATACATCATACACAGACACATTATCCATTAGTATCCCAAAATCAATTACAGAAGGGAAATACCGTATCATTCCTGTATTTGACAGCGAGAGCAAATGGGTTGAAGCACGTACAATGGTTGGAACGCCCAATTATTTGGATTGTAATATAACCCAAGAAAACGTATTTTTGTCCATACCTGGAAGCGCACAAGCCAACCTCAACGTTAGCAATGTTAGCTTTCCTGACAGTATTGTCCTGTACCAACCTGTTGAATACAGTTTTGACATTTCTAATACAGGAGACGAATACAGCGGACGTTTCTACGTTTGTCTGGTACCACATCCAAACGATATCGATATCACATCAGATGAAACGCAACAGGCAATAATAATCAATCAGCAAGGTCTGTTTATTGAATCAAGAATGACTGTTAACCGTTCTTTTAGCCGCACACCTTTAAAAGGTGTAAAAGCGGGGAAATACCATCTGCGAATAATCAATGATATTGACCTGTTTACGGATTCTACAGTGGTAATATATGAAGACAAAGATCATATAATAACAGTTTTGCCAAAAGATTACTATACGGGAATTGAAAGTATTAACAACTATAACAATAAAATGGAGATTATTTACGACCTAAGCGGACGTATGGTATCACAGGAATCAGGAAACAACCATCGTATTATCATCGAAAGAAAGAAAGGCAAACGCTATATCGTTAGTAAATAAAAAGCAATATCGTTCACAAATAGAATTGAATCCTTCCACAATAATACTATATAATAACGATAATACCATATAAAAGAGTATAAACAATAAAAGCAAAGAGGAATAGAAAATGATTTCTATTCCTCTTTGCTTTGTGGGCGTTGACGGATTCGAACCGCCGACCCTCTGCTTGTAAGGCAGATGCTCTGAACCAGCTGAGCTAAACGCCCTAAAAAAAGTCGGGGCAGCGTGACTCGAACACGCGACCGCCTGGTCCCAAACCAGGAACGCTACCAACTGCGCTATACCCCGAATGGTGCTCTGTTTCTCAAAAGCGATGCAAAGTTACAACTTTTTTTCCATATGGCAAATTATAAAGACTATTTTTTACACCTAATTTACAAAAAAACGAGATAAAATACTCTATTTATCGTAGTCAGGCATGGAACACACTACCCTAAGAACAAATGCTTACAAAGAAACAACTCGAAGAACAAATGGGCATAAAAAAAAGGTGCCACCAAACGGTAGCACCTTGTATTAATTATTTGTGATATTGTCTGATCTCAAAATTACTTGAGTTCAACAACTGCACGACGGTTGAGGTTGTATGGCTCAACGTCAGCTACACCACCCTTACCAACAACTTCGATGTTGTCACGGTTTACACCGAGTTCAACGAGTTCGTCAGCAACAGCCTGTGCACGAGCTTCAGAGAGCTGCTGGTTGTAAGCGTCAGAACCAGTCTTGCTATCTGCATAACCAGTTACGACAACCTTAGCACCAGAAGCCTTAGCTGTAGCAGCGATTGCTTCGAGGTTGATGATGTCCTTCTTAGAATTCAGCTTAGAAGAGTTGATATCGAAGAATACAGAAGTTGCTGCGCTTGCTACATAGCCACCGTCGATGTTACGGCCTTCGCACTTGTGGTTAGCCCACTTAGCGAGCTGTGCACGGAGATCAGCATTGATAGCCTTTTCGCGGTCAAGGTCAGCGCGGAGACGTGCAAGAGCTGCGTCGCTAGCTGCTGCGAGAGCGTTGTACTGGTCGAGAGTAACAGCCTTGTCGAAGTTAGCCTTACCAAGGTTGAACTGAACACCGAAGTCAACTGCTACATAACCGTCAGTGCTAAGAGCGCTTCCACCACTACCGTTAGCTATGAAGTTGTAAGCAACGTCCAAGTAGAGACCTACACGCTTGCCAAGACGCCAAGTGTTTTCAACACCTACACCAAGAACTGGTGAGAATGTTTCACTTGCAGGAACAGAGAAGTCGCGGATAAGTCCAGCACGTGGATAAGCGATGAGGTTCCATACACGGCTTTCGTTGTAACCACAGAAGAGGTTGCTAAGGTTGAACTGAACATCACCGTAGATAGCTGCATAACCACCCTTTGCTCCATCAGGAGTAAGTGTTACGTGATCATAGTTGCGGAATGCACGATAGAATGCACCATTTTCCCAGTTGCCCTTCAAACGAAGTCCGAGACCAGGAGTGAACCACTTACCGATAGCAAGGTCAACACCATAAGTACGACCAGCGTGGAAATCGTTTTCACCGTCACCGAAGAAACGTGAACCGTAAGGGTTCTGAACAGTCATGTCAACACCAAGCTGAATATACCAGTTGCTCCAGAAAGAGTTTGTTGCAACAGTGTACTTAGAAGGTGCTTCGATTGAAACCTGAGCATTAGATGCTACTGTTCCAAAGCCAGCGAATGCCAGCGCAATCATTAACTTTTTCATAAATACTTTTTTTTAATAAAACAATAAAATTATTCTTAATCTATTTCTATTATTAATATTGTATAGGGGGAATTGATGACATCTA
>Ga0256405_10010112_pt1 | contig 12599 bp, 12 predicted proteins | sample RumenRJG_02DNA_FD_189096 | JGI IMG/M metagenome (GOLD analysis project Ga0256405, IMG submission 189096) | Bovine rumen microbial communities from Lethbridge, Alberta, Canada - RJG_02 | ecosystem: Host-associated > Mammals > Digestive system > Stomach > Rumen | place: Canada: Alberta...
ACAGTTTTAATGACGGATGCAAGAACCATAAAAGCGCACGCCAGACCAACTGTTTCCCTCATTATACAAAAACAAGTGCAGCTACAGATATACATATCTGTCAACTACACTTCTATGGTACTAAAAAAGCACCACGGACTGAACATCCATGGTGCAAAACATCATATTTACAAGTATATCAAACCTATTTCCCGTGTATCTCTTCCAGGGCGTTCATGCAGAGATCTATTGCAGCGGGGATGCACTCCTCATCCAGGTCGAATTCGTCGTTATGGACCGCCTGAGTCGTATCGGTCCCGATACCCAGATAGGTGGTGATGCCGCCGTGAGCCTTGACGGCGTTCATCATTGCCGCCGCGTCATCGGATCCTCCGATGCTTCCCTCATAGTACACCTTTTCGAACCAGGGCACCTTGTGGGCAGCGCGCTCGATAATCTCCATCATGGCGTCGTCGGACTTGGATGCGGGATACAGTCCCCATTTATATACGTCATAGGTGCAGCCGTGCATCTTGGCCGCTCCGTCCAGGACCTCGAACACCCTGCGCTCAACGTACTCGGAGATCTCGGGAGTCTCTCCCCTGCACTCCAGACTTATGAAGCACTCATCCGGAATGGAGTTGACCACCGTGCCTCCTCTGATTATGCCTACGTTCACTCTGGTAAGGCCGAGCTCGTGGTCGGCGATGGTCCTTAAGTTAAGTACTGCAGAGCAGGCGGCAAGCATGGCGTCTCTTCCCTCCTGGGCCGCTCCGCATGGATGCGCACCGTATCCGTGGAAGGTAACGTCTATCTGTCTGTCTGAAAGGAAGTCTTTGCAGCCGCAGCACATGGTGTGGGATCCGAGGGGTTTGCCTTCAGCTGATAAGGCGACGTGCATGCAGATGAAGTGATCCACGTCGTCGAGATGCCCTTTGGCCACCACGGATTCAGCGCCGTGATAGACCTCCTCTGAAGGCTGGAAAATCAGCTTGATCTTTCCTTTGAACTCGTTCTTCTTAGCGAGAAGCGCTTCGGCTATACCAAGGCCCATGGCGGTGTGAGCGTCGTGTCCGCAGGCGTGCACGCAGCCTTCGTTACAGGAGATGTACCCCTCGTCGTATGGCCTGAATCCTTCCTTGTGGGGTTCCTTTCCGGGAAGGCAGTCTATGTCGAATCTGAATGCTGTGACCGGCCCCGGGATCCCTGTGTCGAAGACGGCGATTACTCCCGGGAAGCCCTGAGTCTTCTCAACGATCTCCGGTTTAGCTCCCTGAACGATGGCACGGTCCATGTTGGCTCTTCTCTCCTCAGGGGTCCTCATCATGTCATCGATGGTGGCTTCATCCACTACTTCGAGCCCCATAAGGCAGTCGTAGCCCATGTCTGTCAGTATCTCATATATCCTGGATGTGGTCCTTACCTCATCCCATCCCTGCTCGGGGAAGTGGTGGAATTCTCTTCTGTACTCGATAAACTTGTTCATTTCCGTCTCCTCTCCGTCAAGTAAGGTGGCCTTATACGTTCCGCAAAAGATCAGCTCAGGAACTGCTGCACGAGGCGCTTAACGTCTCCTCCGTCAGCTACGCCCTTTACCTTTCCCATAACGGGTCCCATGAGCTTGCCCATGAGCTTCGGGCCGTCGCCCTTTGAGATGCCGAGCCCTGATGCAACTTCCTCGATCACCTTAAGGAGTTCCTCTTCGCTCATCTTGGCGGGGAGATACTTTTCAAGGATAGCGATCTCGTTGTTATACTGATCGAGCAGGTCTGTCCTTCCGGCCTTTTCAAAGTCGGCGAGAGCGTCCTTTCTCATCTTTACCTGCTTGGAAAGGATGGCGATGATTCCCTGGTCGTCCAGTTCCTCTCCTCTGTGATCTATTTCATACTGCTTGACAGCAGCCCTTGCGAAGCTGATGGTGTTCTTGGCAGCCTCGTCGTGTGCCTTCATCGCAGCCTTGAAGTCTTCCATAAGTTGTTCCTTGATAGTCATGTCTTTCTCCTTTCGCGCTCCAAAGAGCAATATTTGCAAAAAGGGTCCCTTTCGCAAGGGACCCTTCGGATGATCATTTAATATTAGAGGTGAATGTTATAGATATCGGAAACATAGTTCCCGCCAACTGTTCTTCGATGGTCCTATGATCACCTTGATTTGATAGTTTTAATTAAAACTTTCTGGCTTTCTTTCTTGCAGCCTCGGATTTCTTCTTCTTCTTAACGCTGGGTTTCTCGTAGTGCTCTCTCTTTCTGAGTTCGCTCATGACGCCGTCTCTGGCACATGATCTCTTGAATCTCTTAAGAGCGGATTCCAAGCTTTCGCCTTCTCTAACGATTACTGTTGCCATATCTGATTCACCTCCTTGCTGTTTCAAATGTAGCCACAGAACAGTAAATATCTATAACAAGAGTATTATACTCTCACGGATCGCATTATGCAAGTGTTTTTTGATTGTATCAAAACTCTGCAGGAAGCCCCGTTCCGGAAGCTCAGATCAGCCCGGTGGCCAGGTCATCTTGCGCTTTCCGAGTATATGGAAGTGCAGGTGCTTTACTGTCTGGAAAGCGTCTTCTCCGTTGTTTGAAACCACTCTGTAGCCGTTCTCCAGACCAAGGTCCTTGGCGATATCCTGGATCTTAAGGAACATGCGTCCGATGAGAGCCGCGTCCTCTTCCTTGATGTCGTCGATGCATTCGATGTGCTTCTTAGGGATCAGCAGTACGTGAACGGGAGCCTGAGGTTCTGCGTCGTGGAAGCAAAACATCTCATCATCCTCGTATACCACGTTCGTGGGGATCTCATGATTCGCCAGCATGCAAAAAATACAATCTGCCATGGTATGTCTCCTTTCGGTCAGTTTATTTCTCTATTATTTCCGCCGTCATGCCGTCCTCGAAAGGCTCACCCATGATAACGGTAAAAAACTCATTAAGATGATCTTCAGGATCTCCGTCAGCCTTCGCATAGACCCTGACATAATTCTCGGTGTATCCCGTGAGAAGTCCCTCTTCAGTCACCTCTTCAAAGAGCGCCGTCCTTGTCCTTCCTGACTCATTTTCAAAGAACTCTTTTGCGGCCCTTTCTCCGGCTTCCATCAGCCTGTCGGATCTTTCGTTCTTCACTTCGCCAGGCACCTGATCCTTCATGCTTTCTGCCCTGGTACCCTTTCTTTTCGAGTACTTGAAGACGTGCACCTTAAGGAACCCTGCTTCTTCGGTCATCCTGACGGAATCCATGAAGTCCTCTTCGGTCTCCCCTGGGAACCCGACGATGATATCGGTGGTTATTCCGTACCCCGGATCGTGCTCTTTAAGAACTTTAACTATATCCAGATATTCATCCCGGGTATAGTGCCTGTTCATGGCCTTTATCACATCGTCGCTTCCGGACTGGATGCTCAGATGAAGGTGCGGACAGAGCTTTTCATATTTGATAAGCCTTCCGACGTATTCGGCGTTGACTACCGTAGGCTCCAGTGAACTGAGCCTTATCCTGAAGCTTCCCGGAATGGCGTCTATCCTCTTGATTATGGATTCTATCCCGTACTCATCCACACCGTACTTTTCAGCGAAACCTTCTTCGGTTCCGTAGAGCGCGGTGTTTATACCTGTGAGCACGATCTCCTTAAAACCGTTGGCTATTAAAGCCTTCGCTTCCTCTACCACTTCTTCGGGATCCCTGGATCTAACCTTGCCTCTTGCAAAAGGGATGAGGCAGTAGGAGCAAAACCTGTTGCAGCCTTCCTGGATCTTGATGTAGGCACGGGTCCTGCCCTCCATATTCATGATTATCCCGCGGTCGGTGTATTCTGAGAGCGCCTCGTAAGCAGGCACTTTGTAGATCCTCTTCCTCTCCTCCATGGCCTCCTTCACGAGGTCGATGAGATGAGGCTTGTCACCGTTTCCAGTAACGATGTCCACTTCAGGCATTGCCCAGAGTTCCTCGGGCTTCACCTGAGAGTAACAGCCGGTTACAGCGATGACCGCTCCCGGACTCACGCGCCTGGCTCGCCTTATGAACTGACGTGACTTTCGGTCAGCCAGATTAGTCACCGTGCAGGTGTTTATGACGTAGCAGTCCGCTGCATCCTCCTCCGGCACGATCTCGAAGCCCGCCCTCTCGAACTGTTCCGCCATAGCCTGGGTCTCGTACTGATTAACTTTGCATCCCAATGTGTGAAAAGCTGCTTTCATGTGAAATATTTTAGCATAACTTATAAACTAAAACAATCGCCCTTTTATCCATATGTCGTGATAGTTCGGCAATTTGACTGTTGCGTACCGTAATTTAATAACAAGTAAACTAAACCCGCTGCTTCAGCAATTATTAGTTTACATCAAAAAAGCTCACTTCACCAAATATTAAACTATAAGTCCACCTCCACCAGATTATAGTTTACAATTTTGCAAATCATTGCCTAAGATGCATTCCCGGACGCAAAAAGACCCTTGAGGCTTATCAAGGGTTTTCTGCTTTAAGGTGTGTGTATGTTATGAAAAAATGACTCTCACGTTGGCCCGTGTGAAACGAGACCAAGAAGGCTTGTAAGATATTGGTTAGCATTGGCTAACTTATGTGCTTAATATACACTATGAAAAAACCTTTGTCAATAGGTTTTAATAAAAAAGTTAGCAATTGCTAACTATTTTTTTCTTTAACAGAAAAAGAGCTGTTTTCACAGCTCCAGTTCGTACATTATCATGGATATGGCAGTCATGCCTGCGGTCTCTGTTCTCAGTATCGTTTTACCCAGAGTCACCGCACAGGCTTTCCTGTCGAATTCATCGAGGATGCATTCCACCTCGTCCTCTTCGAAGCCTCCTTCGGGGCCGATGATCAGTGCGACGCTGCTTCCCTTTCTGAGATGAGTATCTGTCCCGCCACCTCTTAAGGCATCCTTAATGGAATACCCCTTCTCGTTCTCGTAAGCTACCAGGATGGCGTCGTAATTTTTCTCAGACAGTTCCTCCATCATAGCCTTGAAGGTCACTGCGTCAGCCACTTCAGGGATGATGCCGCGCTTGCACTGTTTTACAGCTTCATCTGCGATCTTCTGCAGTCTGTCACGTTTCTTTCCGAAGTTGCCCTTGTCAGCCACGACCGTCCTTGACATGAACACGGGTACGATCCTCTTCACTCCCAGTTCCACCGTCTTCTGGACCACGGTCTCGAGCTTGGGTCCCTTAGGCACCCCCTGATAAAGGGTGATCCTCGTCTCAGGCTCCTGGCTGAACTCATGCTTTCCGGTAACACTGAGCACCACGTCGGTGTCGGTGATCTCATCGATCACAGTCTCGTACTCGAAGGCTTCCTTGTCGCTTATCATCACCTCATCTCCAACGCGGGCTCTCAGCACCTTGGTGAGATGCTTCCTGTCTTCAGGAGAATTCAGGTATATTTTGTTTTCAAAGATGTCTTCCTTATCCACAAAAAACTTTATCATGACTCTTCCTTATGATGCGATGATCGCTCTCCACATGCCGTCAGCACAGACTTCCTTTATCGTGAATCCGCAGGCTTCAATGGCAGCGCGGACCTCTTCTTCTTTCTCATCGATGATACCGGAACTGATGTATTTGGCACCGGGCTTCATATGTCTTCTCACGTCCGGACTCAGCATCTCCACCAGGTCAGCCATCAGGTTGGCCACCACGATGTCAGCCTTGTAATCCACGCCCTTGGTAAGGTCGCCTTCGATGACCCGTACGTTCGGTCCGCAGCTGTTCAGTTCGAGATTCTCCCTGGATACGTCAACAGCAACAGGGTCGATCTCGATACCCAGCACGTCCCCTGCTCCCAGAAGGTCTGCTGCGATCGAAAGTATCCCGGATCCGCAGCCTACATCAAGGACGCTGTCCCCGGGTTTCATGTACTTTTCCATGGCCTTAAGGCAAAGCGACGTGGTCTCATGTGTCCCCGTTCCAAAAGCCATTCCGGGGTCGATCTTAAGGATCTTCACCCCTGCTTCTTTCTCTTCATCAGAGAGTTCATATTCCTCCCATGTAGGGCACACGAGGATCCTTTCGCTTACCTTGGATGGCTTGAAGTATTCCTTCCAGTTGTCCTTCCATTCGGAGTCGTCATGAAGGGACGTAGTTACGGTCAGAGGTCCGAAGTCCGCTCCTTCGCCGTACTCTCCGTTCATCATGGCCTGTCTCAGTTCCTCTATCGCCATGTCCACTTCCTGAGCAAGTGCGTATCCGTTTCCGGTCTCTTCCCCGTCGAAGTACATGGTTATGGTGGGTTCCTCATCGGCCATCGCCAGGACTTCATCTCCGATGTAGTCCCAGTCGTAATCGTGTTTTTTGTTCATCAGATCCTGAAGGTCCATGGGGTCGTTCACCACCGTGTCGGTAAATCCCATGCCCATGAGGCAGCCCTCCACCGCTTCCAGACCTTCACGGTTCGTATGTATAACAAGTTCCAGATATTTCATCTGTCCTCCACATCATACATCCGGGTTCATTTCACCCGGATGCTTATTTTTATCAGATAATTTTCGTTGTTTCTTCCCGAGAGGTCGTCCCAGATGACGTCCTCGTAGAAGTCTTTTCCCAGTTCCATGCCATGCTCGTCGGCATAATCAAGAAGTTTCAGGATGCATTCGCCTACTCCGGAATATCCTCTGTCGTCGTAAACCGCGATGAACTTCCCGCCTCCGTCTTCGACGGCCATCTTCGAAAGATCTCCGCTCTTCTTAAGGCTCTCCGCCTCAGACTCTGTAAGTATGGTGTAGTACTTATCATATCTGTAGCGGATCCCTTCTTCACCTTTCACCACAGATGCCCTCGGTATGGTTGCTCCGTCGGGATAGCAGCTGTTCATTCCCAGGCTCCTGAGATATCTGAAGTGATCTCCCACAGCTTCGTTCACGGTACGTTCATCGCCGGTCCCGCTGTAGTTCGTGGTGATCATGAGTTCATCCGGAAGTTTCTGAAGAAAGACTTCTCCGGTCCTGAGATTGCCCTCCGCATTTCTGAGGCCTATGCCTTCACGGGTGGTCAGGGTCTTTCTTCCGATGTATTCCTTGGCCCATCTGAGCCTCTCGATCTTCCTGTCGATGTCCTTTCTCTTGGACTCCAGAAGTTCCACCAGTTCTTCAGGGGAACGGCTGTCTATCTGCTCCCTGATCTCGGCGATGGACAGTCCCAGTTCCCTCAGCATCAGGATGATGGAAAAGGTCTCCATCTGGTCATAGCTGTAGTACCTGTACCCGTTATCTCCCACGATCTCAGGTCTGAAGATCCCCATGTCGTCGTAGTGGAACATGGTCTGCTTCTTAACTCCGAAGAGTTCGGCAAATTCGCCGGTTGTCAGGTATTCCCTGTCCTTTTTCATTTATTTTGCCCAGTCTCTGACGCGGGATACGGCCTTGGCCCAGCCCTTGAGAAGCTCTTCCCTCTTCTCTTCCGTCATATCCGGAGTGAACTTTCTTTCGATCTGCCAGTTATCAAGGATATCCTGCTGTGACTTCCAGTATCCGGTAGCCAGTCCCGCAAGATATGCCGCCCCGAGAGAAGTAGTCTCGATACATACTGGTCTTACCACAGGGCAGTCCAGGATATCAGACTGGAACTGCATGAGGAAATTGTTTGCGGATGCTCCGCCGTCGACCCGAAGGGTGCTCAGACCGAGAGTCTTATCGATACCATCAGCTCCTCCGTCGGTATCCTGAAGGTCCTGATTCATGGCGTCTATGAGATCCTTTACCTGATATGCCAGGGACTCCAGCGTAGCTCTTACAAGATGATACTTGTTGGTTCCCCTGGTAATACCGAAGATAGCTCCTCTGGCATAGGGATCCCAGTAAGGCGCACCCAGTCCCGTAAACGCAGGCACCACGTACATCCCTCCGTTGTCATCCACCGAGAGGGCCATTTCTTCCGACTGAGGCGAGTTTTCAACGATATTTACCTCGTCTCTCAGCCACTGGATGGCCGCGCCGCAGACGAAAACAGAGCCTTCCAGAGCGTAGTAAACTTTGCCGTCCAGGCCCCCGGCTATGGTGGTCACCAGGCCGTTATCGCTTAAGATCGGTTTCTCTCCTATATTCATGAGAAGGAAGGCGCCTGTGCCATAGGTGTTCTTGGCTTCTCCCTCTTTAAAGCAGGTCTGTCCGAAGAGAGCCGACTGCTGGTCTCCGCAGGCTCCCGCGATCTTTATGGGGCCTCCGAAGATGTTGGGAGTGGTCTCTCCGTATACGCATGATGACGGCATTGCCTTGGGGAGCATGGACTTGGGTACGTCCAGGATCTCCAGTATCTCGTCATCCCACTCAAGGGTGTTTATGTTGAACATCATGGTGCGGCTTGCGTTGGAATAGTCGGTCACGTGTACCTTGCCGCCTGTGAGCTTCCAGATGAGCCATGTCTCGATGGTTCCGAAAAGGAGTTCGCCCTTCTCGGCTCTCTCCCTCGCGCCTTCCACGTTCTCAAGTATCCATCTGAGCTTGGTGCCGCTGAAGTAAGGGTCAATCAGGAGTCCGGTCTTCTCACGGATCATCTCGGTATAGCCCTTCTCCTTAAGCCCGTCGCAGAATTCAGCAGTCCTTCTGCACTGCCATACTATCGCGTTATATACGGGTTCTCCGGTGTTCTTGTCCCATACGATGGAAGTTTCCCTCTGGTTGGTGATGCCGATGGAATCGATATCCTCGTATGTGAGGCCCGCTCTTAAGAGAGCTTCCTGGGCGACACCCATCTGTGTGGACCAGATCTCCACTGCATCGTGCTCCACCCAGCCCTCTTTCGGGAAGATCTGAGTAAATTCCTTCTGCGCAACGGAGATCATGTTCCCCTTCTTATCGTAGATGATCGTGCGGGCGCTGGTAGTGCCCTCATCAAGAGTCATGATGTATTTTGACATAAATAAGTCCTTTCCGCCTTATACAAAAAGGCTTAAAATCTGATTGCTTACGTTGAATCCCTTAAGGGTCAGCCTTATGTTATCATCGTCTTCGACCGCGTGCCCCGTATCAACAAAAGACTTGAACTGCAGTCTGGCAAGATCTCCGTAGAATCCCCAGAAATCCTGGCCGAAGCGCTCCTCGAACTCTGATTTCGAGATGCCGGCGCTCCTTCTTAAAGCGGTGATGGTGAATTCCTGCATATCGTCGGCATAGCCGTTCGGCTCCATGAATGTCACAGCAAGAGGATCTTTGAGATATCCTTCCAGGTCTCCTGCGTGATAGAACCTCTGGCCGTATCCTGTCTCATCATCCGTCATATATGAATGGGCTCCCGGTCCGAAGCCTGCGTAGTCGTCCAGATCCCAGTACTTAAGGTTGTGCCTCGATTCATAGCCTGGCTTCGCAAAGTTCGATATCTCATAGTGTACGTAACCCGCTTCAGTGAGTACTTCCACGGCTCTTTCGTACATCTTCCTGTCATCTTCAGGGTCGGTCTCCTTCATGCGGCCTTCCATGAGCATCCTGGTGAACACGGTACCCTCCATGAATTCAAGAGAGTACAGGCTTATATGCTCCGGATCAAGTTCAAGAGCCATTCTAATGCTGTCCTCCCAGCTCTCCATGGTCTGACCTTCGATTCCGAAGATCAGGTCGATGCTTATATTGTCGAAGCCCGCCAGTCTGGCGTCTTCGAAGGCCTTTACGGAATCTGAAGTCTTATGGGTCCTTCCCAGTTTCTTAAGGACGCCGTCATCGAAGCTCTGGACGCCTAAGCTCAGCCTGTTTACGCCCATGGCTTTAAAGCCCTTTAGTGAATCCGCGTCCACTGTGCCGGGGTTGGCTTCCAGGGTCACTTCTCTGTCATCTGCTCTTCCGAAGGTATCGTCGCAAGCCTTGATGATCTCCTTGATCCTTATGGGCTCCAGAAGGCTCGGTGTACCTCCTCCGAAATATATGGAGTCCGGCTCCTGCTTTATGAAGGCATGTTCGGAATCATCCTGAAAATACCTTTTGAAGCTCCTGATCTCCTTCACGGCAGCGTCCGTATATTTTTCTTTTATTTCTTTGTCCCTTAAAAGCACCGAGTAAAAGTCGCAGTACGGACATTTGCTCTTACAGAACGGGACATGGATATATACTCCGAAACTCATGTTACTTATTATCGTCGTATTTAAGCACGGCGGTGAAGGCTTCCTGCGGAACTTCAACCGTGCCGAACTGTCTCATACGCTTCTTTCCTTCCTTCTGTTTTTCAAGAAGTTTCTTCTTTCTCGAGATGTCGCCGCCATAGCACTTGGCGATAACGTCCTTCCTGTAGGCCTTGACAGTCTCGCGGGCGATGATCTTCTGACCGATGGCTGCCTGGATGGGCACCTCGAACTGATGCATCGGGATGATCTCCTTAAGCTTCTCGCAGACGAACCTTCCTCTCTGATATGCGTTTGATGAGTGGACGATCATGCTGAAAGCGTCCACCAGCTCACGGTTGAGCATGATGTCGAGCTTCACGAGGTCGCTCTTCTGATATCTGTCAAGCTCGTATTCCAGAGAACCGTAGCCTCTGGTCTTGGATTTAAGGGCGTCGAAGAAGTCATATATTACTTCGTTCAAAGGCATGTCATAGTGGAGTTGCACCCTGGTAGGAGTGATGTACTCCATATGCTTCATGGTGCCTCTCCTCTGCTGGCAGAGTTCCATGATGGATCCCACGTATTCGTTGGGGATCATGATGTTGGCCTTTACCATGGGTTCCTCTATGTGATCTATCTCCTGAGGAGCCGGCAGGTTCGAGGGATTCTGCAGCATGATCACTTCGCCGTCGGTCTTCACTACCTTATAGATAACGCTGGGTGCAGTGGTGATTACAGCCAGGTTGAACTCCCTTTCAAGCCTCTCGACTATGATCTCCATGTGCAGCAGTCCCAAAAAACCGCATCTGAAGCCGTAGCCCAGAGCCTGCGATGTCTCGGGTTCGAAGTTGAAGGCGGCGTCGTTCACCTGAAGTTTCTCTAAAGCGTCCTTAACGCTCTCGTACTTCTCGCCTTCTGCCGGGTAGATACCGCAGTAAACCATTGACTGGACTTTTTTGTAGCCCGGGCAGGGTTCGTCAGCCGGATCATTTGCCAGTGTGACAGTATCACCCACGCGCGCATCCGCGACCTGCTTGATGGAGCCGCAGATGTATCCTACCTCGCCCGCTCTCAGTTCCTTGGTGGGAACCAGACCGGGCGCGCAGTAGCCGACTTCCGTCACTTCATATTTTGCGCCGGTGGACATGAGTTTGATCATATCGCCCTTCTTCACCTTGCCGTCGAAGATACGTGCGTAGATGATAACTCCCAGGTAGTTGTCATACTTGGAGTCGAAGATCAGGGCCTTAAGTTTGCCGTCCTCGTTTCCTTCGGGAGCCGGGATGACCTTGATCAGTTCCTCAAGGAGTTCATCCACTCCCTGGCCCGTCTTGGCTGAGATGAGCGGAGCCTCTGATGCATCCAGACCGATGACTTCCTCGATCTCTTCTTTGCATTCGTCGGGCCTCGCTGAAGCCAGGTCGATCTTGTTCAGGACCGGCATGATCTCCAGGTTCTCATCGAGAGCGAGATATACGTTTGCCAGAGTCTGTGCTTCAACTCCCTGTGTGGCGTCCACCACAAGAACAGCTCCCTCGCAGGCTGCAAGGGAACGTGACACTTCATATGTGAAGTCCACATGGCCCGGCGTATCGATCAGGTTCAGGATATATTCCTGCCCGTCGTTAGCCTTATATACCAGTCTGGTGGTCTGGAGCTTGATGGTGATTCCCCTTTCGCGCTCCAGGTCCATGTTATCCAGGTACTGTTCCTTCATGTCGCGCTCCGCGACCAGCCCCGTCTTTTCGATGAGACGGTCAGCCAGGGTGGATTTACCGTGGTCTATGTGAGCTATGATGCTGAAATTTCTGATGTATTTCTGATGATCCATAAATTCCTCTGATTAATCAATTATTTGTTCCTGTTATCGGGTCAGGCCCCCATGGCACGTCCACAAAATACGGCAAAAGATACCTTGCAAACAGGAACAGCAAAACAAGCACCAAAAGTATGACAAAGTTCCGTTTGGTGAAGATCTTTTTCCATGGTATCTTCGTCGCAAAGAATGCCGCTATGCCTGCACAAAGGCCGTAGAACCATATCTTCAGCCAGCTGAAGAAACCGCGCTTCTTCTCTTCCTGCTGCTCCTCCTCAGTGTTTTCCGAAGAGTCCATGTCCGTCTCATCGATTTCGAGAACAATGGGAGCAGGGTCACTGAACTGAGGAGCAGAAGGCCCCACCTCCGGAAGATTATCGAGTGCCGCAACAGCCCCCACGGTAAGAAGCCCCGCGCCTACGCCTACGGCGACAGCCTTTTTGACAGTCTTTTCGACTATATCATTCTTTTTCTTTTTTTCTTCAGGTACCTTGGACTCAGTCTCAGCGACCTCGTTTTCCATGGTGTTATCGATGTCCATAATCTCAATATCCTTCATCTTTGTCTACCTCATGAAATGAAAAATGAACATAACTATACATAATGATTATATCATGTTATATGCGCAAGCGCCACAGGAATATTACAATAAAAAAGCAGGCATCCGAAGTGATATGTACCCTCTTTACTGGACAAAAACCAGTGAGGAGGGTTTTTCTATGCGTTACAGTTTTGAATTTAAGTTAAAATGTATCGATTTGTATCATCA